>JGI12109J20283_10711166_pt1 | contig 21521 bp, 12 predicted proteins | sample ElkSlonscriptome_12_FD_20283 | JGI IMG/M metagenome (IMG submission 20283)
GACGGGCGCACCATCTGGTGCGCCCGCTGTTCATAACCCGTGTCCATCATCGCACAAAAAAAGGAACCGGCCGCAGGATTGCGCCCGCGGCCGGTTATTCAGGATCCATCAGTGCCGGAGAACTAATCCACCGTCCAGGCGTCCGGAGTGTAGATCAGATCCTTGATATCCCCGGTGCCCTTCTTCTCGGTCACTTCCCTGATCTGGTCGTGGATGAGACCATCGAGGGTAGGGGCCTGGGCCCGGTGGAAGACACCGAAGGGACGCGGCATCTCCGGGTCCCTGTCCAGCTGGCTCATGACGAAGGAGGGTCCGGCGTTGTCGCTGGTGACGTTCCACACCGAAGCCTCGGCCGCCGGCACGACCTTGATCCCATAACCTTCGGTCTTCAGACCTTTGTCCTTCTCGGCACCGAAGATCATGGGCTTGCCGTCCTCCAGAAGGATGGTCTGCTCGTCCCGGACCTTCTTCTCGCTCCACTCCTTGAACGCGCCGTCGTTGAAGATGACGCAGTTCTGCCAGACTTCCACGAAGGCGCTGCCCTTGTGCTCGGCCGCGGCCTTGAGGATGGCCTTCATGTGTCGAGGGCTGACGTCCATGGTGCGGGCCACGAAGGTGGCGCCGCTGCCCAGGGCCAGCTGCACCGGGTTGAAGGGATTGTCCACCGAACCGAAGGGAGAAGTCTTGGTCTTCTGGCCCTGGGGCGTGGTGGGGCTGTACTGCCCCTTCGTCAGACCGTAGATCTGGTTGTTGAACAGGATGATCTTCATGTTCACGTTGCGGCGCAACGAGTGGATCATGTGGTTGCCGCCGATGCTCAGGCCGTCACCGTCACCGGTGATCACCCAGACATCGAGGTCCGGGTTGGCGGCCTTCACGCCGGTGGCGATGGCGTTGGCGCGGCCGTGGATCCCGTGGAATCCGTAGGTGTCCATGTAGTAGGGGAACCGGCTGCTGCAGCCGATGCCCGACACCATGACCACGTTCTCCTTGGGCACGCCGCTGTCGGCCAGGGTGGCCTGCACGGAGTTGATGATGGAGTAGTCACCACAACCCGGGCACCAGCGCACTTCCTGGTCGGACTTGAAGTCCTTGGGTTTCAGCTGTTGCACGTCACTCATGATTTCTCCTCCAGCATCTTCTCGAATTCGGCCTTCAGGTGGAAGGCCTGGAAAGGCTTGCCCTTGACCTTGTAGTAGGTCTCGAACTTGAACTCAGGGTACTCCATGGTCAGCAGCTTCGCCAGCTGACCGAAGTTCAGCTCGGGCACGATGATGCGCTTGTATCCCGCGAAGATCTCCTTCAGCCCCTTCGGGAAGGGGAAAAGGTGGCGGATGTGCAGGTGGGCGACCTCGCGGCCTTCCTTCTGCATGCGCTCCACCGCGGCACGCGTGGCGCCGTAGGTGGAACCCCAGGCCACGATCAGGGCGTCGCCCTTCTGCGGCCCGTTCACCACGGGAGCCGGGATGGTGTCCTGGATGTTCATGATCTTCTGCAGGCGCGTCTCGCACATGATCTCGTGGTTGTCCGGATCGTGGCTGACGTTGCCCGTGGCGGCGTCCTTCTCCAGGCCGCCGATGCGGTGCTGCAATCCGGGTGTGCCGGGCCGGGCCCAGTTCCGCACCAGCTTCTCGTTGCGGGTGTAGGGGCTGAAGCCTTCCGGCTCGGTGACGAAGTTCACCTTGAACTCCGGCAGGGAATCCATCTCGGGCAACTTCCAGGGCTCGGCCCCGTTGGCGATGTAGTTGTCGCTCAGCAGGATCACCGGCGTCATGAACTCCGTGGCGATCCGGCAGGCCTCCACCGCGCAGTCGAAGGCATCCGAGGGACATGCCGCAGCCAGCACCGGAATGGGGGCCTCGCCGTTGCGCCCGAAGACGCTCTGCAGCAGATCCGCCTGCTCCACCTTGGTGGGCAGACCGGTCGACGGACCGGCGCGCTGCACGTTGACCACGACCAGGGGCAGCTCGGTGATGACAGCCAGGCCCAGGGCCTCGGTCTTCAGGGCCAGGCCCGGACCGCTGGTCGTGGTGATGCCCAGGCGGCCGGCAAAGCTGGCCCCGATGGCGGTGCAGATACCGGCGATCTCGTCCTCCATCTGGCAGGTCACCACGTCGTAATTCTTCATCAGCGACATGTGCTGCAGGATATCGGTGGCCGGGGTGATGGGGTACGATCCCAGGAAGGCCTTCAGGCCGGCCTTGTTCGCACCGACGGCCAGCCCGATGGCCACCGCCTCGTTACCCATGATGTTGCGGTATGTGCCGGGCTCCACGTCCTCCACCGCGGGCACCTCGTAGCGGCCCTGGAACAGGCGCAGGAGCTGGCCGTGGTTGTAGCCGGCCTTCAGCGCGCGGCTGTTGGCCTCGGCAATGACGGGCTTCTTCGCGAACTTGGCCTGCAGCCACTCCAGGGTGGGCTCGCAGGGGCGGCTGAACAGCCAGTACATCATGCCCAGGGTGTAGAAGTTCTTGCAGCGCAGCACGTCCTTCTTGCCCAGATCCATGCCCTCGAGGGCCTCGATGGTGCGCTGGTTGATGTCTTCCTGGATGACCCGGAATCCGGACAGGGTGCCGTCCTCCAGGGGGTTGGTCTCCAGTTCGGCCTTGGCCAGGTCCTTCTCGGTGAAGGCCCCGGTATTGACCAGGATGATGCCGCCGGGCTTCAGGTCCTGGTAGTTGGTGATCAGCGCCGCGGGGTTCATGGCCACCAGGACGCTGGGAGCGTCGCCGGGGGTGTAGATGTCACGGGAGCTGAAGTGGATCTGGAATCCGGAAACGCCCGCCCGGGTGCCCGCTGGGGCGCGGATCTCCGAGGGGAAGTCGGGGAAAGTGGCCAGATCGTTGCCGACCTTGGCGGTGGTGTCGGTAAACTGGGTACCGGTCAGCTGCATGCCGTCGCCGGAGTCGCCGGCGAAACGGATGGTGACGTCGTCTTGCCTGATCAGTTCGGAAGACATGAGTACGGGGTCGCCTCCTTACCCTGCAGTTCCGCGCGCCCTGCTTACGGAAGAGGGAATAGGGGTCCTGGGCGTCCCGGCCCGAATCCCGTGAAAACCCGCAGGAAATCCCGTGTGGAATCCGTAGGAATCGAGGGCCGGACGAGTAATTTCCTCCTCTATAGGAGGAAGCCTCATCTTGAGGCAGTACCTGGGAAATGTATAGCCCAATCTCCGGAAAGCCAGAAATTGCAAGCCTTCGAAACCAATAATTTTTTCCGGCAATACCTGCCATAACAACAGGATATTACGGCCATCGGTTTTCCACCTTCCCCACAGGCCGTTCCGCAAGCAATTGCCGTACCCCTTGTTTCCGGCCGCATGGAAACAAAACAATTCTTCTATTTTTGTCACAAATAACATAACAGGAGTTCCCGGGGGGCGGAATCTGCTATAATTCCGAGGTGTTCCCTGTCCCTCCATCGCCAGCAACCCGGGATTCGATCATGCCTGTTTTGCCTCTTTTCCTGTCTGCCCGCTTGCGCCTCCTGGGTGCGGCCCTCGTCCTTTGCGTTCTCGTGGCCCCCGGTCTGTCCCCTGCCGCGACCGAGGCCCCGCCCGTACGCATTGTGGGCGAGACGGCGCTGGCCCTCACCGAGGACAGCTCCACCAATCTGCCCTCGTGGCGGCTGGAAAAGGAGTCCGACCGCCGGCTGACCTTGAATCTCGGGATCCCCGGGGTAACCTTGCAGGCCGTCGAGGCCGATGGCCGGACCTGGCAGCGCCTGGCCCTGCCCGGCGCTTTTGCCACCGGCGAAGCCGGATCGCCCGAACTGCCCGTGCTCGGCCGTCTGGTCAGGGTACCGGCGGGCATGACCCTCGAAGCGACGGTCACGGCCGCCGACCCGGTCACCCTGCCCGGCCTGCAGATTTTTCCGGTCCAGGAGGACCAGGCGGAAGCATTCTCCCTCGATGACGGCGCCTATTCTCGCGCCCGCAACCTGGCGGATGCGCAGCCCAAGGTGCGGGTGGGTCAGCCCGCCATCATGGCCGGCAGCACCGTCGTGCCCCTGAACATCGAGGCCGTCGCCTACGATCCGGCAAGTGGGGAACTGGTCATCTGGCATGAGGTGGAGCTGGAGCTACGCCTTGTCCCCACCGCCGGGATGAGCACCGCGCGCCCCAACGCGCCGCTGCCAGCCTCCTTCGCCACCAGCGTGCTGGACGGCACCGACGACGCCACCGGCCTGTCCGGCTTCGGGACCTACGTGGCCATCCACGCGGGCCAGGGCGGCGTGGTCGAGGGCATCGCCCCCCTTCTGGACTGGCGGCGCCGCCAGGGATACCACGTGATCGTCCTCAATACCCTGCTGATCGGCAACAATACCGGCAGCATCAAGGACGCCCTGCAGGAGATCTACGACAACCCCGACCTCCCGCCCCTGGAATTCGTCACCATCTTCGGCGACGCCTCCGGCACCTACGCCGTGCCCGCGTGGAACGAGAGCCTCAGCGGCTACGGCGGTGACGGCGACCACTACTACGTCCAGCTCGAGGGCGACGACATCCTGGCCGACGCCCACATCGGCCGGGTCAGCTTCTCCAACCCCACGGAGATGAACAACGTCGTGGGCAAGATCCTGGACTACGAGACGGCCCCGCCCATGGACGATACCGCCTGGTTCGGCCGGGCCTGCCTGCAGGGGGACCCCAGCAGCTCGGGCATCACCACCATCTACGTGAATCAGTGGCTCAAGGGTCAATTGCAGGATCTGGGCTGGACCCACGTGGATACCACCTGGAGCGGCAACTTCCCCCTGGAGATGGTCAACTCGGTGAACCAGGGAGTCAGCGCCTACGGCTATCGGGGGTACCTGGGCACCAGCGGCATCAGCAACGGCACCGTCGGCAGCCTGACCAACGGCGGGCGTCTGGCCCTGGCCATCCTGCCCACATGCGGCTCGGGCTCCTTCGCCGACCAGACGGCCCGCAGCGAGGCCTGGCTGCGCGCCCCCAACGGCGGCGCCGTGGCCGCCATCGGCACCGCGACCACCGGCACCCACACCCGCTACAACAATTGCTATTACCTCGGCACCTGGGACGGCGTGCTGAACCGGGGCGATGCCCGCATCGGCGTGGCCCACACCCTGGGCAAGGTGGCCGTCTACAACGGATACTACCTGGCCGAGCCCCACGAAGCCGAGATCTGGGCCGTCTGGAACAATGTGATGGGCGATGGCGCCACCCGCATCTGGGTGGGCGTGCCCACCGGCCTGGATGTGGCCCACGCGGCCACCCTGGCCACCGCGGGCCAGGCTTTCCCCGTGAGCGTCACCAGCGACGGCCAGCCCGTGGCCGGCGCCGTGGTCACCCTCTTCCACGAGGATGTGCTCATGGGCGACCACATGCAGGTCAGCGGTGTGACCGGCCCGGACGGCACCGTCGTTCTGGACGTGCCGGCCGCCAACGCCGGTCCCGTGGACCTGACGGTCACCGCGCCCGGGCATCTGCCTTTCCAGGGCAGCGTGAACGCCGGGCAGCCGGGAGTCTTTTGCGGCGTATCGGCCATGGACACCGGCGGCACCCCCACCCCGGGAGCCCGGCTCCCCCTGACAACCACCCTGGTGAACCAGGGGACCGAGGAAGCCCTCGACGTGATCGCCCAGGTGTCCGTACTGGAGGGCCCGGGAACCCTCTCCGGTCCCACGCTGGAATTCGGGATCATCCCCGCCGGCGGCCAGGCCGTCGCCCCGCAGGAATTGACCCTGGATATCGATCCTGACGCCCGGGACGGCGCCGTCCTGCGCCTTCTGGTCACCGCCACCGATGGCCTGGAGACATGGCAGAGCCTGCATGATCTCCCGGTCTCCGCTGCCGACCTGACGGTCGACAGCCTGGACCTGGGTGCCTTCGGCGGGCACGTGGATCCCGGCGAGACGGGCGACCTTGCCCTGACCCTGCGCAACCTCGGCAGCCTGGACGCCCCCGCGGTCAGCGCCACCCTGCGCACGGACAGCCCCTGGATCATCCTGGTGAACGAGGCGGCCGACTTCGGGGACATCCCCATCAATCAGACAGGCCTGCCGGCGGGCGCGCCGTTGCGCATCGCGGCCTCCACCGACACCTTCGGTGGCCATCTGGCCATCCTGCATCTGGATCTGGTCTACGGCGACGGCGCCCAGGCCACGACCTCGTTCGCCCTGACGGTGGGCTCCGAGGATACCGACCAGCCCACCGGCCCCGACGCCTACGGCTATTACGCCTTCGATAATACGGACATCGGCTCCCAGCAGGCGCCCGAATTCGCGTGGGTGGGCATCGATCCGGACCACGGCGGCCAGGGCTCGGACCTGGGCCTGCAGGATTTCGGCTGGGAGCAGGACGAGACGAAGACCATGGACCTGCCCTTCTCCTTCAGGTTCTACGGCGAGGACTATGACCAGGTCAGCATCTGCAGCAACGGCTGGGTGGCCATGGGAGAAACGCCCGTGGCCTTCTACCGCAACTTCCCGCTGCCGGCGCCGCACAGCGCCGGGGCCCTCGTCGCCCCCTTCTGGGACAACCTGTACCAGTCGGGCGCGAACAAGGTCTACACCTGGCACGATACGGAGAACCACCGTTTCATCGTCCAGTGGTACAACATGCGCAATACCTACACCAACGCGCCGCAGAACTTCGAGCTGATCCTTCTGGACCCGACCCATCATCCCACGGCCACCGGGGACGGCATGATCGTCTTCCAGTACGAGACTGTCTCCGATACCGATACCCGGGACGGGCACGCCACCATCGGCATCCAGAACATGGACCGGGATGTGGGTTTGAACTACGCCTACTGGAACCAGTACGCAGCCGGGGCCGCCCAGGCCGTCAGCGGCCGGGCCATCCTCCTGGCGCCCTACGGGCCGCCCCCCTCGCCCCAGGCCCTGGTGACACCCCCCTCCTTCGCCGCCACCGTCCTGCCCGATGGGCAGGAGAGCCTGTACCTGCACATCAGCAATCCCGGCGAGGAGGGCTCGTTGCTGGCCTACGAGATCGATGTCCGGGATCCCCTGCTGACGGCCGGTCGGCCCGAAAATTCCGATGGGGATGCCGGCAGCCGCAACCTGACCGGCAGCAGCGTGACCACCACCCTGACCGGCTACAATGCCGGTGAGACGGTCTCCCTGCCCCTGACTGTCACCTGCGTCAGCGATGACATCGAGTGGTTGATGCGGGTGGAGCTGGACCTGCCCGCCGATGTGACCGTCGAGAGCGCCACGGACATCGACGTCCCCAACGGCGCCATGGAATGGAATGAGGAAAGTGGGGAGGGGGTGACCACGACCTGGGGCACCGGCGGGCTGGGGTCCGGCGGGTTCCTGCAGCCGGGTCAGACCGGCACCGGCAGCGTCCAGATCACCTTCGCCGCCGATCTGACGGGGGATGTTGTGATCCCCTGGAGCGTCATCGGCGACCAGTTCGGTCAGCCGCCTCATGACGTGGGCGGGGAACTGGTCCTCTCCCCCTTGAGCCCCTCCATCGTCGTGACCGCTCCGGTCGCCGGCCAGGTGGCCACCCTGGGCGATCCGCTGGACGTGGAGTACACGGCCGCCAACGGGCCCACGCTGGTCAACATCGATGTGCAGCGTAGCCTGGACGATCCCTGGCAGAACCTGGCCTTCGCCCTGCCGGCGGATCAGGGCACCTGGACCTGGAACGTCAGCGGCAATCCCACCGCCGAGGCCCGGATCCGGGTGCGGGATACCAGCAACCCCGAGGTGGCGGGTTACAGTGGGGTCTTCGGCATCGGCCGCAACCTGGACTGGGTGCAGCCCTCGGCCCTGTCCGGGGCCGTGCCCCAGGGTCAGGTCGCGGAAGTGGAGATCCTGCTGGATGCCGCCGACCTCGCACTGGGCCTGCACCAGGCGGTCCTGATCATCCAGCACAACGCCGGTCCAGCCGTATCCGTGCCCGTGGATTTGACGGTGACGGACGCCTCGAACGCCGGGGAAACGCCCCTGCAGACGCGCCTGCTGGGAAACTTCCCCGATCCCTTCAACCCCAGCACGACCATCGCCTTCAGCCTGGCGCGCAGCGGCCGCATCAGCCTGGATGTCTATGACCTACGCGGCTCGCGCGTGGTTTCCCTGCTGCAGGGTGTGCAGCCGGCCGGCCGGCATCACGTGGTGTGGAACGGGCAGGATCAGGGGGGGCGCACCCTGGCCTCGGGTGTGTATTTCTATCGTCTGGAAACCGACGCCGGTCCCTTCACGGGCAAGATGATCCTGGCCAAATAGCCGGATTGTTGCCCTGCCAACAAAAAGCCGGCGGAAGCCCTCGGGCCTCCGCCGGTTTTCTTTGGCCCGTTTCCCGGGATCAGTCCTCTTCCAGACCCAGCTCGATATCCACGGCCAGGTCCTCGGCCAGCGCCTCCAGTTTCTCCTTCAGGGCCTCGAGGGCCTCCTCGCCCGGCATTTCGAATTCGGCCACGGCGCGGAACAGCTCGTCGCCGCTGTTGGGCGCAGGCTCGGTCCAGGACGCGAACTGCAGCAGGTTGACGCCGCCGTCCTTGAGCACTTCGGTCACACGCCGCACGATGCCCGGCTGATCCACGCCCACCACTTCCAGCTCGGCCAGGGGTTCACTCCCCACCTCGGTGGATTCGCCGCCGACCACGGAATGGACCTGCAGACCTTCGAGGTTGCCGATGGCGACAGCCAGGGGGTCGCGCCGCTCCTCGGCCACGGCCACCTCGATGATGCCGGCGAACTGCCCGGCCAGGTTGCTCATACTGCTGGACAGCCAGTTGCCCTCGTGATCGGCCACGACACGGGCCAGGCTTTCGACGATTCCGGGACGGTCGGCGCCCACGACGGTGATGACCAGCTGATTCATATTCAGGCTCCAGAGGATCGGGTGATTGTGCTAGTATCGCCAAAATACGCCCGAATCCGGCCCAACCCAAGGGAAAGTTCGGCCCGCCCGCTTTCCCTCTCTCCCTCGGCGAAAGGATCCCCATGGAAAAGAGAATCTGGCACGAAGCGTACGACGAGGGAACCCCCGCCGATCTGGAAATCGAGCGTATCGACCTGGCCCGGCAATTCCAGCGCACGGTACAGAATTTCGGCCGCCGCCCCGCCGTGCATTTCATGAACCGCCGCATGAACTATCTGGAACTGGACGACCACGTGGGCCGCTTTGCCGCCGCCCTGAAGGAGCTGGGCGTGGGCAAGGGCACCAGGGTGGCTGTGCACATGCCCAACCTGCCGCAGACCCTCATCGCTGTCACCGCAGTCTTCCGGCTGGGCGGGCTGGTGGTGATGACCAACCCGCTGTACGTGGGGCCGGAAATCGAGCACCAGTGGCACGATGCCGGCTGTGAGGTGGCCGTCACCATGGACTACCTCTACGACCAGACCCTACGCAAGTGGCGTGAAAAGTTGCCGGTGCGGCACTACATCATAGCCTCCATTCCCGAGTATCTGCGTTTCCCCCTGAAACAGCTGGCGCCTCTGAAGCTGAAGAGGAACAATCCGCCGCTGGTGGCGAAGATCGGCCAGAACGAGGACGTGCTCTTCTTCTCGGAGCTGATCAACACTCACCGCCCCCTGACCGAGATCGCGGAGCTGGATTTCGACGATCTGGCCGCCCTGCAGTACACCGGCGGCACCACGGGGGTGGCCAAGGGGGCCATGCTCTCGCACGGCAACATCGGCAGCAACGTGCAGCAGATCGTGGCCTGGTTCCCCAATACGGTGGATGGCCAGGAGGTGATGATGGCCGCCCTGCCCTTCTTCCACATCTTCGGCTTCACCGCCTGCATGATGTGGGCGCAGAAGATCGGCGCCGGCGTGGTCCTGGCCCCCAACCCGCGGGACATCAAGGCCCTGGTCAAGAGCATCAACAAGCACAAGGTCAGCCTCTTTCCCGCCGTGCCGGCCATGTTCAACGCCATCAACGAGTATCCCGGCATCGAGCGCATCGACATGAGCAGTATCAAGAGCTGCTTCAGCGGTTCGGCACCATTGCCGGTGGCCGTGCTGCAGCGCTTCGAGGAGCTGACGAACTGTCGCATCGTCGAGGGATTCGGACTGACCGAGTCCTCCCCCGTGACCCACGGCAACCCCATGCGCGGGGTGCGCAAGATGGGCAGCATCGGCACACCGTTCCCGGCCACGGACTCGCGCATCGTGGACGTGGAGTCGGGCCGCACGGATATGGAACCGGGCGAGGAGGGCGAGCTGGTCATCAAGGGCCCGCAGATCATGCAGGGCTACTGGAACCGCCCGGACGAGACGGCCCTCGCCCTGCGTGACGGCTGGCTCTTCACCGGGGACCTGGCGGCCATGGATGAGGAGGGGTATTTCGTCATCGTGGGGCGCAAGAAGGACATGATCATCGCCAGCGGCTACAATATCTATCCCGACGAGATCGATCGGCAGCTGATGGCCCACCCCAGGGTGCTGGAGGCCTGCACCATCGGCATTCCGGATCCCAGGCGAGGCGAGACCATCAAGAGTTTCGTGGTGCTGAAGGATGGGACGAAGGCGACGGGCGATGAGCTGCGGGAATTCCTGCTGGATCACCTGGCCCGCTACAAGGTACCCCGGCTGTACGAGTTCCGCAGCGAGCTGCCCAAGAGCAGCATGATGAAGCTGCTACGGCGCGAGCTGCGGGACGAGGAGCTGAAGGCCATCAGCGGCGAGAGCAAGAAGAAGAAGAAGAAGAAGCGTTGATCCTGATAGCGCCTTCGCCAAAATGCCGTCGGCAGCGGAAAAGCCTTCATCTGACACGAAAAAATCAGGGAGCGGAAAGCCTGGCCCCCAACTGGGAATCAAAGGACTCCAAGTGGGCCTCGTGGATGGCCTCGATATCCAGCAGAACCGGCTCCCGATCATCGGAGAAGACCACCCAGCGCTTGCGATCCGGGATGGTCCCCAGGTCCTGTCCCCCGGTCGCCACGCTGGCGTTTCCTTCGATGAGACAGACGCAGGTCAGTTCGTCGTTGGTGTAGACCGAAACCAGGGTGCCGGTGATGGTGGTATCCCCCTGGGGTGTCCGCACCACGCAAGCGCCGCCGGCGAAAGCGGGTCCGGTGCGGATGGCCAGCTCCCCTGCGTCCAGTTGCGAACGCACGTCCCGCCCGAACCAGCGGCCCGCAGCCCGCGGCAAGACCGCCGAGGTGTGGGGTTCCACACGCACGCCCAGGGTGCCGCCGTAGATCAGGTCCACGCTGGCATCGCCCAGGGTGGCGATGCGGCTGCCCGGGCGCAGGGCCGCAGCGATGAGGCCGGCATCCTCGGTGGAAAAGGCCTGCCCGTCGATCTCCACCACGCCCGATCCGTTGATACCCATCACCCGGGGACCGGGCAACGGGTTGAGGCCCACCACGGCCAGGGCCAGGGCCGCAGCCACGGCAAAAGCCACCAGCCCACCCAGGAAACGTGAGCGACCCGGGGGCACGACCCCCGACCCGGGCCCGCTCTCGGTGGCGATCTCCCCGCTGACGAACTGCGCCTGCAGACGGCAGCGGAAGTCCGCTTCCGCCGCAGGCACACCAAGACTGCGCACCGCGTCCTGCGCGCCCCGCTGTGCGATGTCCCGTTCCTGCCGCTCGAAATCGCTCAAGGCCACTCGTCCTTCAGAAGTTCACCCAACCGGGTCAGGGCCCGGGAGTATCGTTTGCGCACCGCCGCGTGGCTGGCACCCAGCATGGCGGCGATTTCCGTGTGCTCGAGGCCCTCGTAGTCCCGCAGCACCACCACCTCCCGCAGGTCCGTCGGCAACCTGTCCAGGGCACCCTGGACGGCGGCCTGCTTTTCGGCCCGCAGCAGGCCGGCGTCGGCGGCGGGTTCGCTGCTGGCCAGGGGCGGCGCGGCATCCTCGTCGTCCCGGCTGACGGCGTGCCGACCCACCTTCGAGGCGAAGGAGCGCCACCGATCCCGGCACAGGTTGGCCGTGATGGTGCGCAGCCAGGGCCGTGGATCCCGCTGCGGGTCCAGGGTGGGGGCCGCCTTGTGGGCCCGCAGGAAGACCTCCTGGGTCACATCCTCCGCCGCCTGCCGGTGGCCCGTCAGCCGGAAGGCCAGCCCGTAGACCAGATCGAAGCAGGCGTTGAAGAAGCGCTCGAGGGCCTCCTCCTGGCCCGCGCGCACGCCTTCCAGATCGGATACACTCAGGCCGGGCCCACGCTCTTCGCGCGGGTCCACCTTCGGCACCTGATGCTGGGGCTTGCCCACGGGTTCATTCATAGGTACGACACACCGGGAAATCTGTGATCGAAAAAATCAGGGTCCCGGAAACACACCCCGAGACCCGGGAAATTAGAAGCGCAGAGACACCGAAGCCACGGCATAGTGCAGCCAGGCGAAACTGTAGACCTCGTCCACATCCGCCCCGCCCTCGACCGTGCGGTACCCCAGCCGCAGCTGGGCGGCGGGCGTCAGATCATATCCCAGCTTGAGGGCCAGATCCTCCGCTCGGCCCGGTCCGCCGGCCAGGGCATCCAGATCCAGCAGGAAATGCCAGCCGCCTCCCAGCCGGGCGTGACCCTTCACGTGCAGCAGGGGCACGAAACCCACGTTGTCCTTGGTGCTGACCACCCCGCCCTGGGCCACCTGCACCCGGGCGTCGCGGATCTTGGCGGTGAAGCCCAGATCCCAATCCCACGTCCCGCCCCGCTTCAGGGCGTAGGCGTAGGTCAGACGGTAGGAGTTGAAGCGGTAGGTGGCCTCGGCCTGCCCCGCGGCGAAAGTATCGCCGTTGAAGAGCAGAGATCCGGTCAGGGCCCCCGTCTCGGTGATCTCCAGGGGAGCATACAATCCCCGCAGGCTGTGCTTCTCATTGAAATGGTAGGTCAGGTAGGCGCGGTAGGCGGGCCAGGGTCCTTCCCCGGCCAGATCCACCAGTGAAAAGCGGGTCCCCGCATCCGTGTTGGGGATCTGGTTGTCGTTCCTGGTCTGCCAGAAGGCGCCGCCCTCCACCTCCAGTTCGAAGGAACCGGCCATCGCGACAGGAGCCATCAGCACCAGGATGAGGGTCAGGGACAGGACAAGGGGCCTGGAATACATGTTCATGATTCAACCTCCGGATTCTTGCTTTGGATCAGGAAGATAACCAAAATGGGGTCTGTTGCCACCGATCCCAGCCCGAGGTGCCTGATGACTGATCGCTTCCTGCTGACCCTTCTCGGCCCCATCCTGCTGGCCCAGGGCCGTCGTGTGCGCCGGCAGGCCCTCATTCTGCCTGAACCGCAGGGCGACCGGCAGGGCACCCGGGGCCGGGGCCCGGGGATCAGCCTGCTGGTGGTGGGCGACTCCAGCGCCGCCGGCGTGGGCGCCGCCACCCAGGACGAGGCCCTGCTCGGCCACCTGGTCCGGCTCCTGGCCCGGGAGCATGAGGTGCGTTTCCGGCTGGTGGCCCGCACCGGCCTGACCACCCCGCACATCTTGAAACTGCTGGGAGAGATGCCCGCCGCTACCTTCGACCTGGCCGTCACCTCCCTGGGAGTGAACGATACCACCCGCCTGCGGGAACCGCAGGACTTCGTCGCCGATCAGGAAGCTTTGCTGAAACTGCTGCAGGACAAATTCGGGGCGCGCCGGGTGGTGGTCACCGGGCTGCCGCCCATGCACCTCTTTCCCGCCCTGCCCCGGCCCCTGCGCTGGGTCCTGGGCCGCCGGGCCCGGCAGCTGGACACCGCCCTGGCCCGCCTGCTGGAATCCATACCCGGAGCCACCCACCTGGACAGCGCCTTCACCCGGGACGCCGGCCTGATGGCCCCGGACGGCTTCCACCCCGGGCCGGAGCTGTACCGCACCTGGGCGGACAGGGCGGTGGAAATCCTCCTACCTCGTTGTAAAGAATAGTTTTTTACTCTATAATTCCCCTGTTGCCGCGTGGGGGCGCGACACCTCAATCCTCAGGATATCAAGAACATGAAACATGGTTTCCGTTTTCCGGCCTCCTTCTCACTGGTTTTCTGCCTGGTCATCATTCTTTTTTCTCCCGCTGCCGCCCAGCCCGGCTGGGAGCGTCTGTCCGGACCCACCGCCCCACCGGCCGCCGAGTTCATCCAGCACCAGGGTCTCTGGTTCATGGGCACCGAACACGCCGACCAGGGAGATATCTTCATCTCCGATGACCAGGGCCTGACCTGGCGCGATGCGCGCATGCCCAACGGCGGCGTCGCCACCTTCCTCAGCCACGGGGAAAGGCTTTTTGCCGGCACCTACCTGGACGGCGTCCACTACTCCGATGACAACGGGACCACCTGGCAGAAGGCCGATGGGGGCACCATCACCTTCAGCACCGTGGAAGCCCTCCTGGCCCTGGAGGACGGCACCCTGCTGGCCGGGATCGATCCCTTCTTCCCATCCTCCCTGAACCGCTCCCTGGATGGCGGCCAGACCTGGGCCGACATCCCGGACGGGCCCCAGATGCGCTGGTACGACCTGATCGAGACCGGCGGCGTGATCCTGGCCTGCGGCGAAGACCAGGGTGTGCAACGCTCCACCGACAGCGGGGTCACCTGGGCGGCCGCCAACGTGGGCCTGCCCGCCGGTGCGGATGCCCACCGTTTCGCCACCCGGGACGGCATCCTCTACCTGGCCGCCGAATCCGTGTTCACAAGCCTCGCTGTCTACCGCTCCGATGATCTGGGCCTCAGCTGGCAGGCCATCGAATCGAACCTACCGGTACAGCCGGGAGTGGACCCCACCTTCCTGGAATTCCTGGCCGGCGATCTGTATCTGGCCACCCTGGGCATCGTTTCCGGCGGGGGCCTGTATCGCTCCCCGGATCTGGGTGTTACCTGGGAGCTGATCAGCGCCTCCCTGCCCGGCGAAGAAGGCGTGCGCTACGCCACATTCATGGACGGGGATCTGGTGGCCGGCAATTTCGACGGCACATTCCGCAGCAGCGACGGCGGCACCACCTGGTCCGACAGCTGGAGCGGCGCCTCCGGCATCTGCGGGGGGCAGCAGGCCCTCTGGACCGGCAGCCGTCTGCTGGTGGGCAACGATCAGACCGCCCTGAACAGCCGTGGCCTGCAATGGACGGACGATGACGGCCTGACCTGGACCCCGGCCTCCGGCCCCGCCTCCAGCGGACTGGCCTTCGATTTCCTCCAGGAGGGTAATACCATCCACGTGGCCATGTACGGATTCCCGCGCGGGGTCATCACCTCCACCGATGGGGGCCTCAGCTTCGGGGAGCCGGGCTCGGGTCTTCCCTCCAGCAGCATCGTTTACAGCCTGGTCCGGCACGGGAATGATCTGTTGGCCGGGACCACCGAAGGCCTCCATGTCTCCAGTGACGACGGGGCCAGCTGGCAAACCCGTTCTTCACCCGGAAACATCAAGAAGTTGATCTCGGCGGGCAGCTCACTCTACGCCGGCCTCTACCCCGGCGGGGTGGTCCATTCGGTGGATGGGGGTCTGACCTGGGAAACGATCAATGCAGGCCTCGTGGGCGAGCCCCACATCAATGATCTGGAGTTTTTTGATGGCCAGCTCCATGCGGCCGTCAATGTGGGCGTCGTCATGGCCTGGGACGGATCCCGGTGGCAGGCCACCGGCTACCCGGGGGAGAGCCCCAATGACATCCTGGCCCGGGAGAATACCCTGGTCGCCGCCACCAGCTCCGGCACCTTCTGGAAAAAAACCGCCGGCGCGCCGTGGGAAGACTTCTCCGCAGGATTCAGCCAGGGCATCATCGAGGGCCTGGCCGCCACGGAGACCCATCTGGTGGCCGTCACCCGCAACCGAGGTTTCTGGGTCCGGAACGTGGCCGATCTGACGGGAGGCCAGTCCGCCGTGGGCGACGGTCCGCCCCTGGCCAGCCGCCCTCTGCGCGCCGCGCCCAACCCCTTCAACCCCAGGACGCGCCTCTTTTTCAGCCTGGATGAGGGGGGGGCCGTGTGCATCAACATCCACGACGTGGCGGGCCGGCGGGTGCGCACCCTGCTGGACGAGAACCTCGCCGCCGGCGAGCATGCCGTGCGCTGGAACGGTCTGGACGACAGCGGCCGCAGTTGCGCCTCGGGTCTGTACCTGGCGCGTGTCGTCACCCCCCGCGGCCAGGGCACGGCCAAGCTGGTCCTGACCCGCTGACCTGCCCACCTGACAAAAAAGCCCGGCCGTCGCCATGGCGAGGCCGGGCTTTTATCTGATGGCCCCGCTGCTCAGTGCAGAGGCTTGTCGAAGGCACTCAGGGCGGCCTCGTGCAACACCTCCGAGAGGGTGGGATGCGCGTGGCAGACGGCGCCGATATCCTCGGCGCTGGCCCCGAAGGCCATGGCCGCGGTCGCCTCGGCGATCAGGTCTCCGGCCCGTGGGCCCACGATGTGCACGCCCAGCACGCGGTCCGTCTCCTTGTGGCTCAGCACCTTGACCCGGCCGTCGACACGCTCGATAGCCATGGCCCGCCCGTTGCTGCGGAAGGCGTACACGCCCTTGTTGTAGGGCACCTTGTCCTCCTTCAGTTGATCTTCGGTACGCCCCACCGCGGCGATCTCCGGATCCGTGTAGCATACCGAAGGCACCAGGGCCGCGTCGAAGTGGCCCGCCTTGCCGGCCATGCGCTCCACGCAGGAGACGGCCTCGTCGGTGGCCTTGTGGGCCAGCATGGCGCCGCCGATCACGTCGCCCACGGCCCAGACGCCCTCGGCCGCCAGGTTCTCCGCGTCGGTCTGGATGAAGCCGCGCTCGTCGGTCTTCACGCCGGCTGCCTCCAGGTTCAGCCCCTCGGTAACGGGCGTGCGGCCCACGGCCACCAGCACGCGGTCGGCCTTCACGGGATCGCCGTCGGCAACCTCGATGACGGCCCGGCCCTTCTTGACGGTGGCGCCCTTGACCTCGCACTTGAGCTGGAACTTCAGGCCCTGCCGCTTGAACAGGGACTGGGAAACACGGGCGATCTCGCCATCGGTGCCCGGCAGGATGCGGTTCAGGTACTCCAGCACCGTCACCTCGGCGCCCAACCGCGCCCACACCGAACCCAGCTCCAGGCCGATGTACCCCGCCCCGATGACCACCAGCTTCTTCGGCACCTCGGACCAGCCGAGGGCCGTGGTGCTGTCGCCGATGATGTCGCCGTCCATCTCCACGCCGGGCAGGCCGGCGGCCTTGCTGCCGGTGGCGATGAGGATGCGCTCGGCGGTGATGGTCTCGTCGCCCACCTTCACTTTGCCGCCGCCGGCCAGGGAGGCGGCGCCCTCGTAACGGGTCACGTCCCCGGCCTTGAACAGGCCGGCGATGCCGTCGGTCAGCTTCTCGACGATGCCGTCCTTGCGGGCCATCATCGTCCCGAGGTCCAGTTCGGCGCCCTTGATCTTGACACCGTGGGCGGCCAGTTCCTCGCGGGTCTCGGCGAATTTTTCGCTGCTCTCCAGAAGGGCCTTGCTGGGAATGCAGCCCACCCGCAGGCAGGTCCCGCCCAGGCGGGCTTCCTTCTCCACGCAGGCCACGTCCATGCCCAGCTGGGCGGCGCGCAGGCTGGCCGCGTATCCCGCCGGCCCGGCGCCGATGACGATCAGATCATGCTTCTTCTCGGCCATTATTTCACACCTTCAGCAGCAGCCGCTCGGGCCGCTCGACAACGTCCTTGATATGCTTGAGAAAGGTCACGGCCTCGCGGCCGTCCACCAGACGGTGGTCGTAGGTCAGGGCCACGTACATCATGGGCCGCACCTCGACCTGGCCGTCGATCACCACGGCGCGATCCTGGATGGCGTGCAGCCCCAGCACCCCGCTCTGCGGCGGGTTGATGATGGGCGTGCTCATCAGCGAGCCGTACACCCCGCCGTTGCTGATGGTGAAGGTGCCGCCCTCCAGCTCGGACAGGTCCAGCTTGTTGTCCTGGGCCCGCTGCGCGAAATCGCCGATGGTCAGTTCCACGTCGCCGAAGCCGAGCATCTCGGCGTTGCGAATGACCGGGACCACCAGGCCCTTGCCCCCGCCCACGGCGATGCCGATGTCACAGTAGTCATGGTAGACGATCTCCTCGCCCTCGATCTGGGCGTTGATCCCGGGAATCAGCTGCAGGGCCTCGACCGCGGCCTTGACGAAGATGCTCATGAAGCCCAGCTTCACGCCGTAGCGTTCCACGAAGGCCTCCTGGTTCTCCGCGCGCAGGACCTTGATGCGGCTCATGTCGATCTCGTTGAAGGTGGTCAGCAGGGCGGCGTTCTGCTGGGAGGAGACCAGCCGCTCGGCGATGCGCCGGCGGATGGGGCTCATGCGCTTGCGCCGCACCTCGCGGTCGCCGCTCGGGGCGTCCGGAGCCCGGGGAGCCTCGTCCTTCGGCGCCGATTTCCCGCCCTTCGTCTCCGGCTTCTTGTCCTGCTTCTCGTCCTGCTTCTTCTCCTGCTTCTTTTCGGATCTGGCGGCCGACTTTTCCGGCACGTCCTCCTTGAGCACACGCCCGCCGGGACCACTGCCCCGGACCTCGTCCTCGCTGATGCCGCGCTCCTGCATCGCCCGCTTCGCCGCGGGCATGACGGGGCCGTTCTCACCGGCGGAATCGTCATCTTCCGTGCCGGAAGCTTCCTCCTCTGCGGCGGAAGAGTCCTCCTCCGCGGCGGGAGAGTCCTCCTCCGCATCGTCCGACGCCTTCCCTTCCGGATCCCCGGAATCTTCGGTTTCGGCGGAACCGGAGGAGCCGGATCCCGAGGCGGACTCATCGATGCGCGCCATCACATCGCCCACCTTCAGGACCGCACCTTCCTCCACCAGGATCTCCACCAGGGCCCCCGCGGCGGGGGCGGGCACTTCCACCGTGGCCTTGTCCGACTCCAGTTCGAAAACCGGTTCGTCCATCTCCACGCTATCACCCTCACTCTTCAGGACAGCGGAGACTTCCACCTCGGTGATGGATTCCCCCAATTCGGGAACCTTCACGTCGACCGACATCAGTTTTTCCTTTCTTCGTTCTCGTTCCAGGGGCGCCGCAGCGAGGCCAGATCCTCCTGCGGTCCGAACACCCGGTCCAGTAGCAGACTCAGTTCCAGCTTGTGGCTGGCCGCCGACCCGGTGGCCGGGCTGGCGGCGGCGGGACGGCAGGCCCCGTGCAGGGTGCGTCCCAGCAGACTCTCTCCGAAACGATAGCGCAGGAACGGCCAGACCCCCATGTTGGCCGGCTCCTCCTGGACCCAGACCAGCGGGGTATCTTCGCCGTACGGCTCCATGACTCTCTGCAGATCCCCCATGGGCAGGGGGTAGGGCTGCTCCACACGCACGATGGCCACGTCGTCGCGCTCGAGGCGCTTCCGCTCGTCCACCAGATCGTAGTAGACCTTGCCGCAACAGAGCAGGACCCGCTCGGTTTTCTGCGGCGCCGGCCCGTCCGGATCCGCCAGCACGGGCTGGAAGAAGCCTTCGGCCAGATCCTCCAGGGGCGAGACACAGTCCGGATGCCGCAGCAGACTCTTGGGGGTGAACATGATCAGCGGCTTGCGCCAGTGGCGCCACACCTGCCGCCGCAGCAGGTGGAAGAGCTGCGCGGGTGTCGTCGGGTTGGCGATCTGCAGGTTGTCTTCGGCGGCAAGCTGCAGAAAGCGCTCGATGCGTGCGCTGCTGTGTTCCGGGCCCATGCCCTCGAAACCGTGCGGCAGCAGCATCACCAGGCCGGAGAGCATGCCCCACTTGGCCTCGGCCGAGGCGATGAACTGGTCGATGATGGGCTGGGCCACGTTGTTGAAATCGCCGAACTGGGCCTCCCACATGACCAGGCCCTCGGGATAGGTCAGGCTGTAGCCGTACTCGAAACCCAGCACCGCGATCTCGGAAAGCGGGCTGTTCAGCGTCACCACCGCAGCCTGCCCCTCGGACAGATGCTGCAGCGGGGCGTAGGGCGCGCCGGTCTCCTCGTCGTGCAGGACCGAGTGCCGATGGCTGAAGGTGCCGCGCTGGCTGTCCTGACCGCTGAGGCGCACCGGATGCCCTTCCAGGGCCAGGGTGCCGAAGGCCAGGGCCTCGGCCGCGGCCCAGTCCAGGGGCTGCTCGCCGCCGGCCATCTTGCGGCGCAGATCCAGCAGCTTCTTGATCTTGCGATGGGGCTGGAAACCCTCCGGGTACTGCGTCAGGGACCAGAGCACCTGCTCCAGCTTTTTCTGCGGCACGCCGGTGATGATGGGATTGGTCTGCGGCTCCTTGCCCCCCATGTACTCCTGCCAAACCGGGCCCAGCAGGGGCTTGCGCCGGCGTTGGTCCCTGTCCGGCCCCGCCTCGCGCACCTCGTCCAGGATATCCTGCAGGCGTTTCTTGCGGTCCACCACCATCTGTTCGGCCACTTCCCGGGTCAGCGATCCGGTGCTCGTCAGGCGCTTCAGGTATCCCTCGCGCACCGAGTCCCGACGCTTGATGGCCTTGTACATCAGGGGCTGGGTGAAGGCAGGCTCGTCGGTCTCGTTGTGGCCGCGCCGCCGGTAGCAGTACATGTCGATGATGACGTCGCGCGCCCACTCCTTGCGGAAATCCAGGGCCAGGCTGACGACCTGCGCCACCGCCTCGGGATCCTCGCCGTTGACGTGGAAGATGGGCGCCTGGAGCATTTTGGCCACATCCGTGGCATAGGGTGTGCTGCGTCCCTCCGCCGGGTCGGTGGTGAAGCCGATCTGATTGTTCACGACCACGTGCAGCGCGCCGCCCGTCTGGTACCCCTTCAGTCCCGAAAGGTTCAACGACTCCTGGATCACCCCCTGCGCACTGAAAGCCGCGTCGCCGTGGATGACCAGGGCCATGCTCTGCTCGCGTTGCGGATCCTCCACCCGTTCCTGGCGAGCGCGCACCCGGCCCAGGGCCACGGGCGTGACGAATTCCAGATGGCTGGGATTGAAGCAGAGGCTCAGGTGCACCTGGTCGCCCTGGCGCGTCGTCCAGTCCGAGTGGTAACCCAGGTGGTATTTCACGTCGCCGTGGCCCAGAAAGATCTCGGCGTCGGCGTCCTCGAATTCGTTGAAGATATCGCGCGGGCTCTTCTTCAGGATGTTGGCCAGCACGTTCAGCCGGCCGCGATGGGCCATGCCGATGATGATGCCGTCCAGGCCCTGCTGCCCCGCGTGCTCGATGGCCATGTCCAGCAGGGGGATCAGCGTCTCGGCGCCCTCCAGGCTGAAGCGCTTGGCTCCCAGGTACTTGTTCTGGATGAACTCCTCGAAGATCTCCGCGTCGATCAGGCGCTGCAGGATGCGCTCCTGAACGTCCTCGTGCAGCTCGATACGGTTCTCCACCGGCTCCATGCGCTGCTGCAGCCACTGGCGCACGCCCAGGTCATCGATGTGCATGTATTGCACGCCGATGAAGCGGCTGTAGGTGCTCTGAAGCTTGCGCAGGATCTCGCGCAGGGGCAACATGTCACCCGGGCTGAGGGTGCCCGCGGAAAAGACGCGGTCCATGTCCTCGGGTCCGAAGCCGTAAAAAGCCAGGGTCAGCTCGGGCGGCGTGGCGCCGGGCTCGCCGAGGGGGTTGAGCCGGGCGATGCGGTGCCCGCGCACCCGGTAGTTGCGGATGAGCTGGTCGACCTTGTTCTGGTCGGCGAGAGCCCGGTCCGTGGTGGCGGCGGAGGGGGCGTATTCGGGGGCCGTGGGGCCGTCGCCATCCTG
>JGI12109J20283_10482371_pt1 | contig 21510 bp, 15 predicted proteins | sample ElkSlonscriptome_12_FD_20283 | JGI IMG/M metagenome (IMG submission 20283)
GCCGCATTCCGTCAAGCGAGAGGATCGTGAGGCGGCGGCCGAAGATCGATTGACGCCGTGCGTTGACGCCATGCACCCGGGGTGCGTAGCATCATCCGAACTTCGGTGGGAATCACCGGGTCCTCAACAGCCCGGCGTCGGTAGGAGTGGGTGTGCAACCCGTCGTGATCGGAATCGCCGGTGGGTCCGGCAGTGGCAAGACGACCGTCGCGGTCCGGGTGCAGGAGCGGTTTCCACAACGGACCGTCGAGATCATCCATCACGACGCCTACTACCACGACCATCCCCAGCTCGACGAGGCGGCCCGGGCCGCCATCAACTACGACCACCCGTCGGCCTTCGAGACGTCGCTCCTGGTGGAGCACCTCGACGCCCTGAGGAGCGGCGCGACGATCCAGCGCCCGCGCTACGACTACGCCACGCATCGGCGTCACGAGGAGTGCGAGGTCGTCCAGCCGGCTGACATCATCTTCGTCGAGGGCATCCTCGTGCTCGAGAACGCCGAGCTGCGCAAGCGCATGGACATCCGACTCTACGTCGACGTCGACTCGGACGAGCGCTTCATCCGCCGCCTGCGGCGCGACACGCGCAAGCGCGGTCGCTCGATCGACTCGGTGATCGACCAATACCGCACCACCGTCCGGCCCATGCACCAGCAGTTCGTCGCGCCCAGCAAACGCTATGCGCACGTGATCATCCCCGAGGGCGGTCACAACGCGGTCGCCATCGACATGATCGGCGCCAAGGTCTACGACGTCCTCCGCCATCGCGGCCGCAGCGGAGAGTCGGAAGTCACCGGCCGCCAAGGAGTCTCCCCGTGAGCCACGACGACCAGGAAATCCTCGAGCGCGACCCGCTCGTCGAGAGCATCCTCATCTCCTCGGACGACATCCAGCGTCGTGTGATGGAGCTGGGGCGTGAGATCAGCGTCGACTACAAGGACACGACGCCGATCCTCGTGAGCATCCTCAAGGGTGGCGTCGTCTTCCTGGCCGATCTGATGCGTCGTGTGAGCGTGCCTCACGAGATCGACTTCATGTCGCTCAGCAGCTACCAGGGTCGTCAGAGCACGGGCGTGGTGAAGATCAACATGGATCTGAAGGGCGCGATCAGCGATCGCGACGTGTTGATCGTCGAGGACATCGTCGACACCGGACACACGCTGGACTACCTGCAGGAGATCCTACGCGCGCGCCGTCCGCGGTCGCTCAAGGTCTGTTCCCTGCTGAACAAGGCCGACGCCCGCGAGAAGGACGTCGTGGTCGACTACGTGGGCTTCGACATCCCCAACGAATTCGTGATCGGCTACGGCCTGGACTACGACGAGAAGTACCGGAATCTGCCGTTCATCGCGGTCATGAACGGCTGATCGAGAGGCTGCGGTCAGGGGGCGGAAGCGGGACGAACGGACGGCCGCGGGCTCACTGCTTTTTCCCCTTGCACCACGCCGGACGCATTCGTATCTGTCGCAGCGACGACTCCAGGGAGCCCTCCCGGGTCGTTGCCGCGGCGGGCGCCGAATCCCGTCCTCACCATCGAAACGACACCTCAGACTCGCTCCAACTCGAGCCCCGGAGTTGACCCAATGGACCTCGAGCTCGATCCGCGCCTTCTCCTCGCGGCCGATGACTACGACGACGACGACTACGATGACGACTTCGAAGACGACGACGAAGAAGACGACATCGACGACGCCGACTTCAGCGAGGACGACGACGACCTCGACGACGACCCACCGGCCGACGACGACGACTTCGAGGCGGATTTCGATGGGGACGACGAAAACGACGACGACGACTTCGACGACGATGATGAAGACGACTACGACGATGACTACGACGACGACGAGGACGACTACTAGTCGAACGTGAGACGCCGGGCCCGGCCGATCAGCGCGTGGGTCCGATCGTCACGAAGGCCGCCCAGAAGAAGGGGTGCGCGGCCGGTTCGTCCGCGAGCATCGCGTGCCGCGCTTCATGGGCCGCCCGGGCCGTGTCCGCTCCCTCGACACGTGCCGCGTAGAAGGCCTCCATCCAGCGCTGCGTCGCCGCATCCTGCACTGGCCACAGACTCATCACGACCTGGCGGGCGCCGGCCTGTCGAAAGGCGCGGGGGAGCCCGAGCACGCCTTCGCCGCCGACGATTCGTCCCACGCCGGTGTCGCACGCGGATAGGACGACCGTCTCGACCCCTCGCATTTCCATTCCAGCGATTTCTTCGGCGAGGAGAAGGCCGTCGCGGGACGGATCGGTCGTCGCGGTACGGAGGTTCGCCCCGGCGAGGACGAGTCCGGAGCGCAGCAAAGGGCCGAGTTCCGGCGCGCGGGCAGTCGCGCGTCCGCTGCGTCGCACCACGCCGCCGATTCCCCGCAGTCCGCGCAGGGCCGATCCGGTCGAGGGATCGCAGACCGCGGGCAGGAAAAAGCCGTGGGTCGCAAGGTGCAGGGTGTCGTGGGTGCCGACCAGCGATTCCAACGTGTCTTCACGTGCGTCGCGGCCCAGCACGCGGGTCGTCGCCGGAAGGGCCTCGACTTCGAGGCGCGTGGCCGGCAAGGGCGCGAAGCGCAGGGACTCGAGGTCGGGGCACGGCGGAGACATGGCGTCGGCCGGACCGAAGTCGGGATCTCCGATCGCGAGGATCCGTGACGTCGTCCGTCCGTCGCCGCTGGCCTCGAGGTCGCGCTCGGCGCCGAGGTGGGCGAAGACCCGATCGCTCGTGGCGAGGAATCGCCCTTCGGCGTCGACGAGGGCAACGGGCTGGACGCGGTGCAACGCGCCGTCGGGAACCCACCAGACGCGACGGGAATCGCCGAGGAGATCGACGATCGGATCGATCACCGCGGAACCGAGGACGCGTCCGGCGGCACGGGCTTCTTCGAGCAGTGTCGACGGGTCTTCGTCGAAACGCGAGATCGGGGCGCGCACCGCGTCGAGCCAGGTCGCGACGTGCGACGCGAGCGCATCGGTCGAACCCAGATCGACGAGTTCGATCGATCGACCGCGGACGACGAAGGCGACGGTATGATCGGCGTCGACGAGGTCGAGGAAGGAGACCAGGGCTTCGCCTTCACCGAGCGCGTCGAACACGTGCTCCGACCCACGGTCTTCGCGTTCGCGGCGGATGCGTTCGTCGACGGAGAGTGCGGCGAGTCGGGTTTCCGCGTCGTCGCGGCGCGTCTGGAGACGACGCCATCGTTCGGCATCGGCGTCGCCGCGAGTGGCCGCCGCGACGAGGGCACGCCGCGCCTGGTCGAGCTCGCGCCGGGCGCGGGCGACGGTGGTGTCGCTCACATCGATCGTGCGGCGCCGGTCGAGGAGGGCGTCGAGGACGAGTGCGCGTCCGAGGACGGTTGCGTCGAAGGCCTCGAGAACGTGGTTCGGTTCGCGGCGGAGGCGCGCGGCATCGACCAGTCGTTCCCATCCCGTGCGGCTGGCCTCGACGAAACCCAGGGCCTGGCGTTCGGGGAGTGTGCGCAGGGCGTCGCGGAGAAACGCGCGGGCGATCCGATCGGCCTTGCGCGCGAGTTCGACGGTGGTCTCGGTTTCCGCGGCCACGTCGGCCACGTGGAAGTCGGTCGCGAGCCGGTGCTTCGCGACCTCGTCGAGCGCCCAGGCGACCTCGATGTGATCGTCGCCGAAGGCTTCGCGACGCAGGGTGACGGCCTGCATCGAAGGTCCGATCGCTGCCATCGGTCCCTGCGTCTCGGCCCGCGCCCGCGCGGTCAGCAGCCTCAGGTTGGCGCGCAGGGCAAGGTTGTCCGCCATGCGTTTCTCGATCACGGGAGTCACCGCTTCGAGCATCGCGAGCGAAGCTTCGGGCTCACCGGCGTCGACGAGGCTCACGGCGAGATTCAATCGGCCCAGTGCGAGCGTCGGATCGTCGGTCTCGAAGATCGCTTCCTGGATCGCGACCGCCTCGCGGCGTGAAGCGAGAGCGGCTCCGGTGCGTCCTTGCGCGGCCAACACTTCGGCGCGGTTGTGGAGCAGGCGCGCGAAGCCATCGCTCTGCCGCCCGTCGATCGCTTCGCGGCGCCTCAGGGCTTCGTCGTAGAGCGCGACCGCCACGTCGAAGTCGCCCATCTCGTTGGCGCGGTTCGCGCGCAGGACGAGCACGGTGGTCGCGTCGGTGCCGCGTTGGGCAGCGGAGTCGATGGCCGCGGCTGCACGATCGAAGTCGCTGCGCTCGATCGCGATGTTCGCGCGACCGACCCACGCACGACGCACGCTCGCGTCGCGGTCGGTCCGTGGACCGAGGATCTCGATCGCGATCGCGTAGTGGGCGTCGGATTCGGTGATCCGTCCGAGCCGACCCTGGACCTCGGCGAGCTCCAGCGCGACCGAACCCACGAGGACATCGTCCAGGGGCAGCAGCTCCCGTCGGATCGAATAGGCTGTCTGCAGGTGATCGACCGCGAGTTCCGGTGCCTCGGCGGCGAGGATGTTCCCCAGGTTTCGTTCGACGAGTGCTCGGGTCAGGTGCCGTCGAGGCATCGATGTCGACGCGATCTGGACCGCACGACGGAAGGCGTCGATCGCAGCGTCGCGGTCGTCGGTCCGTTTCAACAGGAATCCGAAGCCATTGAGTGCGAAGACGAGACGGTCCTCGCGTCCCGCGGAATCGGCTTCGAGTCGTTCGATCTGCTCGACGAAGAGAGCACGCGCTTCGTCGCGTCGGCCGGTCCATTGCAATGCGTTGGCCAGCCCGAGCGCGCTGCGGATCGTTGGCGTGGCGTCGTCGCCCAGCACTTCACGTCGGATCTCGTAGGCACGACGGAACGCGGGCGCGGCCTCGGATTGTCTGCCGCGCCGAACGTGCGTGTTTCCGAGCTCGTGCCAGGCTTCGCCGTGACGCGGATCCCGGGGAGGGAGAACGGCCTCCTGCACCGCGATCAGGTTCTCGACCACCTGGACCAGGGCCGGAAGCGGAAGCCGTCCACTGCGTCGCGCCGTGCGGACCACCAGATGCTGCGCATCGATCCAGGCGTCCGACGAATCCGGAGCAGCGGCGAGCAAAGCGGCGGCCAACGAGTCGGCACGTGCGAAATCCCCGTTCTGCAACCACGACTCGACGCGCGCGCGCTCGTCCTCCGTGGCCGACGCGAAGCCGGCCAACAGGCTCAGGACGAACAGCGCACTTGCGAGGGGCGTCACCGGATCAGGGCCACCTTCCGACGTTCCCGTGCGCCGTCGGCGCGGAAGTCCACGAGATAGACTCCGCTCGCCACCGCGGCGCCGCGGTCGTCCGTTCCATTCCACACCACCTGGTGCGATCCCGCTACCCGGACCTCGTCGACGAGTGTCGCGACGAGCCGGCCCGCGAGGTCGACCACGCGCAGTCGGACGCGCGCGTCGCGTGGCACGGCGTACTCGATCGACGTGCGCGGATTGAAGGGATTCGGGTGCGGCGCTTCGAGGCGGGCCACGTTCAGCGCCGCGCTCGGGGTGTCGGTCGAGATCGGCGCGTCGAGTTGGCCGAGGAACTCGTCGAGGACACGCGCTCGCGCCGTGTCGATCGTACGGGGAAGCGTGGGCTCGAGGATCGCGGAAAAGGAGATCGGCACGATCACGTCGACGTGTCCGCCGAGGGGCGTCGTCCGAGCGTGCCATACCACGGCCGCGTCGGAATAGGCGCCGCCGCTGCCGTTCGGGTCGAGGAACTCGTGCGTGCGCACGGCCGTCGATGCAGCGAGCGGAATGATCGCGTCGAACTGGTCCGACGAGAAGCAGCCGCCCGCGACGAAGGACTCGACGAAGCTCGTACTGATCGGGTCGACCCGCGGTGCCGTCTGGTTGCCGATGCGCGGGCGCACGTCGTCGGCGAGCAAGGCGACCGCGAGCTCGTCGTCGACGTACGAAACGCCGGCCGCACTGGCATCGCGGAGCCCGCTCACGAGGTCGTCGCCGAAGTGGATCACGCGGCGTGGTCCGCGCAGTTGCTTCCACGCCGAGAGCAAGCCGAGATCGTCGCCGTCGTCGTTCAACGGATCGCCGCTGCCGTCGCTGAGGAGGAAGGCACCCTGGTCGCCGGCGAAGTAGACGATCGTGTCGTAGCCCTCGATCTGATCGGGCAGGGCGCCGTGACCCGCGGCCGATCCGATGCCGTTGGAAAGGCCCGCGGCGGCGGCCCGCACGCGGTAGAGATCGAAGTCGCAGCCGCGCCGACGCCCCGTCTCGTCGAAGGCCACGTCGATCGCCGCCCCGCGTTCGAGTGATCCGGTGTCGTCGACCACGAGGATCGGCGGATGGTTCGCGGCTGCGTCCAGCGAAGGAAGACCGAGCACGAGATCGCCGCGGTCGGACCGGGGCGCGCCCGCGGCCAGACGAAAGAAGCCGGTCGTGTCCTCGGGGGCGGTGGCGACGTTGTTCTGTCGGTCGCGTGCCTCGACGAACCAGCGCAGTTCGTCTCCCGGGAACAGGAAGGGAGCTTCATTCGCGTGCCAGGAGGCGCGCCCAGGTCCGTCGGGAAGATCGAAGGACCAGAGGTCGGCGACCGATCGACCGGTCGAGGTCACGACCGGCTGGCCGTCGATCTCGCCGGTGTAGACGACCTCGGGCGGGCCACACGTGGTGGGCACGGAGAGAGCGACGACCGCGCCGGCGGGCAGGACACGCACGGTCTGGTAGCGCGGATTCGCGCGCAGCGCCCACACGAGTTTGGGCGGACCGTCGAGCCCGACTCCGGGCACGGACGGGCGTACCCGTACGACCATGCTGTCTCCGGGAACGATCTGCGGTCCGTCGACGATGTCTCGCGCGGCGTCGATGCGGATCGCGTGCGATGCGAGATCGCCCTCGTAGTCCGATGTCCCGCTGGTCGGAAAGGCCGAGTGGAAGCGCTCGGCGTCGGCGATGCGGATCGCCGGACCGTCGATCGGGTACTTCGCGAATCCGATGTTGTCGAAGCTCGGCGAAGGCGTCGCGTCGTCGCCGGGAAGGCCGAGCGCATCGGCGAGATCGATCACGCCGAGTTCGAACTGCGCGCTGTCGGGATCGGCCCGGATCAACGACGACACGTCGACCTCCACGCGTTCGTAGTGGGGCGCACTCGGCTCGTAGTAGACCTCGTCGAAATCGCGCCAGGGGCTCCACCCGTTGCCGGGGCTGTGGCTGCGTACGCGCCAGAAGTAGAAGATCCCGTTCTCGAGCGGCAGGTGCTTCCACACGCTGAAGAGAAGCAGCGCGCCGGTCGATCCGTCGTCTTCCGTACCGGGAAGATCCCAGGCGAAGGGTGGCGTGCGCAGGGCATCGTGGATCGGCGTGTCGCCGCCTTCGCTCACGCCGCCGGTGTAGTTCAGCGTGAATCCACCGGGACCGTAGTTCCAGTTCGGCGAGATCGATCCGCCCGTGCTCTGCGTCGACCCGACGGGCGGCGTGCCGTCGTCGATGAAGGTGTACTGATGGGTCACGTTGCGTCGGCAGGGATCGAGATCCTGCGTGTAGGTGAGGATCTTCAGGAACGAACCCGCGGCACCGGAGACCTGTGGTTGCCAACCGTCGCTGCGTGGCGGACTGCCCTCGAAGTCGGCGGCGCTGACGAGCTGACCGTCGAACCACACGCGGATCTGGTCGACCTGGGCGGCGCCATCGCTGGGCCAGAGGCCGTCTTCGTCGCTGCCCGCGCGATCGGTGAGCACGCGTAGGCGCAGGTCGACGGCTTGTCCGTTCGGGCCAGGGTAGTCGTTCGGCGTGAGCGTGAAGATCTCGTCGACGAAGGCGGGGCCGCCGGTCGAACCGCCGTTGCGCCCGGTGAGTTCGCGCACGGTCTGCCAGCCGTCCTCGCGCCGGACCTCGAGACGGAACACGTCGTGCAGCGGTTCGACGTCGTGGTTCACCACGAAGCGTACACGGACGACGACCGGCGCACTCGGGTTCGGGACCGGCCGCGTCCACGCGACCTGCTGGTCCCAATTGTTTCCATAGCCGGGTGCGGTCGCGAAGCCAGGTGTGGTCGCGTCCACCGAGAAGACGAGCGCGGTGTTCACACGACGCGCGAGTGGCATCGGATCGAGGTCCGGAAAGCCCGGGTCGACGAGGTTCGACGCGTTGAAGCTCGCGAGATCGACCAGGGTGTCGTCGCCAGTGAGATCGGCCGAGAGCACGTCGAGATTCGGTTCGGGAACTCCGTCCGCGGTGCCGGTGCCTTCGCCGCCTTCGGATCCGCCGCCGTCGCCGCCTTCCCCGGTCTCGGGATCTTGTTCCTCGGGCGGTTCGCCGAAGAGGAAATAGATCGAAGCCGGCGCGCGGCGTCCGAGTTCGAGGCTGGCTGCATCCCCTTTCTCGGTGCGGTGGACCGTCGGCATGGGCGTGCCGGCGTCCACGGACTGCGAGGCGACAAGTGCGGCCAGACCGAAAGCGAGGACCAGGATTCGGCGGTGCATGGCGGAACTCCGGAGGTCGGGGCGGCCGGGGACCAGGACCCGGCTCAGGAGCGATTCAGGGGTGGTTCGAGTCGCTGGGCACGCCGGACCGTCGATCCGCGCACCCCACGAGTCTATCAGACGGAGTGGACGGGGTTCGGATCAGCCGGGGTTGCGCAGGGTGAGCTTGCGCACCCAGACGCCAGATTCCGAGGTCGAAGCCGCGTCGCCGAGCGCTTCGACGGCCCCGAAGAAGTCGCCGGTCGCGGGTTCGTCACCGCTGCCGGGCCGGCGGACGACTCCGCCGATCCCACGCAGGCCTTCGAGCTGTCCCGCGTCGAAAGTCGGCGCGGACGGGCCGCTGGCGAGGTGTTCCTCGATCTCGTCGACCGGTTCCTGGGCCACGACGATCAGGACTTCTTCCGTGCCGCCGACCGAGTCGACGGCCCACGCCTGGTCGCCGCCCGGCAACTCGGTCGATGCACCCGTGAACACGGGATTCGTCTCCTCGAAGCCCGCGCGCGGGAACATCACGTGGAAGCGCCCCTGCGCGTCGCGATTGAACACGTAGACCCACGCGTTGCGCGAGGTCTCGATGCGCAGTCCGAGCGCGTCGCCGACGTCGAGCCGGGCGCCGTCGTAGAGCTCCTCGGTGGAGAAGGATCCGTAGCGTAGGAACCGGGCGTCGACGGTCAGCGGAGTCGGTCCCTGGAAGAGATTGAACACGGTGAGGAAAACCATCGCGGCGAGTGTCGCTGCGCCCGCGAAGGCGAAGGCGGGGCGCCACGACGGACGTCCGGTGGGCGAACCCAGCTGTTTGGTGCGTCCGAGCGCCCCGAGAGCGTGGGCGAATTCACCGGCGGTCTGGAAGCGATCACGGGGATTCGCGGCGAGGGCCTTCTCCACGAGTTCGACGAAACTCTTCGGGAGATCTGCCCGAGCCGCGGACAGAGGAGTCCAACGTCCATCGCGATGCGCGCGCGCCAGGTCGGTGATCGAGCTCGCCTGGACCGGGAAGCTGCTGGTGACCATGTGGTAGATCAGCACGCCGAGCGCGTAGACGTCGCTGCGGGCGTCGGCGGGTTCCTGGTCGAAGAGTTCGGGGGCCAGGTAGAAGGGCGTGCCCTCGACGCCGGCGTTCTCGTTCGTGGTGTCGACGGCGGTGCCGAAGTCCATCAGGACCACGCGTCCGCCATCGGCGCGCATGACGTTGTCGGCCTTGACGTCGCGGTGGACCACGCCCGCGTCGTGCACGGCGGCCAGGCCACGGGCGATCTTCTCGCCGAGCGTGGTGGCTTCTTCCGCCGAGAAACGGCCTTGTTCGTGCACCAGGTCGGTGACGGTGCGCCCTTCGACGAGCTCCATCCACAGGCCGAGGCGGTCGTGGTCTTCGTCGACACCGTGCACGCGTACGACGTTCTCGTGGTCGACGCGCGCGAGCTTGCGACCTTCGTCGAGGAAGCGCTCGCGATCGGTCGAGTCGAGGTCGCGGCCGGGGCGCAGCAGCTTCAGGGCCACGTCGCGTTGCAGGCGCGCATCGTGCGCGCGCCACACGGCGCCGTAGGACCCGCGGCCGAGTTCTTCGCGCAGCTCCAGGCCACACCAGACGGCGCCGGCGGCGGCTTCGAAGTCGGTGGCGTCCTCGATTCGCTCGCCGTGTCCGGGGAGCGCGGACGAGGTGTGGAGCATGTGGATCGCCGACAGCGTCCGCAGGCTCTTCAGGACCCCTGCGTCGTCGGCAGCAAGGTCGCGTGCGAGGGCGTCGAAATCGACGTGCTCGCCGGTGCCGATGCGATCGGCGATCTCGTGCAGCGGGGAATCCTCGGCCCGGTCATCCGGGTGTCGATCGTCAGGACGCACGGCTCATCTCCTCCGCCAGGCGCACCAGCGCGCGGTTGAAGGTCATGCGGGCCGTGTTCGCGCTGCCCTTGCCGAGCAGATTCGCGATCTCGTCGAAGGAGAGTCCCATCTCGAGTCGACCAACGACGGCCTCGCGGTCGTCGTCCTTGAGCGAATCCAGGCAGCGCTCGTAGATCTCCATCGACTCGCGGCCGATGAGATCTTCCAGCGGGCTGGGTTTCGACTCCTGGTGGCGCTCCGGTTCGAGTTCGGTGCCCAGCGGGCGGCGTTCGACGCGGCGTGCCTCGTCGCGGATGCGATTCATGATCGCCGTCCGCAGATAGGCGAGCAGCGCTCCGGGCCGCTGGTGCTCGAAGTCGTCGATCTTCCGCAGGGCGCGCACCACCGTCTCCTGGACGATGTCACCCGTTTCGAGCAGATCCCGGGCTCCGGACGGCAGCCGCCCGGTGGCCCAGCGCTCGAGAGCGGGCAGATAGCGCGCGCACAGGACGTCGAGAGCGATCTCGTCGCCCTGCTGCACGAAGGTCAGGAGCTCCATCGATCCCTCCGCCAGCAGCTGCTGGCGTCGAGACCGGCTCGAAGGGTTCTCGGCGTTCGACACGTGCGCCTTTCGCTTCCGCGACGAAATCCCGTCGGGGGTCCGGCGAGTGTAGCCGAGCCACCGAGCGATCGGAAGTTCCGGGATGGGAAGGGCTTGCGCGGTGTCGAAGGCGAGGGCGTGCATGACCGTCTCACGGTTCGGTCCGGGCGCCGCGGTCGGGGGATCCGAGGCGGCGGCGGGATCCGGGTTCGTGAGGGTCAACGAGATCGCGGGGGCGACCGCACAGGTCGACGTCGGATCACTCCGGCGCGCGGACCAGGACGTGCCCGTCGAGACCTCGGTGCGTGTCGAACACACCGAGTTCGACGACGTGGCCGCTGGAGTCGACCCGGACGGTGTTGAAGCCCCGTTGGTCCAGGCTCCAGTCCTTTCCGTCGACCACCAGGCGCGCGCGGTTGCCGGCGTCGAAGCCGGCGGATTCGATCTCGATCGGAATTGGGCTGGTCCATTCGGCCAGAGTCTCGCCCGCGGCGACCTTCAGGGACGATGGCCTGCCGACGCCGATCCGTGTGGCGAGAAAACGATCGCCCTGCAGGATTCCCGCGAAGGACGCACGATAGACCAGGTCGTCCACGGGCACGCCGTGCGCGCGCAGCGCGTCCTCGTCGGCGTCGGACATCTGGTAGGTCGCCTCGTCCTTGACGGCGAAGAGAATCACGTCGTCGCCTGCCTGGTCGAGGTACGTTGCAAGGGGGAGTTCGCGCGCGGCGACGAAGGCCGGGGGCTCGTCGACCTGAATCGACGGTGGCAACAGGACGAAGTAGCCGTCCCATCGACCGACGTACCAGCCATGATCGAGAGCAGAGCGTAGAGAGACGGCCGCGTCGCTCGCGAGGAGCACGATCAGCGAGTTGGTCGGAAGGTTTCCGGAGCGCAGACGAGCCCGGAAGGTCTCCTCGAATTCCGCGGCCGCCCGCATCGGGACCCGTGCACCGTAGCCCGCCGTCGTGGGTACCTGATCGCGCGACGAGATCGCCCCGAAGTGCTTGTAGTCCGATCGCCGCAGGATGTCGGGATGGAAGGCACGCAGAGTGAAGACCGTGTCCACCTGGGCGATCGCGCGCTCCCAACCGGGATTGCGCAGGGGACTCTCGTAGTGTTCCGGATAGACGCCCGACGTGTCGGCGAAGCGTTGGACGTCGAAGGCCTGGACGGCGAGCAGCGTCGCGACGAATGCCGTGGCCAGGCGGGGATTCAAGGTCTTCGAGGCAGCCCAGAGCGCAAACAGCAGGCCAGCGTAGCCGACGGGCCAGTAAAAGCGCCCACTCGATCGTAGTGCCGCCAACAACGGTTCCCAACTCGTCGGGAGCGTGTATCGCAGGATCCGCTCGTCGCCCCAGGTGACCGTCGTGCTCGCGGAGTAGACGAAGAAGAGGAGCAGTACGAAGGCCAGTGCGCCGTGGCGTCGGACCGCGCGCCATCCCGATCGCGAGGCGAAGAGCGTCGCCGTTGCGAAGGTCCCGAGGGCCAGGAGTCCGAGTCCCGCGTAGTTCATTCCCTCGTACTGCCCCTGGGTGAACGTAGGCAGCGACTTGACGATCGGACTGCTTCCGAGCGGATTGAACACCGCGTTCAGGTTCATCGAGTAGATCCCGAACCCAAGGGTTCCCGTCGGTCCGTCTCCGGCATGGATGAAGTGACCGCTCAGGTAGAAGACCATCAGCGTGATCAGGACGTGCAGCGGGATTGCGCCGAACTCCACCGCGGTTCGCCATCGACGTGCGACGAAGGCGGCGCGGAGCGTCGCCGCGGTCATGATCCCCAGATTCATCACCGTCAGGTAGGGATGCACGCCGGCGCTGACGAAGATCAGGACCCCCCAGGCCGTCCATCGCGTGCGGAGCGACAACGTCGCCATCCGAAAGTAGAGGGCCAGCCCGGCGATCAGGAGCCAGTGCGACGACAGGGCGATGTGGCCGTGCCGGTTCAGAAAGGCCGGCATCAGCAGGAAGAAGGCGGCTCCCAGGACGCGCAGGGAGCGTCGCTGGACGAAGTGTCCCAGGAGGAAGTAGGCCATGATCGGCTGCAGTAGATAGTTCAGCAGCGTCCAGGCGCCGAAGTATTGGAAGGGCTCGGGCAGGAGCGGCGCGACGGCCTTGAGCGGCAGTGCCGCGATCGGGATGGCGTCGACCATGGCGATCGAGGTGCCGAGAGGCGCCATGTAGTCTTGGATCGCTCCGGGAGGCCACGACCAGGGCTCGTGCCGGAAGTAGGTCCAACCGATCAAGTAGGTGCCCGCGTCCCCCGGTTTCGCGAGCATCCAATCGATGTTCGTCGGGTCCAGGTGCCATCCACCGAAACGAACGTCGTAGACGGTCGCGCCCAATCCGGCCAGCACGAGGACGAGCACGAACTCGATGCGAGGAATTCCACGCAATGCGGAGATCATGGCCGTGCCGGTCGATCGGATTCTGTGCATGTCGGGGTGCGGGCGGTCCGCGATTCTTTCGAGGATTCGACTCTGGACAGATTCGACCGGGACGGAAGACTATCCGGCCAAGCCCCGTTCGCAAAGCGCCGAACGCCCGATGATCCATCAACGGACTGATTCGCCATGGCTTCCGTCACCCTCTCGATCGTCGTCCCGATGTACAACGAGAGCGAAGGGATCGACGTCCTCTTCGAGAGGCTGACGGCCGTGCTCGTGGAGACAGGGCTCGACTACGAGGTCGTCTGCGTCAACGACGGCAGTGCCGACGACACGCTCGAGCGACTGACCGCGATCGCGGCCCGTGACCCGCACGTGGTGGTCGTCGATCTCGCGCGCAACTTCGGCAAGGAACCAGCTCTGACGGCGGGGATCGACCATGCACGCGGCGAAGCCGTGATCCCGATCGACGCCGATCTCCAGGATCCGCCGGAACTCATCCTGGAGATGGTCGCGAAGTGGCGCGAGGGTTTCGACGTGGTCTACGCGAAGCGACGGGCACGGCGGGGCGAATCCTTCGCCAAACTCGCGTCGGCGAATCTCTTCTATCGGACGATCAATGCCATGTCCGACATCCCGATTCCCGAGAACACGGGCGACTACCGTCTCATGGACCGCCGAGTGGTCGACGCGCTCAAGCAGCTCCCCGAGCGCACGCGCTTCATGAAGGGCCTGTTCGCATGGGTCGGATTCCGGCAGACCAGCGTCGAGTTCGATCGCGATCCGCGCGCGGCCGGCGAGACCAAGTGGAACTACAGCCGGCTGTGGCGATTCGCACTGGACGGGATCACCTCGTTCAGCTCCTTCCCGTTGCGCTTCCTCAGCTACTTCGGACTGCTGATCGCGGCCGCGGCCTTCGGCTACATGACCTTCCTGATCGTCGACGTCATCACGCACGGCAAGGACGTCCCGGGCTACGCATCGCTGATCGTGGTCGTGCTCTTCCTGGGCGGACTGCAGATGCTGGCGCTGGGGACGTTGGGTGAGTACATCGGACGCATCTTCGTCGAGGTGAAGCAGCGGCCGACCTACATCGTGCGGGAAATCCAGCGGGGATCGACCGTGACGACGACCGCTCCGCCCGACTTGCGTCGCGCACGGGGATCGCAGTGAAGGAAGAACTCTTCCATTCCATGGCCGAAGTCGAGCGCGACCACTGGTGGTTCGCGGGGCGACGCCGCATCGTCGAGCACGTTCTCTCGGGGCTCGAGCTGCCCGCGGACGCCCGAATCCTCGAACTCGGTTGCGGTACCGGAGGCAACCTCGATCTGTTGTCGCGCTTCGGGAAGGTTCGCGCGGTCGAACTGGACGACACCGCGCGGGCCTATGCGCAGGGACGCGGCCGCGTGGAGGTCGTCGAAGGCTCGCTGCCCGACGGGGTTCCCTTCGAGGACGCGAGCTTCGACCTGATCGTCCTGCTCGACGTTCTCGAACACGTCGAACGCGATCGGGAGTCGCTGACGCGCATCGAGTCCCTGCTCGCTCCAGGAGGACGTCTGCTGCTCACCGTTCCTGCTTTGCGCATGCTCTGGAGCGAGCACGACGAAGAACACCATCACCATCGGCGCTACCACCGAGGAGAGCTCGTGGAGATGGTACGGGCGGCCGGACTCCAGGTCCGGGTCGCGAGCTATTACAACACTTGGCTCTTCCCCCTGGTCGCCGCCGCGCGTGGCTGGAACCGTTTGACCGGGCGGAAGGCGGAAGCCGATCTCGAAGTGCCTGCTCCGCCGGTCAACCGCACCCTGGAGTCGATCTTCGCGAGCGAGCGGCACGTCGTGACGAAATGGACCCTGCCCGTCGGCGTGTCCCTGTTGCTCGTCGCCCAGCGCCGTGCGTGACCTCGTCGGTTCGGCGGTCCGCTTCGGACTCGTCGGTGGTCTTTCCACTCTCGTCCACGTGATCGCGTTCTTCGTGTTCGAACGTGTGTTCGGTTGGGGGCCCACGCCGTCGACCACCGCGGCCTTCATGATCGCCGTGGGTGTGTCCTACGTGTTGCACCGGTCGTGGACCTTCCAGGCGGAGGGTCTGCACACGCGTCATTTCCCGCGCTTCGCCTTCATCGCGTTGACGGGACTCGGGATCAACGTCGGGGTCATGCACCTGACGACCGAGGTCCTCGAGCTGTCGTCTCTTCTCGGGCTGGCGATCGTCGTGACGGTGGTGCCGGCGGTCTCGTTCCTGGGCAACCGCTACTGGGGATTTCGCTGAGGCGCCCCGATCGAGCAGTTCAGTCGAACAGTTCAGTCGAACAGTCGAGCGGCGATCGATTCGGCCTGCGTGAGGTCGTCGACCACGACGTCCGCCGCAGCGAGGTCCGTGCGCCCGTGGGGACCGGTCATCACGCCCATCACCTTGCATCCCGCGTCCCGGGCCGCGACCACGTCGTTGATCGTGTCGCCGATCACCCATGATTCGGCCGGGTCGAAGTCCACGTCGTAGTGTGCGCGCGCATTGGCGATCGCGCCGAGAATCATGTCGCTCCGCACGAGGTGGTCGCCGCCGAATCCGCCGGCCGGGAAGAAGGAGTCCAGTTCGAAGCGCCCGAGCTTCACGTAGGCGGTCTCGCGGATGTTTCCCGTGCCGATCGCGAGGGCTGCGTCAGGGCGTGCGTGGAGAGCTTCGACCAGCGCGCGCGCGCCGGGAAGCAGGTAGGGACCTTCGGCGCTCGGATAGTGTTCGCGCATCTTGGCGGTGAAGCTCGCGGCGAACCCGTCGAAATGGCGCTCGTAGGCATCGTGGTCGTCGCCGACGAGCAGACGGAAGATCCCGCGGTCGGTGTTGCCGTGAAAGCGCACCTCCTCGATTCGCGGCGGATGGCCGACCACCTCGGCGAAGCTCTCGCCGAACAGGCGTTTGGTGATCGGCCCGTTGAGCAAGAGCGTACCGTCGATGTCGAAGATCAGGAGGCGCATGGCCTCAGTCCACCTCGCGCGCGATCGGATAGAGCTTCCATTCACGGTCGTAGAAGGGCGTCTTCTCGTACCACCAATCCAGTCGCGCGCGCGGCGTGTCGTCGATCTCGCCGGCGGCGAGCGCGGCCTCGAATTCCTGCATCCGTTCCGGGTTCTCTTCGGCCATGGCGCGAGCCATCGGCTCCATCGCGTAGCTCTCGAAGTACTCGGTGCGAGAGAGGATCGCGAGCAGGAAGCCCCACTGGAACAGACCGTCGGGTGACTGCGGTTCGAGGAGCAGCACGGCCAGCGTGCCGAGGTCCTGGTCGGTGGGAACGCGGAGAGAGCCTGCACGGTAGTCCACGGACACCGTTTCGATCTCGAGGTCGTCGCCGGGCGCCACGCGTGGACGCCCCTCGAAGGGTCGTTCCTCCATTGCAGCGTCGGGCAGGCGGATCATTTCCACCTCGCGCGAGACCGGTGCGTCGATGGTTTCGTACTCGACGCCATGGATGTCGAGGAACCACGCCAGATGGCTCCAGGCCGAAGGGATCCAGTAGGCTGCCGGTCGTTCGACCTCGGAGGCGCGGACGGCGTTGCCCAGGACCGGGATGTTCACCGTGAAGGTCTCGGCGCCGTAAGTGACTTCAGTCCCGCCGGAGATCGTCGACTCGAAGGTCGACTCGCGGATCGCGAGGAAGTCGATCGTATCAACCGGCTCGGGCGAGCGCTCGTAGGCCAGGTGCACGGTCTCCGGACGCGCGGTGCGGTCGGCGGCGATCGCCGCCCGGAGGCCGACCACGTCGTCGATCAGAGCCCGTAGGCTCGCCTCGAGATAGACGTAGGTCCCGAGCACGCGCTGCCGATAGGGCTTGAGCGAGTGGTTCTCGAGCAGCACGGTCGGCAGGTGGCGCGCATCCCCGTAACCGTTGCTGTACCGAGGTCCGGCGGTCCAGGCGAACATGCCCTTCGTGATGTCGGCGCGGTCGACCGTGAAGATCAGCGGACCGGGCACGTGTCCCCACTCCGTGAGCGCGGCGTCGACGGTCGAACGGTAGTGCGATCCCAGCCACGCGTTGATCGCCGGCGACCAGCCGTGGGTGCCGTTGGCGCCGTAGGTGATGTCGTACTGGTAGTCCGCGCCGTCGGTCACGTGCAGGTCGAGATAGAGGTCGGGGTCGCAGGCCGTGAGTGCGCGCAGCATGTGCTGCATCTCCGGCGCCTGGGCCTTGGTGTAGTCCCGGTTCAGGTTGAGGTTCTGCGCCGTCGTGCGCCAACCCTGGACCGTCGGGCCCCGCTGGTTCATGCGCGAGTACTCGCTGCGCCGTTCGTGTGCGTCGACGGAGAAGATCGGCACGAAGACGAAGTTCGCGTTCTCGATCAGCGCGCGCTTCGTCCCGACGACGGTCATGTCACGCAGGAGCATGAAGCCGGCGTCCTTGCCGTCGATCTCCCCACTGTGGATGCCAGCGTGCGCGAAGAGCAGCGGGCGGTCGGAGGCGCGCAGAGCATCGAGCGTGAACGCACCCTCCGTGGAAGCGATGATCGCCTCGATCGAGCGTCCTTCGGGGCTTTCACCCAGGGAGACCATCGCGAGGTCTTCGCTCGCGTCGACCAGGCGACGGGCCCAGGCCATGGTGGCCTCGTAGTCGGGTGAGTCGAAGCCGCCGCTCTTCTCGAAATCGGTCGCCCACGGGTGGTCGGCGTCGACCATGAGTTCGACGCTCCGGCCGTCCCATTCCGGGGCGGGCGGCAGATGCGATTCGTGATCGAAGACATCGGCGGCGGACGCGGCGGTGAAGGCCCAGGTCGCGACCAGAAGGGTTGCGAAGGTGCGGACAGCGGTCATCGAGAACTCCTCGGCGGAAGGACGAAGGAAGAACGATGCCCCCGGCCAGGGCATGCGTCAAGAATCCCGGCGGCTCGACCGTGTGCGTGCGTCACGGCGCGGCCCGTGCCGCGGGCACTTCGGGTGCCGAAGCGCGCGGCCCGCGCTAAGTTTCGAAGTCACACCCGACCCCCATCGGTCCGAGTCCGGAGGACCCCATGACCGCCGCTGACGCGACGTCTCTGCAACTGCAGGTCACGCCCGCCCGCTGGATCATGCTGATCGCCTTCGCGGCGGCAACCTTCCTGTCGATTCCCCACGAGCAGTACCTCGTGGGCGGGATCTTCTTCGTGGTCAGCCTCGTGCTGGCGTTGCGCGACGAGAGCCGGGAACTCCGGCGGCGCATGGGCATCCTGCTCGGCTGCGTCGCACTGCTCGCGATCACGCCGATCAGCACGCAGCTCGAGCCGATCAAGATCCTCACGTTGGGTGGGCCCTTCCTCGCGGTGATCGTCGTGCCGGCGATCATCCTGGCCCGCACCGACCCCGGCGTGATCCGCTACCGCTTCTGGCCGAAGCGATTCCGCTGGCTCGACGTCTTCTACCTGGCGATCTCGATTCCGGGCGCGTGGTTCGTGTTGGACTGGTATTTCGGTTTCGGCGGCTGGTCGGGCTTCGAAACGGTCCTCGGGACGAGTCTCGACAGCCGCTTCATGCCCTTCCAGTGGCCGCTACCGCCTCAGCAGGACGACGGCACGATGACCTTCCTCTTCTGGGGGATCAACGGGGTCGGCGTGTGGGACGAGCTGTTCTTCGTGAACACGGTCTTCGCGATCCTGCGCAGCCTGTTCCACTTTCGCATCGCGAACACCTTCCAGGCCGTCGTCTACATGTCGGTGCTGTTCGACATGGCCTTCGCGGGTATCGGGCCGATCCTCGTCTTTCTCTTCGCGCTCACGCAGGGATCGATGTACGAGGAGAGCGACAACCTGCTCTACGTGCTCGTGGTACACCTGATCGTGGACTACTTCCTGTACTGGGAGATCGTCACCGGGCACTACCCGGACTACGTACGGCAAGGAATCCTCCACTGACCGACACGTGAAAGGGGACGGCCCGCTGGACCGTCCCCTCCCCCTCGCGGACACATGCGTGTCCGGTGTGCTTCGCGTCGGACTACTTGATCAGCATCAGCTTGGACGACGCGTTGATGTCGGGCCCGACGAACTTCGTCAGGTAGACACCGCTGCCGACGACGCTTCCGGCGTCGTCACGGCCGTTCCACGTGACCGAACGCTGTCCCGCGGCCAGTTCCTCGTCGAGGAGGGTGCGGACCAACTCACCGCGCACGTTGTAGACCCGGAGCGTGTACTTGCCCGGGACGCCCAGGCGCAGCTGGATCGAGGTGGACGGGTTGAAGGGATTCGGCTTGTTGCCGAGCAGGGCGGACGGCTTGCGCTGCGGAGCCGCATCCGTCGCATCCTGATCGTCGACCTGCTGTCCGAAGGACACGAGGAGCTCCTCGAACAACCGGGCGAGAGCGGACGAACCTTCCGGTGCGCGCTGAGCACCGTTGGTCCAGAGAACGTTCACGCCCAACGGGAAGGTCACGTCGATCTTGGTCTCGCCACCGACCTGACGTTCGTGCCAGACCGAAGCCGCCGGGTCGTAGACACCGGTCAGGCCGTCGGCCGTGCTGAACTCGTGCAGACGCGTGGCCGCACCGGTCGGCTCGATGTTGTCGAACTCGTTGATCCCCAGGCATCCACCGAAGGCGATGAACGACGTGGTGATCGACGAGGGACCTTCGCCCGACGGGACCGCGATCGGAGCCGTCTGGCCGTCGATGACGGGGCGGACGTCATTGCCGATCCGCGCGACACCCATGACGTTCGTCAGGTAGGTGGCCGCGTCGAGGGTCCCACCCGACAGCGTCGAAGCGAGATAGTCGCCGAAGTGCACGGTGTTGCGTTGGCCGGGCAGTTCCTTCCACTGGGTGAGGATCTGAACGTCCTGGGACTTGTCCTCGGCGGTGACGCCGTCGCCCAGGGCGGTGGTCAGATCGCCCGCGTCGTAGAAGATCGTGGAGTAGCCACGCAACTGGTCGGCGTTGGCACCGTGTGCACCGGCCGAGCCGATTCCATTCGAGAGAGCCGTGTCCGGACGGTTCTGCGTGTAGGTGTCGTAGTCGAGACCCTCGAAGAGACCGTTCTGGGCAAAGGCCTGGATGAAGTCGTTCTCACTGCCGCGACGACCGAAGTCGTTCACGTAGAGAATGCTCGGCTGGTCCGGTGTGCCGTCGGAATCGCCGTCCAGGATCGAGGGCAGACCGCGCACGGTGAAGGCACGTCCCGCGATGCCCCAAGAGCCGTCCCGGTACTCCGCCAGGTTGGCGGGGTCGTCCAGGTTGGCCGGTGCCGTGGTGACGTTGCCGTCGGTGTCGGTTGCCTCGTAGTAGAAGCGCATGACGTCGCCGGGGAAGAACATCCCGGGCTCGTCGGCCTCGCCGTCGACCGAGGGCCGGCCGAGTCCGTCGGGCAGATCGAACCAGTAGGTGTTGTCCACCGGACCCGCGACGTTGGTGCTCTGCGTTCCGAGGACTTCGCCTTCCCACCGGTTCCACTGGCGATCATCGCGGCCGGTGAAGGTCGTGAGGATCGAGGATCCGGCCGGCATCTGACGGACGTCGTCGAAGAAGGGATTCGCGTCCAGGACCCACTTCAGGACGGGAGGACCGTCGAGAGCGGTGCCCGGGATGACCGGGGTGGCCTGGATGATCGTCGAATCTCCCGCAATGATCGCGTTGCCCTGACTGCGAACGATGTCGCGGCCCGCGTCCAGACGGATCGCCAGGTCGCTCTTGTCGACCCCAGGCTGGTAGGAAATGCCGCTCTGCGGGAAGCTGTCCTGGAAACGATCGATCCGGAGCGAATTGATCGCCGGGCCCGCCACGCGGTAGCGCCCGAAGGAGATGTTGTCATAGATCGGAGCCGGAGTGGCGTCGCCGCCCGGCAGGCTGAAGACCTGTGCGAGATCGATCACGCCGAGAGCGATCTGGATCTGTTCGGGCTGCTGCACGAGCAGATCGCCGACTTCCTGACGGCTGATCGCGTACTGTTGCAGGTCCTCGAAGAACACGACGTTGCGGTTCTGCCACGTGGTCCACTGACCGTCGTCGTCCGGGTAGCTGCGGACCGACCAGATCCAGAACATACCGTTCACGACCGGCAGGTGTTCCCACAGCGTCACGCGGAGGAAGGCACCGCCCTGAGCCTCGTCGTCGTCGGTACCGGGAAGGTCCCAGTCGATCTCCGGCGACCAGATCTCGTTGTAGAGCGGCACGTTGCCCGCGAGACCACCGTTGTAGTTCACGACGTAGCCGCCGGGAATTCCGTAGTCCCAGTTCGCCGACGTCGTTCCGCCCGTCGATTCGCCCGGAGCGTTGTTCACGTCGGCGCCGGTGTCGATGAAGCTGAAGGCCGGCGAGATGTTCGAGCGGCAGGGATCGGCTTCCTGGAAGTTCGGGAAGATCTTCGAGAAGTC
>JGI12109J20283_10691120_pt1 | contig 21489 bp, 19 predicted proteins | sample ElkSlonscriptome_12_FD_20283 | JGI IMG/M metagenome (IMG submission 20283)
ATCGTCCGCAATTTATACACCAACCAACAGACCATCGTACCGGCTGGCATCACTGGCACATTCAATGCCCGCTTATTTGGCCCTGGCAACACCCCATTCTGGATTAGCCCAGCACCCAATGTCCCCGAAGATCTACGCACCACAGATCAAACGGTACCGGGCGGCCCTGGCACAATCATTTACGGCTCTGGTGATGCACAACAGAGCATCACCGAAGCGGATACCCTACCCATCACGACCATTATGCTAGATGGGATAAGCGATGATTGGTCAGATTACAGTGAAATTGCCAATGGAGAAAGCTGGCGCGGCTTTACAAACCCGGATTCGATCTATCTGTTCGTTGGTGGCCTGGATATTGAAGCCGGTAATCGCCTTGGCATTGACCTGACCGCCGCCAACATAAGTTACACCCTACAAGTTGATATAGAACAGGGCAACCTCGGCACCTTGCAGCAAATCGCCCCGGTTATCGGCGATGAACGCCCCGATGTATTTCCGTTTGCGTTCAATGCAGAGACCAATCTATTAGAATTACGCATCAACCGCAGGCTAATCGCACAGGGGGAAGGCCCGGTTCAGCTAGACCGCATCTATACACTTGATGGTCTAGAACCTGTTGACGAGATTTTAGCGGGCACCGTTCTACCAGAACTGGAACAACGTGACGGCCTGCTACAAGCAGAAGATGGGTTAAGTGAACAGGGTAGCACACGGTTTACGTTAGGTGGCACCCTGGGCGAACGCATCTGGACGGGGGATGGGCGCATAGATAGCCTGGACACCATCCCAGGCGATACTCTAACGCTTGAAATCGACGCCACCCTGAACGCCACACGCCTACCCGATGCCCTGATAGGTGAATTGATCTGGCAACCTGTCACCGTGCCGGGATTGTATACCAACAACGGCTGGTCAAACCTGCGGACCCCATCCGGTTTAGCCATTAACAACGTCTACGGAGATGTGACCGTTGCACAAGCAATAACCCCTGTTACTCACATTATCGAACGAGATGGCACGCTACAGGCCACCCTTCGCTTTGACATGACCCTGCCGGAAAGCCTACCTGCCGGACGATACGTGCCGGCGTTCCAGGGGTTTGCCCAATTCGGTGAGACGCTGCAACCGTGGTCAACCGCCTTTGCAGAGGAAACACAAACACCCAACAAAACCGTAGCTCTAACCCGTTTACCGCTGGTCATCAATATTGGTGATCTGGCAGAAACACACCTGCTGTGGACCTTATTTTATGACCATCCCTCAGATGGGGCACGGGGCATCCTCGCCGCAGAGGACACAGACCGGGCGGCACTCGCAAATCGTGTCAAGCTCAACCCACCGAGCTATATCCTACCTCCCGGTGACTATCCATTAGAACCCTATTTGCCGAGCATGCTGCCCAACCAGTATGATTTCAGCGCGGCCCCGCTGCTACCGTTATTGCTGCCCAGCGGACGCTTAACCGGCACCATAACCGGGCCAGATGGCACGACCACCAATTTACCCGGTGCGCCCATCGTGCAGAATCAGTTATCCAGCACGGCGATTGACGAACGCGAAATCTTCGGCGGCCAATCACCGATTGACTTGTATCGGCTGACCACGCTCAACCCAGAATACACCGCCTACACATTCACAGAGTATGGTCCATATCAGATTGAACTCCGTGGTAGTACCGAGGACATCTACGGCAATGTATACAGTGGCGGTGGCAGTTATGACCTGTTAATTGCCGAGCCGCTGGAACTGCTGACCGGGGCGTTACCGGGGGCACCTTTTGCAGTTGGTGATAGTCCGTTCATCGGCGGCCACATTCTACCTGGCTTCCCGGCAGATGTGCGTGTAGCAGTCACCACCTATGACCTTAACGGCAACACCAACGGCACAGACATCATCGAAGCACAGGCCAACCGTTACGGGTATTTCCACGCCACCACCGATCTGACATTTGATACCCCCGGCGAATATGTCATTGACTACGATGTGCGCTATGAGGATGGCGAGGGTCGCCTATGGGCGGCGAGCCTGCGCAGTGCGGGCGTCATCACGGACCCGGAGAGCACATTACTCGCCCGTGGGCAACGCGGCGTTGATGGCTACATTCCCACCGATGCCGAAGATGGCTATCTTCCGTTGTGGTTTTCAAGCGCGAATTACCCACCCGGCAACGACAGTACAATTCGTGGATATTATCCCTATCACCCCGGTGATATTGCTCGCATCACCGATGGATTTGATGGCGGTCTCGTCCCGACCATTAACGCGCATGACCTGACAAATAGCTACCAGAACTGGTTGCTGGGAACCACCCCACAGTATGTTTCCACACGCGGCTATGACCTGACCATTGAGGGACAACTTGAAGCACTCCCCTTACAACCGATATTAGGCGGTCCACGGTTGGCTTATGGCCCGGCACTTGAGCCGGATTTGATTGCAAATCAGGCGTATGCATACATTAGCGCGGTACGGCCTGGGGTCAGTGTGCGCCAATATGTGACAGGCGGCACCCAGACGACGTTACCCCTCTATTGGGACTCTGCCGATCCGCTTAACCAGCAGATTGGGGCCGGGGCCGATGGTGATGAACCCGGTGATTACACATTTCTGTTCGGGGGGTTAGTTGTCCGTAACCCGGAAGCCGCCGTCGCCACAGCACATGGGTACGCGGCTTTTGGCATCGTCGTCGATTCAGACGCACCTGCACAGGTACATCCGCCCTATCGCAGTGCAGATGGCGGCCCGGACGGCGGTCCGTTGGTCAGGGTGCGCGGTGAGGACTTTGATATGTTGTTTCACCCCACCGGGGTACGCCCCGGCCAGGTCCTGACTGAAGGCGATACACTGATCTTCGCCGGGCATGTCGCCCCAACACTGACATCACAAGTCAGCATAGAAGTCACATCACCTGACGGGGAAACGCAAACCCTGAACAACACCACCAATCCCTATGGCTATCTATATGACCCAACCCTACAACTGACTGCTGATGAAGCCGGGATTTGGTCAATCGAAATCGTAACCACAGGGATAGGTACCTCATCAGCAGGGATAGCACAGGAACCGTTTATCACGGGTGGCGTACCTGGAACGATCAATCGTCGTTTTAATGTGTATGTGCTTGCGGAAAATAGTGATCCATTACGCTGGAATACAGATAACGGCGATGCTGACCTCGCGTTGCGGGGCGGTGATCCGTTTAACTTCAGTATGGCTATCCCCGCTGATTGGCGCGAGATTGAAGCGGATTTCACCGTATCGACACCGGGTTATGTGCTGGATTCCGGTGAGCCACGTATCGGCGGGGCATCGGTGACCTATCAGTACAATCCACCTCAACTCAGTAGCACATTCCCAAATCTGGAAACGGGCGGTGAAGGCCCTGCTGCTGGTGATCTGGTAACATTGACGTTTGCCATCTCCGGCGAGAATGCCAGTGGTCGCCGTGAGATCCGTACCCGTACTTTTACCATTTTCTTTGATCGGTTGGTATCTTTTGAGGACCTGGCTCGTGAATAGTCGCTTGTACTGGATACTGGCCGTCATCGGGTTGTTGATCGTCACGGGTGTGGGCGCACAGGAACAACAACCCCTCTACGCGCTCCCAACCGAAGATGCGCCCGTTTTCACCAGCGGCAGCATGGCCCTTTCCCGCGAAGGGACGTTATTAGCCACAGCCAACATGCTGAACGATACCCTGTCCATCGTCGCGCCGCGTGATGCCGAACGCCTTGCTGAAATCGCAGTCGGGGACGATCCGCGATCAGTTGCACTGACCCCGGATGCCAGCCGTGCCTTTGTCGTCAACCGGGGTGATGGCACGCTCAGTATTGTGAACACAGTCAACCGTGAAGTCATATCTACGGTGCCAGTGGGCGTGTTGCCCTATGCGGTGATCACTGATAACGCAACAACGGCCTATATCAGCGTCCAGGGCACCGATGAAATCATCGAGATTGATCAAAACACGGGCGAAATCCTCACCCGGATACCCGTACCCGCTGACCCGGCTGGCCTGGCCCTGTGGGGTGATTTTCTGTACGTGACCCACTTCTGGACGGGTGAGCTTTCACTGATTTACCGCCCGCAAAATACACTGGTGAGAACAATCTCCACAGGTGTGGATACTGCTTTATTTCAATCGTTAGCCATCAACCCGAATAACGGCATTGCTTACCTACCACAGACCCGCAGCAATGCGCAGAACCCAGCGATTACCTTTGACACACTCTCGTTTCCAGTGGTCAACCGTGTTGACCTGAGCGATATGAGCCTGTTACGCCAGCGACGTATCGCCGTTGATGTCGCAGACCGTGCGGTACACATGCCATTCTCAGTAGCCATTGACCCCGTTCGCAGGTTGCTGTTTGTAGTCAATGCGGGCAGCAACGATCTTGCCGTGATTGACCTGGCAAGTGGCTTAGCCCTGACGCACATTAACGTCAATGCGAACCCACGCACCATCCGCCTGAGCCGTGACCTGAGCCTGCTGTATGTACATAACGTGATTGATGGCACGGTTTCTATCATCGAAACCCGCGAATTTCGTACTGAGGACGTGGTGCTTGTCAGCGATTTACAGGTATCAATTGATGTACTACTCGGTGCGCAGTTATTCCACGCTGCGGATAACCCACAACTCACCCGTAGTAACCGCATTAGCTGCGCTGCGTGCCACTTTGACGGCCAATCCGACGGGCGCATCTGGCAGGGCCTCCCCGATGGCCCACGTAACACGCCCGTCCTCTACGGATTGGCAGAAACGGCACCTTACAATTGGAGCGGCACTTGGGATGAAGTCGCTGATGTCGAACTGAAGATCCGAGGATTGCAAGCAGGGCGCGGGCTAATTGATGGCCCAACGAATACCGCCCTTGGTGACCTGCACGCCGGCCTATCCGTTGACCTGGATACCCTGGCCGATTATGTCGTCAACCTGCCGCCACCCCGCACACCAGCAATTGACGATACCAGCCTGATTAATCGCGGTGAAACCGTATTTTTAGAGCAGGGCTGCGCCACATGCCATGCCGGGACCAGCGGCACAGATGGCCTGGCTTACGATGTCGGCACAGGTGGCACGTTCGATACACCGACCCTGAATTGGCTGTGGCAGAGTGCGCCTTATTACCATGATGGACGTGCAGCTACCCTGCAAGATGTGTTCATGCTTGAGGGCACACACCGCATTGTCGGTGAGGTTTCACCGGCGGATTTGGACGCGCTCATCGCTTATCTCAATAGCCGCCCATAATAAGTTTAATCACGCTAAACTTTTACTTTACCTCTTGCAAATTAACTTTCATACCGCTATATTATTTATTATCGGGATGATATAAATTAACCTGGCACAGGACAGTAAAAACCCATGTCAATTAGTGCTGCAATGCAAGAGTATCTGGCGGAAGCCTATCGCCTGGCTCACTACCAAAAAGATAATCCATATGTTTCTACCTCCGCCCTGGCAGAGGTTATGGGCGTATCCGCCCCGGCGGTGACACGTATGGTCCAACGCCTGAAAGAAGGCGGCTACCTGGAACACGAACCCTATCAGGGCATCTCCCTGACCGAAAGCGGTGAACGTGAAGCCTTACTGAATATCCGCCGCCACCGATTGGTTGAACGGTTCCTGGTTGATGTTATGCGTTTCGGTTGGCACGAGGTTCACGATGCCGCTGATGAAATCGGGGCGATTGTCAGTGAGCGTCTGGTGACACGGATGGAAGAAATGGCTGGCTTTCCGCGCCGTTGCCCGCATGGTGAACCCATCCCCACAGCGGATGGACGTATGCCCAATGTCATTGATAATCCACTCACCGAAGTCGAAATCGGTAAGGATTATGTCATCAGCCGGGCCAACTCCCACGATGAAGAAAAACTCAAATATCTGGATACACTGGGTTTGAAAACAGGTGTACACATCAAGCTGATTGATCGTGCGCCATTTGAAGGGCCGTTACAAATCCAGGTAGGCGACGAAACACACTTTGTAGGCTACGCTATCGCCACCGTATTGCGTGTATGCAGTGAAGACCAGTTCGAGTTGGTCTAAATCAGTAATCAAAGCCATCTATGCAGACCCTGCAACCTGCGGGGTCTGTTTTGCTTTAGCCCTGGCGTTGCCACGCCGCATAGCCAATACACCCCCACCCGGCCAATAGCGCGGCCCCACCGATGGGCGCAATCGCCCCCATAAATCCCAGGTCCGCGACGGCCAGAATATACAGGCTCCCGGAGAAAATAACGGTCCCCACTGTGATTAATATCCCACCCCAGCGCACCCAGCGTGAGGGTTGCCAGCTAGCCAGCCATGCAACACCCAGCAATGCAATCGCATGATACATATGATAGCGTGAGGCAGTCTCGAACGTGTCAACACGCCCATTTTCTTCTAACGTTGATTCCAAACCATGTGCGCCGAATGCACCAATCGCCACACCTAGAAAACCCAATATCGCCGCTATCAGCACAAACTGACGAGACATACAATTACCTCGATAAACCTTTCAGTTGTGATTAGTATCACACAAGGGCATAGGCACTGCATAGGTAAAAATAAGCACCGGACCTAGTGCGGGATCCGGTGCCAGTAAAGGGATGTTACGAAGGATAGGCTAGTGGGTTAATTGATGGTGGTAGGCTCTAATCCGCGACTTTATCACCCCGCATGACGGCAGCAGCCTCGTTCATATCGACCTGTTCAACGGTCTTGGCAAATGTCAGGCGATAACCATCAGGATCACGAACGGAGAATGTGCGATCCCCCCAGTAATGGGTTTTGATCTCCGCTTCGATAGCGACACCCCGGCCCTGGATTTCCGAAAAGGTCTGGTCAATATCCGTATCTTCTGGCAGGTAGATCATAAAATCCACACCATCACCGGGATGTGCTGTCGTAGCATCCTGATTCAGGCCCAGGTTTACGTCACTACCCAGGTTCACAAAAGCAAAAGCATTCTTGCCATCTGGACCGGGCAAGCTAAACGCATGTGCAAAACCCAGCTTATCGGTATAGAACATAACACTGGCATCAATGTCTTTCACGTTGAGGATTGGGGAGATCATCGTAATTGCCTTTCGTGTGTGTAAGCGATAAATCCATAATAGAACAAATTTTCTTATTTGTCAAGAACTTGTGTTCTAATTGCCCATAATTGCTTGCTGTACGGTATAATGCACCCTTAAATGGTGGCGTAAAGAAAGCAAACATTATGCTGGTTGGTGTTGATATTGGCGGCACATTTACTGATCTGGTCCTTAGCGACGGCCAGCGCATGACAATCCATAAATTACCGAGTACCCCGCACAACCCCGCACAAGCCATGCTCGCCGGGTTAGATGCCATTACAGACAGCAACATTACAGGTTTAGAACGGGTCGCGCATGGGTCCACAGTGGCGACAAACGCCATCCTGGAGCGCAAAGGGGCAAAAACCGCCCTGCTGATGACACAGGGCTTCCGTGATGTGCTGTTCATCGGGCGGCAAAACCGCCCGGAGTTATACGCCCTGCAACCCCAACTACCCCCGCCACTCATCCCGCGTGAGTTGTGTTACGACATCCCCGAACGGCTGGATTTTGACGGTAACGTAATCACACCACTTGATCTAAAAGCCGTAGACAGCGTGCTGGATGCCATCAGCAAGCAGCAGGTTGATGCCATCGCAATTTGCTTTCTGTACAGCTACGTAAACTCAACCCATGAGCGTCTGGTACGAGATCGCATTGTGGAGCGTGGGTTACTGGATGCCTGGCAAGTCGCGCTCTCATCAGATGTACTACCAGAATTCCGTGAATACGAACGCGCCAGCACCGTTTCACTGGAAGCCTACGTGCGCCCGGTGATGGGCCGTTACATTGGTCACCTACAAGCAGAATTAACCCAGCGCAGCCCGGATACAGGACTACGGGTAATGAAATCGGACGGTGGGGTGATCAGTGCGGAACGGGTGCGCCAACAAGCCATCCAGACCGCGTTAAGCGGCCCCGCCGCCGGTGTCATCGGCGCACATCATATCGCGAAAATGGCCGGTTTTGAGGACATCATCACGCTGGATATGGGCGGCACCTCAACCGATGTCGCTATCTGCCCTGGGGAACCCGTGCAACGCCCTCAATCCGAGCTAGATGGCCTGCCGCTGCGTATCCGCCTGCTAGATATTGACACAGTCGGTGCCGGGGGTGGGTCAATTGCGCGGGTTGATGCGGGGGGTGCGTTACGTGTCGGCCCGGAAAGTGCCGGAGCCGACCCCGGCCCTGCTGTATATGGCAAAGGCGGCCAGCAACCTACTGTCAGCGATGCCAATGCCCTGCTAGGCCGGTTAGATGCCGATCATTTCCTGGGTGGCGACATGAAGTTAAACATCAGTGCAGGTGAAAAAGCGTTTAAATCGTTGACTGCTGCCCTCAATATGAGCCTCACGGATGCTGCGCAGGGTGTACTGGATGTCGCCAACGTCAATATTGACCGGGCACTGCGCCGTGTCTCAATCGCCAGGGGCTATGATCCACGCCAATTTACCCTGGTGGCTTTCGGTGGTGCCGGTGGCTTACACGCCTGTGATGTCGCCAACCGCTTACAGATCCCGCGAGTGCTCATCCCGCGTTACCCTGGGGTCTTGTGTGCCTATGGCCTGCTGGTCGCGGATGTGGTGATTGATTATGCCCAGTCGATCATGAAACCCGTCACCGATGATACGTTGGAGGAATTGGCGGTTCTGTTTGAGGACATGATCACAGTTGCCAAAGACGATCTCATCGCGGAGCGCATACCACGCAAAAACCGCGACTACATCGCCTCTTTGGATGTGCGCTACCAGGGCCAGGCTTATGAACTCAACATCCCCGCCAATGGCACCGTCGATATTCGTGTTGCCTTCCACGAGGCCCATCAGAAAACTTACGGCCATGCTCTGACGGACCGCCCTGTTGAAGTTGTCAATCTACGCTTGAAGGCCATTGGCACGGTCAAACATCCGGTTATCAAGCCGGATAAAGTCAAAGAGCATAACGCGAAACCAATCGGCAAAAAAGACACTGCCCAGGGATCTATTCACCTCTATCAAAGGGAGCAACTCAGCCCTGGTGCTCACTTCACCGGGCCAGCTCTCATCTTCCAATTGGATAGCACAACCTATGTTGCGGCGGGCTGGTCCGCCCGTGTAGATAGCTATCACAATCTGATTTTGACAAACGAATCTTGAACGAATTTCCAGCAAATTGTTGCAAAGCGTTACGAAATGTGCTAGTTTATGCCCATGATGAAATCAACCACCTGCCATAAAAACGTTACCATGTGTATGTGCATGATGTGCCAGTCGCGCCCCAAAGGACGTTCGACTCTTTAGTGCTGTACACATACAGCAGGGATGTTATGAGATCAGAGCCGACCGTCCAGGTCGGCTTTTTTGTTGCCATGTTAAGGAATATCGATGACCATCAAGATGAGTAAGAAACTTCAACACAATATCTTCCAACATGTGGAGGGTACCTTCCCCAATGAGGGCGGTGGTTTCCTGCTGGGCACACGCACTACCGAATACACACACGTACAGGACGTCATCCACATAGATAACGTCTTTGAAACCGAAGAACAATACCATCGCTATGCGATGACACCTGAAAACTGGGCAACCATGGAAGACCAGGCCGATGAACGTGGATTAACACTCATCGGTTATCATCACAGTCACCCCAATGCCCCGGCGATCCCCTCCGAATTTGACCGGGATCATGCGCTGCCGAACTTCCTGTATATCATCACCTCGGTGCAAGCTGGCGAGGCCGCAGATATGCGTGCCTGGACGCTCAAAGCCGACCGCACCGCGTTTGATGCCAATGACCTGACCATCACCGAGGGGGAAACCAAATGACACCACGAATGTGTTTGTAACCCGCAGACCGAACGACAATACACTGAATTCTGCCACGTTTAATCATCTCGTAAATTGACAATTGACAAGACTTGAGGAGAACGACAACCATGAGTAACGAAAACGAACGCGACTTCGGCTATCACACCAAAGCACTGCATGCGGGCTATCATCCAGACCCGGCCACCGGCTCCCGCGCTGTACCCATTTACCAGACGACATCCTACCAGTTCAAGGATACCGAGCACGCGGCGAATCTGTTTGCACTTCAGGAACCGGGCAACATCTACACCCGCATTATGAACCCCACCAACGGTGCTTTTGAGGACCGCTTAACCGCACTTGAGGGTGGCGTCGGTGCGATTGCTACCGCATCCGGTCAATCCGCTGAATTGCTGACCTTCCTGGCATTGGCGCAAGCCGGTGATGAGATCATCGCCACCAGCGCACTCTATGGCGGTAGCTACACCCTGCTGAAATACACACTCAGCCGCCTGGGTATCAAGACTCACTTTGTCTCCAGCGACGACCCCGCCGAATTCGAGAAACTCATCAACGACAAAACTCGCCTCATCTACCTGGAAACCATCGGCAACCCCAAGCTGGAAATCCCGGATTTTGAAGGGATTGCCGAGGTCGCACATGCCCACGGCCTCCCGGTTGTGACGGATAACACCTTCGCGCCTTATCTGTTCAAGCCCTTCCAACACGGCGTAGACATCATCACCTATTCCACTACCAAGTGGATCGGCGGGCACGGCCTGAGCATCGGCGGGGCCATCATCGACGGCGGCAAGTTCGACTGGAAAGCCGCTGGTCGCCACGCCACACTGATCGACCCCGAACCGGCCTATCATGGCGTTGTGCTGGCGGATTTCGCCGGGGATAGCGCGTTCATCGCCCGTACTCGCGTGGTCGGCCTGCGTGATTTCGGTGCCAGCCAATCCCCATTCAACAGCTTCCTGAACATCATCGGCCTGGAGACCCTGCCGCTGCGTATGGAACGCCACGTTGAGAACGCACAGAAAGTCGCGGACTACCTGGAAAATCACCCGGCAGTAGAATGGGTCAACTACCCCGGCCTGAGCAGCCACGCCAGCTATGAGCGCGCCCAGAAATACATGAACGGTAAGCCAGGGTCCATCATTGGCTTTGGCATCAAAGGTAGCAAAGAGGCCGGCGGCACCTTCATTGATAGCCTGCAATTGTTCAGCCACCTGGCAAACGTCGGTGATGCCCGTTCACTCGCCATCCACCCGGCGACGACAACACACCAACAGCTCTCCGAAGCCGAACAGAACGCCAGCGGCGTGACCAACGACTACATCCGCCTATCTGTCGGCATCGAAGATATTGATGACATCCTGTGGGATCTGGATCAAGCACTGACCGTTGCCCAGGGCAAAACCCTGGAGCCAGTCTCCTAAATTTGCAATACCTCGCGGGGATGTGATGATGACATCCCCGCGCTTTATCAGGAGTGAACGCTATGTCAGAACACAAAAACAGCCTGCGTGAATTACTGCCCGGCAAGCGCGTCCGCCTGCACGATCCACAGTCCGTCGGCGTCGTAGATCGGCAGTATGCCCACTTCGACGATGTTACCCTCAAATTGCGGTCTGGTGGCACGCTACATGGCTTCACCCTGGCCTACGAGACCTACGGCACCCTCAGCGATGATCGCTGCAACGCGATTTTAATCTGCCATGCCCTCTCCGGTGATTCCCACGTTGCCGGTTATTACACCGATGATCCGGCAGAAAAACCCGGCTGGTGGGATGATGCCGTAGGCCCTGGCAAGATGTTCGATACCAACCGTTATTTCATCATCTGCTCCAACGTGATTGGCGGTTGCCGGGGCAGCACCGGCCCCACCGCACAAGGGCCAGATGGCAAACCCTATGGCCTGGATTTTCCGGTGGTCACGATTGCGGATATGGTCGCCGCACAAACCCACTTAATGGATTACCTGGGCATTGATCGGCTGTTCGCCATCGCTGGCGGCAGCATGGGTGGCATGCAAGCCTTACAGTGGGCGGTGGATTTCCCGGATCGTGTCGAAAATGTGCTGTTCATCGCCTCCACACCGCGCTCATCCACACAGAATATCGCCTTCAACGAAATTGGACGACAGGCCATCTACGCAGACCCCAACTGGCACCAGGGGGATTATTATGGCACGGGTAAACGCCCGGATGCAGGGCTGGCCGTCGCCCGGATGATCGGCCATATTACCTATATGAGCGAAATGTCGCTGGATCAGAAGTTTGGGCGCAGGCTACAAACCAGCAAAGATCTTACTTATTCCTTTGATACCGAATTTGCCGTAGAAAGCTACCTGCACTATCAGGGTTTTAAATTTACAGAACGCTTCGACGCCAACAGTTATCTTTACATCACCAAAGCCTTGGATTACTACGATGTAGCCGATGGTTACGACACCATCTATGATGCCTTGCGACGCACCAAAGCCCGCTTTCTGGTGATCAGTTTTACGAGTGATTGGCTCTACACCGATGACCAAGCCCGCGAACTGGTAGACCCACTGCGACGGCTCAAGTGCGAAGTTGAATATCACCGGGTAGAGGCGGCCTTCGGCCATGACTCGTTCCTGGTGGAAGTAGACACCATGAACGATCTTGTAGGCGGCTATCTGGACCGCATGTGGCAACGCAAAATTGATGGTCGCTGTGAATTTGCAAGATGATCATTAGCATATTTATGCAGGCTTAACGTAAGTAATGGGCCTGTCATGTGGTCCATGATATGCAGGATAGTGTAATAACCCCACACCGATGGAGAACAATAAAACAATGGCAAAAATCAAAATCCCGACGCCGTTACGTGCGTATACCAACAATGAAACTCAGGTGCAGGTAAGTGGCAGCACAATTGGTGGCGCACTCGCTGATCTGATTGAGCAATACCCGGACCTCAAACCACATCTATTCAAAGATGACGAACTGCGCAACTTCGTCAATATCTACCTGGGTGATGAAGATGTACGCGGCCTCGATGGGATGGAGACAGCCATCGACGAGGACGCCAACCTGCGCATCATCCCAAGCATTGCAGGCGGCTAAAAGCCGATTGCACGCGCCACAGCGCACACAACACACACTTATGGAGAACACAACATCATGGCTGCAAACACCCGCATTGTGGATCAAACTGGCCTCAAAACCGGGCAAGCTCTCACGATCATCCTGCTGTTATTTGGTTTTGTAGTCAACTTCTGGCCGCTGGTGGCATTTGTCGCTGTCGCTCAACTCCTGGGCGCATTAGGTGTACCATTTGCCCCCTATCGCCTGTTTTACTTGAACATCCTTAAGCCAAGCGGTCTGGTCAACCCACGACCTGAGCAAGATAACCCTGAACCACATCGGTTTGCAATGCTAGTCGGGGCTTTATTTAATGGCGTGGCGACCCTGGCACTCCTTGCAGGCGCAGCACCTATCGCCTGGTCCTTGGTGTGGATTGTGATTGCGCTGGCAAACTTGAACTTCTGGGTTGGCTTCTGCCTGGGTTGCTGGATGTATTATCAGCTCAATAAGTTAGGCATACCCGGTTTTTCACAATCATCCGTCCGTTAGTTCACAGGATAAACCCTCATGCTTGAGCGTCTAGCAATCAGCATTGTGTTGATAGCCTTTGGCCTGGCGGTATACTGCGTCTACCAGAATCTACAACTGCGCCGCCTGGGTGCGTTAAAACCCGCAGATGATCCGATTCTCAGTCGCCTTCAGGGGAACATCCCGGCAATAGTCTATTTCACGACACCCGGCTGTATTCCCTGCAAAACCCAGCAGCAACCGGCACTCGCCCGCCTAATTGATGATCTGGCAGATCAGATCCAAATCTTGCAGATTGACGCCACACAAGAGCCGGAAGTCGCCAGCAAATGGGGCGTGATGACCGCGCCAACCACCTTCGTGCTGGACGCAAACGGCAAAACATATGCCATCAATTATGGCGTAGCCGACGCAAACAAACTCAAGCGGCAGCTTAGCTCCGCTTAACCTGTAAACACCACATTAGCTATCTACGGAGACTGGTATGGTACAAGCACTTGTACAAAACGAAGCGGATCTCTCACACGATGAAATCCGCCGCTACAGCCGTCACATCATCATGCCGGAGGTCGGCATTGAAGGGCAGCGTAAGCTCAAAGCGGCAAGCGTGCTGCTGATCGGCACAGGTGGCCTCGGTAGCCCGACTGCGCTGTATCTGGCCGCCGCTGGCATCGGCAAGATGGGCCTCGTTGATTACGATGTAGTCGATGAGAGCAACCTTCAGCGGCAGATTATCCACGGGGAGAGCACATTGGGCATCTCCAAGCTGGATAGCGCGGAAAAGCGCATCCGTGACCTGAACCCGTTCATTGAAATTGAAAAGTACAATGTCCCGCTGACCTCTGATAACGCGCTGGAACTGTTCGAGCCATACGATGTCATCATTGACGGCACCGACAACTTCCCCACGCGCTATCTCGTCAACGATGCCTGTGTGAAGCTGGGTAAACCCAACGTCTACGGTAGCATCTTCCGCTTTGAAGGACAGTTGAGCGTCTTCTATGCGGAAGAAGGCCCGTGCTACCGCTGCATGTTCCCAGAACCACCGCCCCCCGGCCTGGTACCGAGCTGTGCCGAAGGCGGCGTCCTCGGTATTCTGCCGGGCACCATTGGCACCATGCAGGCCACAGAAGCCATTAAGCTGATCCTGGGTATTGGCGAACCCGCTATTGGGCGCATGCTGCTCTATGATGCGCTAGAAATGAGCTTTACCAACATCAAGGTGCGCAAAAATCCGGAGTGCCCGGTATGCAGTGTGCACCCCGATGAGGTTGAACTGATCGACTATGAAATGTTCTGCGGTGTGCCCGCCCATGATCACAGCGACTTTAGCACAGCGGAAGAAGATGCAGACATGCTCACCATTGATGTGAACGCCCTCAAAAACCGCCTGGATAGTGATGATGATGTGCTGGTGCTTGATGTGCGTGACCCGCACGAATGGGAGATCGCCGCGCTGGATGGCACCTTACGCATCCCCAAGGGCGATATTCAGACCGCGAAAAACGCAGTCCTGGCCGGGCGCAAACTGCGCGAAGAAACCGTCCTGGCCGATATACCGCAAGACCGCGAGATTATCGTACATTGCCGCTCCGGTAAGCGTAGTGCCGATGTCATCCATATGCTGACCGAAATTGGCTACGATGCGGATAAACTGCGCAATCTGGAAGGCGGCATCCTGGCGTGGGCACGCGACATCGACACAACGCTGCCCACCTACTAGCGATGTAACGATCCCCTAAAATTGCACAAACCTTGCAGGCGGCCTTCGTAAAGGCCGCCTATCATTTTCTCCACTGCTATACGTTTTTCATATTCACCCAAAATCAAACTTACAGTTATGTGAAAAGCGTAAATTTTACAACTTTTTAGAATCATTCAATGATAGACTGACATCTGTAAGCTCAAAATTAGCCCAAGAATGGATTAACGATCATGCCAGTGTTACTACTCGCCCAGGGTGATCTACCCGCCAAAAACCTACTTAAAAGCGCGATCAAAGCACGTTATGGTATGAAACCGCCGATTTTAGACAGCGTCCGCATGGATTTTCGGGGACGCGCTAGCGTGAAAGTTGGACGCGCACGGCGTTTCGTGCCAGCAGATGTAACTGCTCTGTTCCGCTTTCCTAATGCCATGCGCCTCGATATTGTGCTGCGCCCGCCCGGTATGGTCTCCCAGCGGATTATCGAATCAACCGATGGCTATCGCTTCTACTACACACCGGATAACAAATCCCCGCGCATGGTGACCGACTCACAGCATCAACATTCAATGGTGCGCCGGATGTGGATGATGGCGGCTATGATGCTCACTCCGATGAGTGACATGCACGTCCGTTTGACTGAAACGGGTAACAACACCTTCAAAGCAACGCATCTGCGCTTTAGCGATAGCGTCCACGTTAACCTGGATGGCATTTCACGTCTGGACCATATGCAAGTGCATTGCATCAATCCGCACATCATGCGCCAACAAGCCTATACGATGGCCTTTTCCAAAAAACAGGCCGAGGTCGATGGCTTGAACATCCCCGGCAAGATGCGAATCTACTGGGGTAAAACCCCCGCGATGGAATTGGCACCTTATGCCATAGAGCAAGACATCAACATCCCGGATAGCATCTTCCGTGTCGCGTTTGAGGGCAACGTCATAAATACCGTTGGGGCATAGGCTCCTTGATGACATCATAAACCTGGAACCCACGCGCCTGATAATTCGCCAGGGCATATGGGCCATCCAGGTTGCAAGTGTGCAGCCAAACCCGTTTTGCCGTCTGTTCCCAGGCACGCTGCACACCAAAACTCAGCAGATGTTTGCCTAACCCCCGCCCGATGAATGCCGCCCGCAGCCCAAAATACGCCACTTCTATATCATCACCTTGCTGTTCCAACTCAATGAAACCGCCCGGTACACCATCAGCATATAAGACGTACACGCTGGTTTGTGGCCTGGCTAAAATTTCGCCTAATTCATCCCGGCTGATGAGCAAGCGATCTCGCCAGTGCCAGGCTTCCCCAACAGAACGATACAAAAACAGGTAGAAATCGACATCGACCTGCTGCATGGTGTCGATACGCACATATGTCTTGACCTGAAATGCAGGTTTAAACTGTGTTTCGTCGGTCATGTGTAGATAGGTGGTCACCAATTCATCGGGGATGTTGTCTTGACTGGGCATAATCAACCTCACATAGAGATGCTATAATTATAAGCAAATCCTAATTTAAAACCTTTTGTAAAGTAAGGGATCAACATGGACTTTTCACTTAACGAAGAACAACGCGAAGCCCAGAAGATGGTGCGCGACTATTGCGCCAAAGAGGTTATTCCAACCATCGGCGAATGGGACGAGAAACAGCAAATGAACCCGGATATTCTACCGCGCATGGGGGAACTCGGCATTCTAGGGATCAGCATCCCGGTACGCTACGGCGGCCAGGGCTTTGATTACATCACGCTGGGCCTGGTCTGTGAGGAACTCGAACGCGCCGATACCACGCTGCGGGTGGTCATGTCCGTCCATCATGGGCTGAACAGTCAGGCTATCCTACAATGGGGTACTGAAGAACAAAAGCACAAGTACCTGGCACCGCAGGCGCGTGGGGAAAAATACGCGGCGTTCTGCCTCACCGAACCCGGTGCCGGTAGCGATGTCGCCGCGATGAACGCCACCGCCAAAAAAGTGGGAGATAAGTACATCCTCAATGGCGAAAAAATGTGGATCAGCCTGGCGACCAAAGCCCACAATTTCCTTGTCGTCGCCAAAACGGACTCAGACGCCGGGCACCGGGGTATGTCCGCCTTTATCGTGACCAGCGACATGCCAGGTGTGATCAGCGGTGACATTCACGGTAAGCTGGGGGTCCGGGCAGGTTCTACTGGCTGGGTTAAGTTTGAAGATGTCGAAGTCCCGGCAGAAAATCTGCTAGGCGAGGAAGGCGAAGGCTTCAAAATTGCCATGTCCTGCCTGGATAACGGGCGTTACACCGTGGCTGCTGGCGCGACGGGTCTAATCCGTGCTTGCCTGGAAGACAGCCTTAAATACGCCGAAGAACGCGAGACTTTCGGCAAGCCCATCGCTCATCACCAACTCATCAAGCAGAAGTTGGCCTATATGCAACAGTGGTATGATAACGCCTTCCTGCTGTGTATGCGCGTCGGCTACCTGAAAAATCAGGGGGTGCGCAATACCCGCGAAACCAGCATGGCAAAGTGGTATGCCACCGATCACAGCGTCAAGGCCGCGCTGGAAGCTGTTCAGTTGCACGGCTCTTATGGCTTCAGCAACGAATACCCGGTGGAGCGGTATCTGCGTAACAGCAAGGGTGCGGTGATCTATGAAGGCACTAGTGAAATCCACCAGTTGATGCAATCTGACTATGCCCTGGGCTATCGTCAGGATAAGCCGCTGCGCTGTGAAGCACCGGCCTACGACGCCGAATTCTGGCAGGCAGAACCGGAACCCGTCGCCGGCGACTAAGCCACAACAACTATCCAACACCCATGGGGAACGGCGACAACCGTTCCCCTTTCAATTACGGGAGCAAAGCTAATGAAACTGGTATTTCTAGGGGATAGCCTCACTGAAGGTCACTACGGGGGCAGTTATGTAAACGCCCTGCGCTCACAATTCCCCGGTCATGAGATTATCAACGCGGGCGTAGGTGGCAACACGGTACTGAATTTGCTGAACCGGCTTGAAGATGATGTTCTGGCACATGAGCCTGATGGCGTGTTTGTGATGGTGGGTGGCAATGATGCTATCTCCTACACCCAACCCAAAACACGCACCTATTATCAGCAGGTTCAGGGCGTACCAGATGGCACTATGACACCAGAGCTATTCGAGAAAACTTACCGTGATTTGTTGCATCAGCTACAACTCGCCTTCGTGACGACCTGGGTGGGTCTCCCCCCGGTAGAGTACAGCGCGGAGGTCGTGCGTGTTCAGCGGATGTTTAACACTGTTGCCACCGATATTGCCCGTAGTGCCAATGTATCCACCATCGACTTAATGGCGCATTTCACACCCGATGAGGTACCAGAACGCCCACCCATTGACATCAGCTTTATTAACCAGATTGGCAAACGATCACGCGAGGGCTGGGGCGATTACGACGCGGAACAAAAACGCATGGGTTATCACTACACCTTCGACGGCCTGCACCTTACCCCGGCCAGTGCCCAAAAAATGGGGCAATTAATCGGTACATTCATTGCATTATAATTGACTCTCATCTTCAACTCAGCACAAGTTGTTACGCTTTTACCCGGCTGCACGTCTCTGAGGAGTAAAATCAACTATGCGCCGTATCTCGCGCAGATTAGCCCGTGAATGGACTAAAATTAAAGTCGCCCGTGCTGATGCCAACGTGCTAATTAAGCAGATGGGCAGCAGTACCAACAGCCTGGCTTTAGAAGCCGTGACCATGCTTCAGGAAAAGCTAGCATTTCAGGATGGCTCATTACATGATGCGGATTTACAAGGGGCCAATCTGGCAGGTGCCCCCCTTGCCAGCGCGGACCTCACCGGTGTTGACTTGACCGGGGCAAACCTGCAACGGGTCTATTTTGGCTCCACCAAACTGCACCATGCCAACCTCAGCCAGAGCAACCTACACCATGCCAACCTGCGTGACGCCCATCTGGATGCAGCCACGCTCATAGAAGCAGATATGAGTTATGCACACATGGCGGATACCCACTTAAACGCCGCCAATTGCACGGGTGCCATCTTACATCAGGCCAACTTATGGGGCGCAGACCTCAGTGGCGCGAACTTAACCGATGCTGACCTCAGCGGTGCCAACCTGACCAACACAGTGTTCGATGAAAACACGATTTTACCGGATGGCACACATTGGTCTCCAGATAGTGACCTGAACCAATACACACAAACGGGATAGACGGTCAGCCGATCCCATATGATCTACCTGTGTGTCGGTTAAGGTGCGCCAGGGCCACCCATTGCCGGTTCTTCAACCGCCGGGGCCTCTGCTTTTGTGAACTGTGATATATAGCTTTCCTGGCAGGGGATTTGTGAAAAATCACTTCCTAACGGGAACACATTCCAGAAGTATGTACCACCCGCCGGGATTTCACTGAGATCGACAGTCGTCTCCTGGGTGAATTCCACCATCTTTTCAAACACTTGATTGTAGGTACCATCACCGTTTTGTGTGTAAATACGCACGAGATTACGCGGTGCATCCGGGCCACGCCAGGCAAAGGTTAAGGCACCCACACCCGGTACCGTGATCGTTCCGTTAAATGGTGCTAGCAGCTCCCAGGGCACACACACAAATTCAGGTTGTACCGGTTGAGCATCACCCGGCACCCGTAGACGTTGCCCCAGACGGATCAAACTGGGGTCTTCAATACAATTACCCTCAGCCAATATATCAACGGTGGTATTGTAGCGAGGCGCGATGTTGCCCAGCGCATCACCCGGACCTACTTCATAAACCAGCGTCCAATCCGGGTTAGGCACACACGGCCCTTCTTCACCCGGCTCAGGGGTTTCTGTATTTAACCCACGCAGCCCCAACTCATTGACAAAGTCACCGACATCTACCGTAGGGATAGCCGTTTCGGTTGGCTCAGTGGTTGCTGTTGGTGTAGGTGTAGGCGGCTCATCGGTAGGCGGTGGCCGCAACGTATTGGTAGGCATAGGGGTATCAGATGGTTGCGGCGTCTGGGTCGGTTCTGATGTCAATGTGGGTTCTGGTGTATCTGTCGGCGCGGCAGTTTCCTGCTGTTGCATGGACTGGTTTTCCACCGGCACCGATTGGTCAGGTGGGTCCGATGAACAGGCCATCAACACCACCCCCAATAACAGCATCACTGGCACCAACCAGCGCGTAGAAACTATACTCATTAATCCATTACCCCTTCCGGTATCAGGTCTTCATCTACAGTGTCGCCCGGTGCGATGTGGTCTTCGCGCCGCACCAATTGCCCATCGTGCAGATCATAAGCAGTATCCACATAATCAATCACCAGTGGATCATGCGAAACAATTAGAAATGTGGTCTTTTGCGACTCAGCAATCCCCCGGAACAGCGATAGCACCCGGCGGCTCGTGCGTGTATCCAGGCCGCTGGTCGGCTCGTCTGCGAGGATAATCTCTGGACGCAAGGCCAGTGCCCGCGCAATCGACACCCGCTGCCGCTGACCACCACTGAGTTCCTCCGGCATGTGGCCGCCCCATGCACTAAGGCCCACCGCCTCCAATGCAGATTTCACCCGCCGCCGCCGCTCAATGAAGTTCAAACCGGGCAAACGTAGCGTCAGGTCAATGTTTTCTCTGGCCGTATACGTTGAAATCAACGTGTTACTCTGGAAGATAAAGCCGATTTTACGACGGCGCAGTTTGGTACGGGCACCATCACGCATCTTAACGATGTTTTTGCCCGCAACTTCGATCACACCCTTATTGGGACGGTCCAGCGCACCGATGAGATTGAGCAGTGTAGTCTTACCACTACCAGATGGGCCAAACAGCGCGATCAACTCCCCATCATGGGCTTGCAAATCCAGGCCGCGCAGCACATGCACAGCCCGGTTACCCGACCCAAAGCTGCGCTCTACACCCTGTACATTGACCTTGACATTTGCACCTTCAAATTTATCCATCATGGTTAGTCCTTACGTCTTCTTACGGCGGCGGAACGGCCAGAAACGGCGTTTTTGCGGTGGCGCATCCTGCGGCAGCATATCTTGCAATAACGCGCCGACATTATCATCTTCCTCGGATTCAGGGCGTAATAGCACCCCTTCCGGGCGGATTTCCACCGCGATGTTTGCCGCCGCACCCAACTGACCGCGTACTGCCTCCGGTAAGCGGATGCGTCCACCATCATCGAGAGCGAGTTTGTCTTCCTCCGTATCGGAAATATCCTGACCGAGTGCACCATCACGCAGCGTCAGCACCCGGTCCGCATAAGCGGCGATTTCCAGGTCATGGGTGGTCATCAGAATGGTGAGATCAAACCTATCTCGCAGTTCTTGCAGTAGATCCATCACACTTTCCGCGCTTT
>JGI12109J20283_10274654_pt1 | contig 21483 bp, 16 predicted proteins | sample ElkSlonscriptome_12_FD_20283 | JGI IMG/M metagenome (IMG submission 20283)
CGCTCGCCGAGCCGGTCACGAGCCGTTTCGGACAGCAGACGACCGGTGCCGGGTTCGAAGCCCTTGGTCGCCCAAGCGATTCCATGCTCGAGATCGACCGAATCCGCCACCGCATCGAGAATCGCGGCGAACGCCGCACTGGGCACCGCGATCAGCACCCGGTCGGCGTTCGCGACCGCGGCCGCGAGGTCGTGACATGGATCGATGGAATCGGCGAACGGCGCATCCGGCAGGTAGCGCCGATTGCATCGATCCTCGCGCATCTCTGCTACGTGCCCCGCATCACGAGCCCAAAGCTGCACCTGGTGACCGACGCGCGCCAGCTGCATGGCCAGCGCGGTGCCCCAGGACCCGGCCCCGAGAACGGCGACTCGGCATGTCATGCCGTCGACTCGCTACTGGGTTCCGGAATCGGCCGCCGGTGCGTCCGCCGCTCCGGCCTGCTTCTGGTTCTCGGCCACGCGTTGCGCAAAAATTGCCTCGAAATTGATCGGCTGCAGCGGCGGCGTGAAGAAGCCCCCGGCCGCGATCAGCGAAGAGATCTGCCCGCGGGCGTACGGATAAAGAACGTTCGGGCAGTGTACGTTGATCACGTAGGGCAGCTGCTGCTCGGTGAACCCCTGAATCTGGAAAACGCCGCCGTACTGAACCTCGGCAATGAAGGCGGTCGACTCACCCTGCTTCGCGGTCACGGTGATCGTCAATACCACTTCGTAGCGACTATCGCCGTGATCATTCACGCGCTGCGAGATATTCATGTTCATGTCGGGCTGACCGTCGGACTGGTCCATTCCCAGCGCGCCGGGCGCTTCGAAGGAGCAATCCTTCAGAAAGACATGCTGGATCGCCATGGATGCCTGCGGGGCGTCCTGACCGTTCGTTGCTGCATCAACTCGTTCTTCAGCCATTTCAATTACCTGTTGGTGGTTCGTTCGAATTTGTGGTGGATGAGCGGGCTCCGAAGAAGACGGCTCGGCGGCAGGTGCGGCATCAGCAAAGCCGGGCGTGCGCTAGCGGCGTTCGGATCCCCTGCTGGTCGGGTCTGCCGTCTCCGACGCGGTCGCGCCCGCTCGGCCGTCGCCGGCGTCTTCAACACCCGCCGCTGGATCGGGCGTGGGTCTTGACGGCGCCTCCCCGGGCTGCTGTTCGGAGCCGGTCTTGCGCTGTTCGGGCCCATTCTTCGATTGCTTCTGTTTGCCGGACTTGCCCTTTCCCGGTTTGTCCTTGGCGCCCTTTCGGCCGCCCTTCCCGCGCGCCTGCTTACCCCGCGACACCGGCTGCTGGTCGCTGATCCACTGGGCCAGACCGCCGCGCAGCACGTTGACGTCCTCGAAACCCAGCTGCACGAGGCGTTTGGCCATCTGCGGCGAAACCTGGCCGTTCTTGCAATAGACCAGAACCGGGCGCGACTTCTTCTTCAGCAGCTGCGCATTGCCCGACTCGATCCGCGAGGGCGGCAGGTTCTCGGCGTTGATGATGTGGCCCTTGGCGAAGTCCGTGCTGTTGGACACGTCCAGAATGACCGGGTCGCGCCGATTGATCAGCAGGATCGCCTCGGTGGTTTCCAACTCCTTCCAGCGCCGGGTCAGCCGCGCCGATTCGGTCGCGATCAGCGCGGCAAGCACCACGGCGAAAGCGCCGACGAGGATCGGATTGTTGGCGATGAAGGTAAGCAGCTGTTCCATCCGGCAATGATTCCGCTCGAGGCAAAACGGCTATTATCTCGCATCTTGCCGTTCACTGCCACACCCGTAGCCGGCCAGGCCCCCTCGCCGGCCGCCGGATCCGAACCGGCCTGCGATTCGGCTATGGGATAATTGAGGCCGACTCCAACCGCAAGAAAAGCCGATCATGCAACGTCGAACACCGCTGCTGCTTCTGATTCTGGACGGTTGGGGCGTGCGCGAGAACGCGCCCGACAATGCCATCGCCGCGGCGTCGACGCCGAACTGGGATCGTCTCTGGAACGAATGCCCGCACGCACTGCTGGAAACTTCAGGCGAAGCGGTCGGCCTGCCGGCCGGCCAGATGGGCAATTCCGAAGTCGGCCACATGAACATCGGAGCCGGTCGGATCGTCTATCAGGAACTGACGCGGATCTCGAAGGCGATCGAGTCCGGAGATTTCGGGAACAATGCCGCGCTGGTCGAGACGATCGAAGCCGCCGGTGAGCACACGGTCCACGTCATGGGCCTGCTTTCCGACGGCGGCGTGCACAGCCATGAGGACCATTTCTTCGCTACGCTCAAGCTGGCGGCAGAGCATCACGCCGGCCCGATCCGGGTGCACCTGTTCCTTGACGGTCGCGATACGCCACCGCGCAGCGCCCGGGACTCGATCGAACGCCTGACAGGCGTACTGGCCGATATTCCGCAGGCGCGGGTCGCCAGCGTTTCAGGCAGATACTGGGCGATGGACCGCGATCAGCGCTGGGATCGCATCGAGCGCGCCTGGCGGGCGATCGCGCAGGCCCGCGCGGATTTCACCGCCGATTCGGCCATGGAGGCCCTGGAACAGGCCTATGAGCGCGGCGAAAACGACGAATTCGTGCAGCCCACCTTGGTCGCCGGCGGGAGCGCCCTCGAGAACGGCGACAGCGTGATTTTCATCAACTTCCGGGCCGACCGCGCCCGGCAGCTTACCCGCGTGCTCACCAATCCGGATTTCGATGCCTTCGACGCCCGTCGCCCCGAGCTGGCGGCAATCGCCACGATGACGCAGTACGAATCGGACCTGGACACGCGCGTGGCGTTCCCGCCGGCGCGGCTCGACCAGCTGCTGGGCCAGGAGCTGGCCGCGGCCGGCGTACCGCAGCTGCGAATCGCGGAAACCGAAAAATATGCCCACGTGACCTATTTCTTCAACGGCGGGATGGAGCAGGTCTTCGATGGCGAAGATCGAAAGCTCATTCCGTCTCCGAAAGTCGCCACCTACGACCTGCAGCCCGAAATGAGCGCCCCGGAGCTATCCGACGAACTCGTCCGGGCGATCGAGAGCAGAAAGTGGCCGGTGATCATCTGCAACGTCGCCAACCCGGACATGGTCGGGCACAGCGGCAAGTTCGATGCCGCCGTTGACGCGGTCGAGGCCGTCGATCGTCTGCTCGGCCAGGTGGTCGATGCGATCTCGGCGGCCGACGGCGAAATGCTGGTGACGGCGGATCACGGAAACGTCGAGCAGATGACCGATCCCGACACCGATCAGCCGCATACCGCCCACACGACCAATCCGGTGCCGCTGGTTTTCTTCGGGCGCGCCGCGACGGTCGCGCGCTCCGGCAGCCTCCGGGACATCGCACCGACCCTCCTGTCATTGCTCAGCCTGGAGATCCCCGAGGCCATGACCGGTCGCCCGCTGGTCAGGATCGAATCCTCGAACCGGCAGACGGCGGGGGCGGCGGCAACCGGTCATGCGGTCGGCTGACGACAGGCCTCCCCGCGCTCCATCGCTGGGGCTTGCCCTGCTGCTTTTCGGCGCAGTCGCCCAGATCGGCGGCACCCAGGCCCAGGATCCCGAGGAAGTCCAGCGCGAACTGGAACAGCTGCGCGAAGACATCGGCGCAATCACCGAACGACTGGAGCGGCAGCGGCGCGAGCGCGACCTCGAACAGCAGGCGCTGGCCGCCGCCGAAAAGGAACTCGGTCGAATCGATCTGGCTCTGCGCGACACTCGGGCGCGTCTGGCTGCTTCCGAAGCACGCTCCAAGGAGCTGGAGAGCCAGATCGACGCACTGGCGCTGGTCGTCGAAGAGCAGCGCGAAATGCTCGGCCGCCAGCTTCGCGTAGCCTACCGGACCGGCCTGCGCTCCCGTCTGAAAGCGATCCTCGACCAAGAGGATCCGGCACGCATGACGCGCGTGCTGACTCTGCACGGCTATCTCGGTCGAGCCCGGATTCGCGCAATCGAGCAGCTCGACGCGCGACGTCTGGAGCTTGAGTCGCTGCGCGATCAGCAGCGCCGGCTGGCCATCGAGCTGGCCGACCTCGCCGATCAGCGGGCCGCCGAGGCCGAAATCCAGAACCGGCTGCTGCTCGAACGGGCCGAAGCATTGAAAGCGCTGGAGTCGACGATCCGCAGTCAGACCGATCGGCTGGCGGAGCTACGGGAATCGGCGCGGCGGCTGGAGGCGCTGCTCGAAGAATTATCCACCGCGCTCGCCGATATTCCGCCGGACGCCGATATTCAGCCGTTCAGCGAACTTCGAGGACAGCTGCCGATGCCGCTGGTCGAGCCGGTGCTGGCCGGTTTCAGCGATGCACGCAGCGGCGACGTGGCGTGGGAGGGCTGGCTGATCGACGCTCGTGTCGGAGATCCGGTGCGCGCGGTCGCCTACGGACGAGTCGCCTATGCCGACTGGCTCCGAGGCTACGGCATGATGGTCATCATCGACCACGGCGACGGCTACATGACCCTCTACGGCCAGAACCGAAGCCTGATGGCTGCGGTCGGCGACTGGGTCGAGCCCGGCGACGTCATCGCGCTGGCCGGCGACTCCGGTGGCGCAACGACTCCGGGCCTGTACTTCCAGATCCGCAGCAACGGCCGGCCGGTGGACCCGGCCGGCTGGGTCAGCCGCTAACTGCGATCACGACCGGCGGCTGCAAGCTCGGTCACGGCGCCGGATAGACGTAGCTGGTGCCAGGGCCCAGCGGCACGCCGAGCATCCAGTACCCGATCAGAAACAGCGACCAGACCAGCAGGAAGGTCACCGAAAACGGCAGCATCATCGATACCAGCGTGCCGATGCCCGTGCTCTTGACGTAGCGCTGGCAATAGACGACCACCAGCGGGAAATACGGCATCAGCGGCGTGACGATATTGGTCGAGGAATCGCCGACCCGGTAGGCGGCCTGGGTCAGCTCCGGCGAAAACCCGACCTGCATCAGCATCGGCACGAATATCGGCGCAAGCAGCGCCCACTTCGCCGAGGCCGAGCCCACGAACAGGTTGACGAAGCCGACCAGCAGGATGATTCCGAACAGCGTCAGCCCACCCGGCAGTGCCAGCTCGCGCAGGAAGTTTCCGCCCTCGACCGCCAGCAGCACGCCGAGGCCGGAGCGACCGAATTCGGCGACGAACAACGCGCAGAAGAATGCCATCACGATGTAGTAAGCCATCGAACTCATGGTCGTCGACATCGCGTCGACCACGTCCTTGCTCTTGGTGAACGCTCCGGTCATGTAGCCGTAGATCACGCCCGGCAACACGAAGAACAGGAAGATCAGCGGCACGATGGACTGCATGATCGGCGCCGAGAAGTCGGTCAGCTTTCCGGTCCCCGGATCACGGAACGGCGTCGATTCGGGAATCAGCGCTGCCACCAGGGCCACCAGGCCGATCCCCATGATCGCGGTGGATGTCCACAATGCGCGATTCTCCCGGGCGTCGAGGTCGTGCATTTCCGGCATGTCCTCGGCGTTGCCGTCCAGCGGCGTATCGGCCAACCTGGGCTCGATCACCTTGTCGGTCAGCCACCAGCCGAGCAGCACGATGACCAGGCAGGATGCCGACGTGAAGAAGTAGTTGATCAGCGGATGAAGTTCGACGCTGGAATCGACCAGCTGCGCCGCCGGCAGTGTGAAGCCCATCAGCAGCGGATCGATCGCCGACGGCACGAAGTTGGCCGAGAAGCCGCCGGATACGCCGGCAAACGCAGCCGCGATTCCGGCCAGCGGATGCCGGCCGGCAGCGTAGAAGATGATTCCGCCGAGCGGAATCACGACCACGTAGCCGGCATCGACCGCGGTGTGGCTGACGATCGCGATCAGAATCAGCATCGGTGTGAGCAGCATGTTCGGAGTGAATGCAAGCAGCTTCTTCAACAACGCGTTGATATAGCCGCTCTGCTCGGCCACGCCGACCCCCAGCATCGCCACCAGCACCACGCCCAACGGCGCGAAGCCGGTGAACGTGTTGACCATCGAGGTCAGGAAGCTGACCAGGTTCGACCCGGTCAGCAGGTTGGTGATCGTGATTGCTTCGCCGGTGGTCGGATGCTGAGCGTCGAATTGGACCCCGGAAAGCATCCAGGACAGGATCCAGATGACCACCATGAGCAGCAGGAACAGCATCGCCGGGTCGGGCAATCGGTTGCCGACGCGCTCGATGACGTCCAGGCTGCGATAAAGCCAGCCGCTGTGGGCGGACGGCTGCGCGGAGGGGCTTTCAGGCTGATTCATTGGATATTCCCTGGTTTCTTGTTTGCGATTCGGTGTGGTCGCCGGACCGTAGCTTCGAGCTTCAGCTTCGGCGGCCCGGCCCATCCAGCGGCAGCGGCGTGACCTTGTCCCCGGTCTTCCGGTCCCGGATCACGCAGTTCCCGCGCTTGTTGACCTTTTCGATGCGAATCACCGACTGCATCGGCAGCATCAGCGACTCGGTATCGGCAAATTCCTCTCGCAGGCGCTCCTCGGCCGGGTCGACGACCACCTTCCCGGCTCGCTCGAAAATCAGGCCCGAAGCCTCGACGAAACCGTACAGGTGACTGGAATCGACGCGCTCGACGTAGAGCTCGTAGACCTTGCCGTGGTTGAAAAATACGACCTTGTACACGCAGGCCAACCCTCCATGATTGTTTCTCGGTTACCGCCGGCTCCGCGCCGGCACCTTCGATCGAGGCCCGCCGTTCAGCGGGCATGGTCCAGTCGCGCCAGCGAAAACATCCGCAGCAACAACGCAGCCAGCAGGCCGGCGAGGAAACCGGCAACGTGGGTCCACCACGCCACCGCGTCGGACACCGGACCGAAAACCGTGTAGAGAAGCTGCAGCGTAAACCAGGAACCGATCACGAGCAACGCCGGAATCTTGGCAAACTGCAGAAACAGGCCCAGCGGCAGCCACAGCCCGATCCGGCGCGCTGGAAACAAGCCGAGATAGATTCCGATCATTCCCGACACGCCGCCGCTGGCGCCGATGATGCTGCGCTCGAGCTCCGGGATGCGCAGCGCGACGAACAGGTTGGCCAGCGCTCCGATCAGCAAGAAGGCCAGCAGGAACTTCACCGGACCCAGCGAACGCTCGACCGGAATGCCGAATACCCACAGATACGCCAGGTTGCCCAACAGATGCAACCAGCTCGAATGCGCAAACAGCGCGCTGACCGTGCGCATGAGTTCGAGCTTCGAGGAGAGGCCCGAATCCATTGCCAGCAACGGCGCGATCCGGGCGGGCTGAAAGGCAAGCGATTCGACCCATGCGGCCAGGCGACCGTCTCCGGCCGACAGGCTGGCCACGACCATGACCGCGAGCGCTGTGGCGCTGATCGTGATGACCATCCACGGATTGGCCGGGGCGACCCGGCGCTCGGCGACACGGAACGGTCCGCTCACTCAAGCAGCACCAGGTACGAGCCGAACTCGAGCAGCACGCCACGCTGGACGATCCGGCGAATTCGGACGTCGCCCTCCAGCCGATCGCCCTGTCGATAGCGCTCGCCGTTGATCAGCACGAATCGTTCGCCGGGTTCGACGGCGTAATAGTGAACCGTGAGATCCAGCTCGGGGAATTCTGAGCGGCTCGCCTGGGGCAATTCCCAGGGCCGAATCGCGCCTTCCAGAGCCGAATCGGTTTCCGGCATACGTTCGGGCGTCGGCGCGGGTTGCGGTTCGGTCCGACGTGCAGGCGCTTGCGCCTCGGGAGATGGCGGATCCGTCTCTGAATCGGCCGGCTCCGCTGCGGCCGCCTGCATCGTCGGCGCCTCTGGCTGGTTCGAGCGCGTGGCCCAAGCGTCGGCGGCCGCATCGGCCACCGACGCGTCCGGCGGCGCCGATGGCGCCTCGGTCGTGCGCGACGCCTGGCGCCCTGCGGCGGAGCTCGGGGCGGAACCCACGTCCGGGTCGGCGACAGACTCGCCGCCATTCGAGGTGCCGCGATCCGGTCCCGGGGTCGGCGTTGGGACCGGATCACTCGGATTCGAGACCGGTGGCGCTCCGGCCATCGGTGACGCGTCCGCGTCGCTCGGCGGCGCGATCAGACGCTCGATCGTCGGCCACTGCCACGTCCCGAGCGCAATCACCGCGACCGGCAGGATCAACCAGGGCCAGCGCCGCCGTGAAGATGGGGGCGGCTGGCGCGCGGGCGTCGAGGCGAGGTCAACCGACGGCGCGCGCCCCCGGCGGCGCTGCGCCTCGGATTTTTTCAGTGCATCGAGCAGCAATGACATCGTGTCCTCAAGACCGCGCGTCGGCGGATTCAGCGACCGGCCGGGCAAACGTCGTCACGAACAGACGCGTGACCGGCCCGGCCACCCCGTCTTCGCGCAATCCGCTGCGGCGCTGAAAGGCCCGCACCCAGTCGGCAAAGTCTTCGGTGTAAAGATCATCGCGGCTTCCGCTCCAGGGACCATCGGAAACGCTCGCGGCCAGCCGCTTGAGTTCTGCGACAGCCGAATCGCGATCGCCGACGCTCCAGACCGCCCCATCGTCGAGCCAGACCACGAAAAAGTCGCCCAGCCATGTGGATTCGAAATCGGCGATCGGTACCTGAATATCCTGACCGGAGTGGCGAAGCAACAGGTTCGACTCCCGAATCTCGGGCGCGAACACGTGTCCGAAAGCCGGCGATTCGAGGCGCAGCACGATCGGGCGGTCCAGACGGCGAAGCAGCGTCCAGTTCCCGCGCATTCTCTGGCAGGCCAGCCCATCGGCGTCGCCCTCGGCGCAGGCCTCGACGACCTGATCCACACCGACCCCCGGGTACAGCGCTGCGACCTCGCGCCAGGCCGCGTCGGCTGTGGCCAAAGGCAGCATCTCTCGCCACAGCGGCGTCTGAACGGATTCCTGCTGCACCGGCACCGAGCGCAGCGACCAGACCATCGTGGCGGCCACCGCGATCACCGCGGCGACGGCCACGCCCGCGAGCACCGCGGCCGTGCGGCGACTGCCTCCCGACTCGTCGCCCACCACCACCTCGGAGGCCGCCTTGCGGACCATGGCCGGCGTGATCCGGTCCGACTCGCGCGCGTATCCGGCCATCAGGGAACGGTCGGCAATGATGTTGATCAACCTCGGCACGCCGCCCGAGACCCGGTGCAGGGTGCGCAGCGCCGCGGCCGGGAACGGACAACGCGGGCCGCCAGCGACCCGGATCCGATGCCGGACGTATTCGGCCGTTTCCGACGCGACCAGCGGGGCCAGGTGATAACGCGCGGTAATGCGCTGGGCGAGCTGGCGCAGCGACGGACGGCTGAGCAGTTCGCGCAGCTCCGGCTGGCCGAGCAGGATGATCTGCAGCAGCTTGTCTGTTTCGGTTTCGAGGTTGGTCAGCAGTCGGACCTGCTCGAGCGTCTCGCGGCTCATGTTCTGCGCTTCGTCGATGATCAGCACCGCGCGCTCGCCGTCGGCGTGAATCTGCAGCAGCCGTTCGTTGAGGCACTGGCCCACGTCCTCCAGCCCGGCATCGCGATCGGGCAGTTCGGCACCCAGCTCGCGGCAGATGGCGCGCATCAGCTCGCGCGGCTCCAGCATCGGATTCAGGATCAGCGCAATCTGCGTGTGCTCGGGCACCTGATCCAGCATCAAGCGACAAAGCGTGGTCTTGCCGGTGCCGATCTCACCGGTCAACTGCACAAAGCCGCCGCTGCCGCCTCGGCCGACGCCGTAGAGCAGATGCGCCAGCGCGTCCTCGTGCCGGCGGCTCAGAAAAACGAAACGCGGGTCCGGCGTGATCGAAAACGGGCGTTCTTCCAGTCCGTAGAAACGTTCGTACATGATCCGGCGTCAGGCTCCTGGGCTGCGCGGGCGGGCGCGGGTTCCACTCCCTTCCGGCAAGGTTCGAGCAGGCTGACCCGCATGGTATACAAAACCGCCGCCGCTCGGCGGCGACGAGAACTCCCCCGGAGCATGGGCCCCGACGCGCGGAACGGACTGCTCACTCATCCGACTATTCAGACAGCGCCATCAGCGAGGCGTTGCCGCCGACCGCCGCGGTGTTGATCGTGCGCGTGCGCTCGACGGCGAATCTCTGGAGGTAATTCGGTCCGCCCGCCTTCGGCCCGGTACCCGAAAGGCCCTCACCGCCGAATGGCTGGACGCCGACTACAGCGCCGGTCATGTTGCGGTTGACGTAGGCGTTGCCGGCGTGAACGGAGTGGATCACGTGGCGCTGAACCCGGTCGATGCGGCTATGACATCCGACCGTCAGACCGAATCCGGTGCCGTTGATCTGCTCGATGACGCGGTCGATGTCTCGCGCCGCGTAGCGCACCACGTGCAGGATCGGACCGAAGACTTCGCCGTCGAGGCGATCGATCGTGTCGATCTCGTAGGCCCGCGGCGCGAACCAGAAACCTTCCGGCGCCGATTCCGGCTCGGGCACGCGCGCAATCAAGCGCGCTTCCGCGTCCATGCGCGCAGCGTGACGCTCCAGCATCTGGAGTTGATTGCGGTCGATCACCGGACCGATATCGCTCGCCAGCCGGCCGGGCCAGCCGATCCGCAGCTCCTGCATGGCGCCGGCCAGCATCGACAGCACGCGATCGGCCACGTCGCGCTGGACGTAGAGCACGCGTAGCGCCGAACAGCGCTGGCCCGCCGAGAGAAAGGCCGAGTGGATGACGTCGCGCACGACCTGTTCGGCCAGCGCCGAGGAGTCGACGATCATCGCATTCTGCCCGCCGGTCTCGGCGATCAGCGTGGCAATCGATGTTTCGCGCTCGGCAAGCGTTCGGTTGATCCGGCGCGCCGTTTCGGTCGAGCCGGTGAAGGCCACCCCGGCGATCCGCGGGTCGGCGCTCAGCGCGCCGCCGACCCGCCCGTCTCCGGGTAAAAGCTGAAGCGCGGCGGGCGGAACCCCCGCCTCGAGGAAAAGCGCCACGGCGCGTGCTGCGACCAGCGGCGTCTGCTCGGCCGGTTTGGCGATCGCCGCATTGCCGGCCGCCAGTGCAGCGGCGATCTGGCCGGTGAAGATGGCCAGCGGAAAGTTCCACGGCGAGATACAGGCGAAAACGCCTTTGCCGTGCAGCGATATCTCGTTGTGCTCACCGGTCGGCCCCGGCAGCACCTCGGGCTTGCCGAACAACTCACGGGCGCGCTGTGCGTAATAGCGGCAGAAGTCTGCGGCCTCCCGAACTTCGTTGATGCCGTCGACCAGCGATTTGCCGGCCTCGCGAGTACACAACACCATCAATTCCGGGCAGTTCGCTTCCAGCAGGTCGGCCATGCGCTCCAGACAGGCCGCTCGTTCGGTGGCGGGGACCCGGTCCCAGTCCCGCTGGCCCGCCAGCGCGGCGGACACACAGGCTTCGGCGGCCTCCGGATCGGCCCAGACCACGGCGCCTACCCGGTCTTCCAGATCAGCCGGCGAGCGCACCGCGCGCTCGTCGCCTTCGGCAACCGGGCGCGCGGTGATCGGTGCGGCCTGCCAGCGGTGACCGGCAAAGCGCTCCATTTCGTCGACCAGCTTGCGCTGTTCGTCTTCAGAGGCGAAGTTGATGCCGCGCGAATTCCGACGCAGTCCGGCGAACAGGTCGACCGGCGGCGGAATTCGCGGGTGCGATATCCGTTCGAAGCCCTCGACCTGGGCGATCGGGTCGGCCACGACCTCTTCGGCCGGCAGTTTTTCGTCGACGATCCGGTTGACGAACGAGCTGTTGGCTCCGTTCTCCAGCAGCCGTCGAACGAGGTAAGGCAGGAGATCGCGGTGATCACCCACCGGCGCGTAGACCCGGCAGTGGCCGTCGAAGTCGCTGCCGTCGAGCACCTCTTCATAAAGGTCGCGCCCCATGCCGTGCAGACGCTGGTATTCGAAATCGGTTCGTCCGCGGGCCATGTGGTTGATCGCAGCAATGGTGTGCGCGTTGTGCGTGGCGAATTGCGGATAGAACGCATCGTTCTGGTCGAGCAGCTTGCCTGCGCAGGCCAGGTACGAAACGTCGGTGTTGGGCTTGCGGGTGAAGACCGGGTAGTCGGCGTGTCCGTCGACCTGCGCCAGCTTGATTTCTGTATCCCAATACGCGCCCTTGACCAGTCGGATCGGAATCCGGTGCCCGGTGCGGCGCGCGAGCGCGGCCAGCCAATCGATCGCGGTCCAGGCGTGGCGAAGATACGCCTGCAGCGCCAGGCCCATTCCGTCCCAGCCGGCCAGCCGCTCGTCGGCGAGCACCAATGCGAACACGTCCAGCTGCAGCATCAGGCGCGTCGATTCCTCGGCATCCACGGTCAGCGCGATTCCGCGTTCGCGTGCCTGCAGAGCCAGCTCGAGCAGCACCGGCGGAACTTCGGCCAGTACCCGTTCGCGCTGGGCGTGCTCGTAGCGCGGATGCAGCGCGGAGAGCTTCACGGAGATACTCGGTGCGTCGTAAACCTCGCCGGCCTCGGCCTGGTCGCCGACCGCGTCGATCGCACCCACGTAGGCCTTGCGGTAGCGCTCGGCGTCGGCGGCCGTCATCGCCGCCTCGCCCAGCATGTCGAAAGAGTAGCGATAGTGACGGTTTTCCTTGCGGCGCGAACGCTGCATTGCCGCGACGATATCGCGGCCCATGACGTACTGGTGCCCCATGATCCGCATCGCCTGGCGGATGGCGAGGCGCACGACCGGCTCGCCGGACTTGTTGGCGATCCGCGCCAGCACCGAGCCGACGTCGGTCCGCGCGGACTGGCTCACGCGTACCATTCGTCCGGTCAGCATCAAACCCCAGGTCGAGGCATTGACGAACAGCGACTCACTCTTGCCGAGGTGCGATTCCCAATCGGCGTCGGAAAGCTTGTCGGCAATCAGGAGCTCGGCGGTATCGGTATCCGGAATCCGCAAAAGCGCCTCGGCGAGACACATCAGCACCACCCCTTCCTCGGAAGACAGGTCGTATTCGCGCATGAAAGCCTCCATCGCGCCCTGATCTTCGCTGCGGCGGCGCACGCGCCGCACCAGATCGATCGCGCGGCTCCCCACCGCGGAACGATCCTCCCGGCTCATCGGCACGGACCGAAGCAAGGCAGTCACGTGTTCCGGCTCCGGCACGCGCCAGGCGCGCTCGACGGCGTCTCTCAGCGAATCACGCGGAATCTCTGCGGATGTGACAAAGGAGGTTTTCGGGGACATGAAATCGGCTCCGCGGTCGGTGCTTCGGCGCCCTCGACAGGCGCACAGGCGCACGCTCGAGACTGAACGTCAGCGCCGACGTGGAGTGTAACGCAACAACCCGCCGCGGCTTGCTGAGGCCAGCGCTGAGCCGACCTGGACGAGACGGGAAAATCTCACCGAAACACGAACAAAAGTGAAGATTTCGAAGTGCTTAGGCAAGCGCGTTCGGCTACAATGCGAGCTTCCCTGAAACCCCACCGCGAGGCATGGTCCGCGAAATCACGATCGACGAAAAACAGCCGGCGATGCGCATCGAGGTTTTATCGAATCTGTCGCTGTCGCTGGACCGGCTCGCGGGCGTTTTTCTGGTGCTCAGCTGCATCACGCTGCTGGTGGCACTCCTGCCAACGATCTGGGGCTACTGGCCGATCATGGTTATCGCGATTATTCATCTTGCGATCGTGGGCTGGTGCTTCAGGGCGGCGTGGCGCGGGAACTGGGCGCGGCAAGACATCATCGTCGACGGACAGGAAGTTCGGGTTGAGCTTCGGACCGCGCGCGAAACGGTATCGACCCAGTGGCCGACGGGCTGGGTCCAGGTGCGTGAAGACATGATTCGCGGCGAGCCGCGCGTGCGCATGGGTCTGCACGGCCAGCAGATCGAAATCGGCCGCTTTCTGCCGCCTCAGGAACGCGTGGAAGCGGCTAGAGCCATTCGGAAGGCGCTCACGCCGCATTCGGCATGGTCGCAATCGAAACTTCAACAGACAGCGAGTTCGGAATGAAGAGAACCAATGAACTGATCGTCGGGCTGGCCATGGTCGCCGTTCTAACGGTGATCGTTTGGGGCCTGTTTGCGGTCGGAGACAATATGGCGCCGGGTGCAACGCCGTTCAGCCGCGACGTTTACCAGCTGCACATGATCGTGCTCGGCATCGTCAGCATCATCGGGATTCTGGTGTTTGCTGCGATGTTCACTTCGATCTACCTGCACCGCAAGTCTCGCGGCGTGGAGCCCGCTCGATTCAATCACTCGACGCGAGCGGAGATCATCTGGACCATCATCCCGATCCTGATCCTGGTCGTCATGGCGGTACCCGCCACGCGCGTACTCATCGATATGGAAGACACTTCCGGCGCCGAGCTCGATATCAAGGTGACGGGCTATCAGTGGCTCTGGCAATACGAATACCTGGATCACGACATTTCGTTCTATTCCGCGCTCGACCGGGACAGCAACTATGCGCGCCAGATCGGTTCGACGCTCGACCCGCGAGAGGTCGAAAACTACCTGCTGGAAGTCGACAAGCGGCTCGTCGTGCCAACCAACACCAAGATCCGCCTCCTTCTGACCGCAGACGACGTCATCCACTCGTGGTGGGTGCCGGAACTGGGCTGGAAGCGCGACGCCATCCCGGGCATGGTCAACGAAGCCTGGACGCTGATCGAAGAACCGGGCATCTACCGCGGACAGTGCGCCGAGCTGTGCGGCAAGGACCACGGCTTCATGCCGGTCGTCGTAGAAGCCGTGACGCCGGCCGAGTTCGACGCCTGGGTCGCCGAACAGCGCGGCGAAACATCCGGTTCCGCGACCGCTGCGGCCTCGGCCGAAGGTCCATCGATGCCGGAGCCCGCGCTGGCTGCACTGAGCCGCGAAGCCCTGATGGATCGCGGTGAGGAAGTCTACGAGGTCCACTGCGCGGCGTGCCATCGTGAAGACGGAAGCGGGATGCAGCCGGCGTTTCCCGCGCTTGCGGGCAACGAACTGGTCAATGGTGATCCGGCAACGCATATCGACGTCGTCGTCAATGGCCGCCCGGGCACGGCAATGGCTGCATTTCGTGATCGGCTGGACGCTCGAGACATTGCTGCCGCGCTGACCTACACCCGCAACGCTTTCGGAAACGAGACCGGGGACCTCATCCAGCCCGACCAGGTCCAGCCGCTGATGGATTCGAATCTCGACGAAGGGTTGGCCGCCTCGAGCGCGCAATAAACCCGACAGAATTTAGCTCAAGGAATCGCAATGACTGATACCACTGCGCATATCGACGATCACCACGAACAGCCTCGGGGCATTGCCCGCTGGCTGTTCAGCACCAACCACAAGGAAATCGGAACGCTGTACTTGTGGTTCTCGCTCATGATGTTTTTCGTCGGCGGCGCCATGGCGCTGATGATTCGTGCCGAGTTGTTCCAGCCCGGACTGCAATTGATCGACCCCGCGTTCTATAACCAGATGACCACCATGCACGCGTTGATCATGATCTTCGGCGCAGTCATGCCGGCGTTTGTGGGTCTGGCCAACTGGATGATTCCGATGATGGTGGGCGCGCCGGACATGGCGCTGCCGCGGATGAACAACTGGTCCTTCTGGATCCTGCCGTTCGCGTTCCTGATGTTGTTGTCGACGCTGTTCATGCCCTCGGGCGCACCGGCTTCAGGCTGGACCCTGTATCCGCCGCTTTCGCTCCAGGGCGGCAACAGCTTCGCGTTCGTGATCTTCGCGATTCACCTGATGGGTATCTCCTCGATCATGGGCGCGATCAACATCATCGCCACGATCCTGAACATGCGTGCACCGGGTATGACGCTGCTTCGCATGCCGATGTTCGTCTGGGCGTGGTTGATCACCGCATTCCTGCTGATTGCGGTGATGCCGGTGCTGGCCGGCGCGGTCACCATGCTGTTGACCGATCGCTTCTTCGACACCAGTTTCTTCAACGCAGCCGGTGGCGGCGATCCGGTAATGTACCAGCACATCTTCTGGTTCTTCGGGCACCCCGAGGTCTACATCATGATCCTGCCGGCGTTCGGGATCATCTCGGAAATCATTCCGACCTTCTCGCGCAAGCGGCTGTTCGGCTACACGTCGATGGTCTATGCGACGGCTTCGATCGCATTTCTGTCGTTCATTGTCTGGGCCCACCACATGTTCACCACCGGCATGCCGCTGGGCGCTTCGCTGTTCTTCATGTACGCGACGATGGTTATTGCCGTTCCGACCGGCATCAAGGTATTCAACTGGGTATCGACGATGTGGCGCGGGTCGATGACCTTCGAAACGCCGATGCTGTTCGCGATCTCCTTCGTTGTACTGTTCACGATCGGCGGATTGTCCGGCGTGATGCTCGCGATCGTCCCGGCCGACTTCCAGTACCACGACACCTATTTCGTGGTCGCTCACTTCCACTACGTGCTGGTGACCGGCGCGGTCTTCGCAATCATGGCGGCGACCTATTACTGGCTGCCGAAGTGGACCGGCTACATGTACGATGAGCGGCTCGGCAAGATCCACTTCTGGGCATCGACGATTTCAGTCAACGTCCTGTTCTTCCCGCAGCATTATCTCGGCCTGGCCGGGATGCCTCGCCGGATTCCGGATTATTCTGTCCAGTTCGCCGAGTTCAACCTGATCTCGTCGATCGGAGGCTTCGCATTCGGATTCGCCCAGCTGATCTTCGTCTGGGTCGTCGTCAAGTGCGTCCGGGGCGGCGAGAAGGCCAGCGCCCGGGTCTGGGACGGAGCGCGCGGCCTCGAGTGGACGGTGCCCTCCCCAGCTCCGCTGCATACCTTCGACACGCCGCCGATCGTCGACGACAAGGTCGCGGTGCACAAGGACCAGCTGGTCTGAGCAGCGGATGTCGGATGGCAACCAGAATCGCGGGTCGGCAGGCCGAAGTCGGCGCGGTGTCAAGACCACCGTATCGCTGCTGGCACTGGCTGCAGCGCTGATCTACCTGGGCTTCATTGCGCGCAGCGTCCTCGGCATATGAGACGCGTCGGCCGCCATCGATCGACCGAATCGGCGGCGATAATCGAAATATAATCACAGGCAATTGCCCGCCCGCGCCGGCGGGCGGCAGGAATCGGGAGTCGAAATGGCACAGGGCAGTTATTACGTACCTCACCAGGCACGCTGGCCGATCGTAGGCTCGGTCGGGCTGTTCCTCCTGGTAGCAGGGTTCGCGAACTGGATGAACGGCAGCGGGATCGGGCCGTGGATGGCCGCGGCCGGCGCATGCGTCGTCATTCTGATGATTTTCGGATGGTTCGCCGATGTGATCCGCGAATCGGAAGCGGGTCTTTACAACAACAAGGTCGATGCCTCCTTCAGGCAGGGAATGATCTGGTTCATCTTCTCCGAAGTCATGTTCTTTGCCGCTTTCTTCGGCGCACTCTTTTATGCGCGGATGTTTGCCATTCCCTGGGTTGGCGGCGAAGGCACCGGCGCAATGACCAACGAACTGTTGTATCCGGGATTCCAGGCCAACTGGCCGTCCAACGGGCCGGCCAACCTCGGCGGCGAGTTCAAGACCGTACCTGCTTTCGGCGTCCCGCTGCTCAATACGTTGATCCTGCTGACCTCGGGCTGGACGCTGACAATGGCCCACTGGGCTTTGAAGAAGATGCAGCGCCGGGCACTGGTCGGCTGGATGCTGGCCACCGTGGCGCTGGGCTTCATCTTCCTCGGGCTTCAGATCGAGGAGTACATTCACGCCTACCAGGACCTCGGCCTGACGCTGGGATCCGGAATCTACGGCTCGACCTTCTTCATGCTGACCGGCTTCCACGGGTTTCACGTCACGATCGGCGCCCTGATGCTGCTGGTCATCGCGTTTCGCTGCATGGCCGGGCACTTCAAGCCCGATCACCACTTCGCCTTCGAGTCGGTTGCCTGGTACTGGCACTTCGTCGACGTTGTCTGGCTGGTGCTTTTCGTATTCGTCTACGTGGTCTGATCTGCCCAGCTTCCGCCGGGGCTCGTAGCGCGCCGGCGGCCGGAACGCCGACGGCAGGAGGCTCGCGCAGCGGGCTTCTTCGGAGCAGGATGGGGGTAATTGCACAACCGAGCCACCACGGCCGGCACTCGGCTCAGGCTCGGGGAATCTCGCATTACCGAACGAGTTCTGACCGCGATCGTGCGGCACGATCGGCCGATGCGGGGCCCGGCAGGCCCGCATCCTGAACTCACTGGAGCGATTGACCCGCCTGGGGCCCGAAAGCGGTCAGTGTTTCTTCGGCGACAGCATCATGACCATCTGGCGTCCTTCCATCCGCGGGAACTGCTCCACGACGACTTCTTCAGACATATCGCCCTCGACTCGTTTGAGCAGGTCGCGCCCAAGATCCTGATGCGCCATTTCGCGGCCGCGGAAGCGCAGCGTGACCTTGACCTTGTTGCCCTCTTCGATGAAGCGACGTAGATTTCGCATCTTGACGTCGTAATCGTGGTCGTCGGTCCCGGGACGGAACTTGACCTCCTTGACCTGGATCTGCTTCTGCTTCTTTCGCTGGGCCTGCTGCTTTTTCGATTCCTCAAAGCGGAACTTGCCCCAGTCCATGATCCGGCAAACCGGCGGTGCGGCCTGCGGCGCGATCTCGACCAGGTCCATGCCCGCCTCCTCGGCCAGCGCGACCGCGTCCTCGATCGATCGAATCCCGATCTGATCGCCGTCGGCTCCGACGACTCTTACGTTGGGCGCAGCGATATCGCTGTTGCGCCGCGTCTTCTTGTCCGTTGCGATGTGAAGGTCTCCTTCGTTTGGAAAATCTACTCTTTACGGTCAATCGCCGGTGTCGCTACGACCCCGACGTGCCTCCCATTGCCCCAGCTTGTCGGCAAAGGTCTCGACGCGCATCGAACCCAGATCGGACCCGTCGCGCTTTCGGACCGCCACCGTCCCGTCTTCCTTCTCGCGATCTCCGACCACGAGCAGATACGGCACCTTGGCCAGAGTCTGTTCCCGGATTTTAAATCCGATCTTTTCGTTCCTCAAGTCGCATTCTGCCCGAAAACCGAGCTTGCTCAGGCGCTTGGCGACGCTGCGAGCGTAGTCGGCCTGCGCGTCGGTGATGTTGAGCACCTGTACCTGGACCGGCGCCAGCCAAACCGGCAGATTGCCGGCATAGTGCTCGATCAGCACGCCGATGAAGCGTTCGACAGAGCCGAGGATGGCACGGTGCAGCATCACCGGCACCTTTTTCTCGCCGTGCTCGTCGACGTAGGCCGCGCCCAGGCGCTCGGGCATCGAAAAGTCCACCTGCATCGTGCCGCACTGCCAAACGCGGCCGATGCAATCGGTCAACGAGAACTCGATCTTGGGCCCGTAGAACGCGCCCTCGCCCGGCTGGATCTGGTAGGGAATCTCGCGGGTTTCCAGCGCATCCTTCAGCGCCGCTTCCGCCCTGTCCCAGACCTCGTCCGACCCGACGCGCTGCTCGGGCCGGGTCGACAGCTTGACCGCGATGTCCTCGAAACCGAAGTCGCGGTAGACGTCGAATACCAGCTCGTTGAACGCCAGCACCTCGTCGCGCATCTGTTCCGGCGTGCAGAAAATGTGCGCGTCGTCCTGGACGAAATTGCGAACTCGCATCAGGCCGTGCAGCGAACCCGACGGCTCGTTGCGGTGGCAGGAGCCGAACTCGGCCATGCGCAGCGGTAGGTCGCGATAGCTTCTCAGGCCCTGGTTGAAGATCTGGACGTGGCACGGACAGTTCATCGGCTTGATCGCATACGAGCGGTCTTCCGACGAAGTGATGAACATGTTGTCGGCGAAATTGTCCCAGTGGCCCGATTTCTGCCACAGGCTCAGATCGACGACTTCCGGCGTATGCACTTCCTGGTAGTCGGCCTGCTCCAACCGGTCGCGGATGTAGTTCTGGACAAGACGATAGATTCGCCAGCCGTGGTCGTGCCAGAACACCATGCCGGGCGCCTCGGCCTGGGTATGGAACAGTCCGAGCTGCTTGCCGATCTTGCGATGGTCGCGCTTTTCGGCCTCTTCCAGTCGCCGCAGGTAGGCCTTGAGCTGCTTCTTGTCACCCCAGGCCGTGCCGTAGATTCGCTGCAGCATTTCGTTGTTCGAATCGCCGCGCCAGTAGGCCCCGGCCAGCTTGGTCAGCTTGAACGCCCCAAGCTTGCCGGTTGACGGCACGTGCGGGCCCCGGCACAGGTCGATGAAATCGCCTTGTCGATACAGCGACAGCGTCTCGTCGGCAGGAATGTCCTCGATGATCCGTGCCTTGTACTCCTCGCCCTGGTCGCGGAAGAACGCAACCGCCTCGTCGCGCGGTAGCTCGCTGCGATCAACCTTCAGGTCTTCGGCGACGATGCGCTGCATCTCGGCTTCGATCTTCTCGAGGTCTTCCGGATGAAACGGCTCCTCTCTGGCAAAGTCGTAGTAGAAACCGTGCTCGATCGTCGGCCCGATCGTGACTTGGGTCCCCGGATACAACCGCTTGACCGCCTGCGCCATGAGGTGCGCGGTCGAATGCCGGATGATTTCGACGCCGTCATCGTCACGCGTCGTGATGATGCGCAAAGCCCCGTCGTCGCGGATCGAAAAATCGACGTCGACGAGCCGGCCGTCGACCTCACCGGCAATCGCCGCCTTGGCCAGGCCAGGGCCGATGCTCTCGGCGACTTCTTTCACCGTCACCGGCTCGGAGAACGATTTCCGGCTACCGTCGGGAAGCGTAATTTCAGGCATGCCTTTCTAGAAGCGTCAAAGCGAATGGATCAAGCCTTCTATTGTACTCGCATCCCCACGCGCCCGCGCGCCGCGGGTCTCGTCGGCGCAACCTGCAGCACGCGCAGCCCGCACGCTGCCGGCCCGTTTCAATTCCAGTCCACCCCGTCCCCGTCGAACTCACCCTATTCGGCCCGATCCAGGCCGCATCAAACCCCGATGCCGACTCGCGCGGAAGCCGTGCCGGCGAAGTCGCCGCCGTCGAGCCGGAACGATGCGTGCCGGCTGCTACGAATCTCGATGGATACGGTGCTATTCAACGAACCTTGCGCGTGTGCGACGCCTGATGCGCTGCCCCGCATGAGAAGAGAGCATGGGATCGGGCGCGACGTGCCGATGCCGGGACATCCGATGCGTAGGAAACGACGCCGATGCGTTGCGAGAATCAGGGTGCGGCTGCCTGCGAACGAGCTGTCTCCCCGTACCCCGCCCCCACCCCGGCCCTCCCCCGCAGGCGGGGGAGGGAGACCACTTGTCAGCGAATCTACATATTTCTGAGGCTTTCCGCGGTGCGTGGGCAGCAGGGTCGCGCGGAGCGCAGGAGCCGGAGTGTACAAAGTTGTGCATGAGGACTCCGAGCGCCGGACAGATGCCGCCGATCGCCCGCTACAGTTCAATTCCCTTCCGAGGGTTTCCGGGGTGCGTGGGCAGCAGGGTCGCGCGGAGCGCAGGAGCCGGAGTGTACAAACGCGTACAAGGGGGTTGAGCACCGGACAGACGCCGCCGATCGCCCGCTACAGTTGCATTCCCTTCTGAAGGTTTCCGGGGTGCGTGGGCAGCAGCGTAGCGCGGAGCGCATCCGGCGTGTGCGAAGGTGCAGATGGGGGTTGAGCATACGCCGCCGATCGCCCGCTACAGTCAAATTCCCTTCTGAGGGTTACTGGAGTGCGTGGGCAGCCGCGTCGCGCGGAGCGGAGGAGCCGGAGTGTACAAA
>JGI12109J20283_10084051_pt1 | contig 21470 bp, 18 predicted proteins | sample ElkSlonscriptome_12_FD_20283 | JGI IMG/M metagenome (IMG submission 20283)
GTGCGGCGGCGCGGTTGGCTGCCGTTCTCGATTCGAGAGCCCTGGATCTGGCCGCTCTCTGATTCTCAGGTCGCGAGGAGCGCGCGCGCCGCGTTGGTCTCGCGAACCACCGACACGTTGCCGACGACCCGCGCCGCGGGGCGAATGTCCGGGGCGCTCGTTCCCGGACCGCGCGTGCGTCCGGCCTGGGCGACGAGACGTGCCACGTCGATGCGGCTCTGCGGGTCGATCGTGTTTGTGACCTCGCGCGTGAGCACGAGACCGCAGAGGCCGTCATCGACCAGGTCGGAGAGTCGGGCGACGTCGCTGCTGCTCGGATCGGCGTTACGGAGCATCGAAGGCAGGACGTCGGAGGTGAGAAGGGTCGGCGTGCCGCGATCACTCGCATGGCGCACGGCGGAACCGAGCAGAGCGTCGCCGCGCCGGGCACCCAGGGCGTGCCGTAGCGCGTGGCGGTCGAGAAGGATCGCGTCGGAGACCGAGCACAGGACGCCGAGGTTCTCGCGGATCACCCGCGGAGACGCCAGCGTCACGCTCACCCGCACCGAATCGGGAACGAACTCCCGCGCGTAGATCACGTCGTCCGGATGGGAAACGCCTCGCAGGTTCACCCACTCGTAGCCCTCCGCGGCGGCGAAGACGAGGTATTCGCTCGTGGTCAGCAATGAGCCACGTCGACGCGTGTTCGGACCGGGTACGTCGAAGAGAACAGGAAGGGCGCGGTCTGCACCGCGTCGCGCGATGGCCTCGAGCGTCCCGTCGGCGCCGTCGATGCGGATCCAGTCGACGCCGCGGACCTTCGGGGTCCGGTTGTCGACGGTCGCGATCACGAGGACGGGAGAGGTCCTCGGGACCGGGGTTTCGGCTGGTCCAGCCGTGGGAACCAGGAGCGGGCGGGTCATCGGGCCTCCACCGGGATCACGATCGGGAGCAGATCGACAGGTGCGATTGCGTGCGTGCCATCACGCGTGCGTGCCATGCCTGTGCAAACCCGATGCCCGCCTCGTCGGTCGAGCGCGACGAGCAGATCAACCCCGTGATTCGACCTCCTCGTGCCGCTTCGGAGGGCGCGCCCGAAAGTTCGGTCGAGCAGGACGCCGGTGGTAGGAGAACAGGATCTGGGTCTGCACCCGGGAGACTTCGTCCCGCGTCGTGAACCGATCGAGCAGGAGGTCCCGCAGGTGCTCGGTATCGGCCACGACCACGTGCAACATGAAATCGTGCTCTCCGGTGACGTGATAGGCGGCCACGACCTCGTCGATCGCGCGGACGTAGACTTCGAACTCGCTCACGAGATCACGGGAGTGCCGCGTCAGCTGGACGTGGATGAGTGCCTGGACTCCGATCCCGAGCGCCTCGTCGCTGACGTCGGCGTGCGCGTCCAGCAGCGCACCGTCTTCCCGCAGTCGCCGCACCCGCTCCAGGCACGACGACTGCGCCAGGTTGATCCGGGCGGCCAGTTCCTTGTTGCTCAGCCGAGCATCGTTCTGCAAAGCGTCCAAGATGGCGAAGTCGATTCGGTCGAGATCCATCCTGTGCCCTCTCTTTCGCGATCGATTCGGTGTTGGAGCGAAGCAGATTCGTCGATCATGTATGAGGACCGAAGCCGACGCAAGCGCGGAGGCTGTTCAACGAAGCGCATTCGACCTCCGGGAGGCTCTCATGTCGATCAACGTTCGCACCCGCGCCGTGCACGCCGGCCGCGAGGACTTCACCGATCTCGGTGTCCACGCGCCGCCGATCGACCTGTCGAGCACCTACCCGCTACGCGATCTCGACCGCGCGACCGATTCCCTCGATGCCATGGCCCACGGCCAGCGGCCGCGCCACGACGAGCCGGTCTACGCGCGCCTGCACAACCCGACCGTCGCGCGCTTCGAGGACGCCTTCGCTTCGCTCGAGCACTGCGACGCGTCCGTCGCCTTCGCGTCGGGAATGGCGGCCCTGACTGCGGTGTTGATGTCCGTGCGTGAGCGCGGCACCGAAGTCGTCGCCGTGCGTCCGCTCTACGGGGGAAGCGATCACCTTCTCGCGAGCGAGATGCTCGGACTGAAAGTGAAATGGGCGACCGCCGACACCGTCGACGACCTCGTCGGTCCGGAGACGGCCCTCGTCGTCGTCGAGACGCCGGCGAATCCGACCAACGATCTCGTCGACATCGAAGCGATCGTCGCCGTGATCGGAGACGTGCCGCTGGTGGTCGACAACACCTTCGCCACGCCCGTGCTACAGAACCCGGCGCGCCAGGGCGCGACCTTCGTCCTGCACAGTGCGACCAAGTTTCTCGGCGGTCACGGCGACGTGGTCGCGGGTGTGGTCGCGTGTCCGGAGTCGTGGGCCGAGCAGCTGCGCGCGGTGCGCGTGGCGACCGGGGCGATCCTCCATCCCCTCGGCGCCTATCTGCTGCACCGCGGATTGGCGACGCTTCCCCTGCGCGTCGAGGCACAGCAGGCGACTGCGGTCGAGCTCGTCGGGCGTCTTCTCGAGCATCCCGTCGTGGCGACCGTGCGGCACCCTTCAGTGCCCGGTCAGGACCCACGAGATCTCGTCGGTCGACAGATGCGCGGGCCGGGGTCACTGATCGCTTTCGACGTGGCCGGTGGTCACGACCTGGCCGCGCAGGTGATGAAGACGACGCGGTGGTTCACGCCGGCCGTCAGTCTGGGCTCGGTGGACTCGTTGATCCAACATCCGGCGGGTCTGACCCATCACGTGGTCGATCCCACGGCGAGAAAGGCATCCGGTATCGGGCCGGGGACGCTGCGCCTGTCGGTGGGCCTCGAAGACGTCGACGATCTCTGGGAGGACCTCGATCAGGCTTTGCGCACAGCCGCGACCCAACTCCTGACCTCGTCGATCTGAAGCGCGCGCGTCGCGGTGGGGGCGGCTTGCTGGTAGCATGGACGTTCCCCCGACGCGACGCGAGGCCATGCCGATTCCGATTCCCGACGCCGCGCAACGCCGCCCGCTGCGCCGCGAGGACTTCCGCGACTGGACGACCTACTACTGGACCTACCAGTACCAGTTGGTCGAGGGCTACCTGATCCCGTGGTTGCGCACGTGGGGCGCGTGGACCGATGACGTGCGCGTTCTCGACGTCGGCTGCGGTGACGGCGGCGCGAGCGTTGCGCTGGCAGAGAACGGCGCGCACGTCGAAGGCTTCGACCTCGAACCGCGTCGTGTCACGATGGGAGCCGAACGCGCGAAAGCTCGCGGTCTCGACCTGAGGCTCGGCGTGGCCGACGTGACGGATCCGTCGACGCTCGGAGACTACGACGGCCCCTACGATCTGATCCTCTTCCGGGACGTTCTCGAACACATCCCCGACGTCGACGCGGCGCTGCTCCAGAGCCGCGAGCGTCTCGCGCCCGGCGGGTCGATCGTCGTGATCTATCCGCCTTACTGGTGTGCCTTCGGCGGGCACCAACAGATCCTGCATCCGCCGAAGAAGCTCGGCGTCCCGTGGGCGCGCCTTCCGTTCATCCACTGGTCGGGACTCGGGATTTGGCGTGCGCTCGCGCGTGGACCCGAGGGTGACGACGCCGAGTGGCCGGAGATCGTGACGATCCGTCGGGCGGCGTTGACGATCGGCGGTCTGCGCAAGCGCGCGAAGGCGCACGGGCTGGAGGTCGCGCAGGCGCGGCACTACCTGCTCCGGCCGACCTTCCGGCTGCGCTACGGGACTCCGGTGGTGGACGCGGGTGTGGTCGGGGCCGTGCCCGGTCTCCGTGAGGTGTTGGTGACGGGGAGTTGGCAGGCCTTGCGGCGGGTGGGCGATGCGGCGGCGACGCCGAAGGGCCCACCGAACGGCTAGCCCACGGGTTTCCGGGCACACGGGTCCGTCTCCGAGGACGAGTCTTCCGGTTGCGTGCCCCGGGCGTCGAATCCGCATTTGTGAACGAAGCCCTTTGTACCCACTGCCGGGAGTCGCCGTTCTCTTGATCGACAACCATCACGCCCACACCAGGCGAATGTCTGCCTTGCTCGCGCTGCTCGTCTTGTTCGCAGCCGGATGCGATTCCCCCTCGTCGAACGACGATTCGCGGACTCCGCCGAGCCCTCCGTACGCGGGGCCCGAACTCTCCGTGCTCGGATCGATCGCGACCGACGAAGGCGATCGGGTCGACGTCGACGGTGACCAGACCTACAACCCCATCGACGGGCCGGTCGTGGGGTCGGGGGATTCCGTGATCGAAGGAATCATGATGGACTCGAGTCCGGACGAGTTCTTCTACGTGTACGGAAGCTACGATGCAGGGGAACAGACGATCACGATCACCCAGACGGTCGGATCCGTGATCGAAGGTCCGCGGAGTGAACTGCGGGGCACCACCTATTTCGGCGATGCGGGGAATCTGGCGAGCCAGCGAAAGGTCTACTTCGCCACCGAGCGGAACACGTCCATGGCCTACGGCAAGGTGGGTGGATTCAACGGTGGGGGACGCAGCGTCGGAGGTCCGTTCGGTGTATCGACGGCGCCCGCCGACATGCCGGACTCCGGGGAATTCATCGTGACCGACGCCACCATTGAGCTGACCTCACGCCTGTCCTCGACGCACGTCACGGCAATCAGTGCATCCGCCGAAGTCGACTTCGACGCGGACTTCGCGGCAGGGACGGTCGACTTCCGCGTCACGCCGACCTCGGGCTCCTGGCCCTTCGACTACATCCAGGCGCGAAATCTGCAGATCAGTGGAAACGCCTTCACGGGAGGCGACGTCGACGCCTACCAGGAACTCTCGGGCGGTCTGACCCTCCGTGCCTTCTTCCTCGGTGTGCCCGCCGAGAAGGTGACGAATCTCGCGGGTGGGGTGTTCTTCGGCCCAGCGGATCCCGTGCCGGCCGAGGTCGGGGTGTCCCTTCTCATTCTGACGGAGTCGGGAGCCAGGGCGACGGCGAGGTTCGTGGCGAAGCGAGACCTGGGGACTCCGGCCGACGCGACGCGAAGCCCGCGCGAGTGATCGCGAAACCCAGGCCTTTGCAACGCGACGACGTGAGCCCCCGGAGACCTCTCCGGGGGCTCGTCTGCGACCGAGGAGCGGGTGCGAGAGCTACCAGACGTAGGTCGCTTCCACCGCCACCGAAGTCGTCGTGTCCGTCGGCTCTCCGTCGGAGTCGAGGAAGGCGTCCTGATCGCTCGTGTCCATGCGGAATTCGACGATCACGCCGAAGCCGTCGTCCAGGACGAGCGTGGGTGCCAGCGTGATGGACTGGCGGGTCTGGACTTCGCCACCGACCGGACCGAAGACGAAGCCGTCCGCGTCGTCGAACCAGTCGTAGCGCACGGTCACACCGTACCGGTCGGTCAGATCGACGTGGGCCATGCCCATCGCGGCCGTCCACCCGGCGTCGACGTTCCCGTTCAGGGTGGCGTCACCGCGGTTGAACTCGCCACCGAAGGTCCAGTTCTCAACGACGTAGCCCAGGTCCACGTCCAGGACCGTGCGGCGGAGGGTCGGTAGAGGGTCGCCCTCGATGTCGGGCTCGCCCTCTTCGCGACCGGAGATTGCCGAAATGCCACCCGCGAAGCCTCCATGGGTATAGCCCAGGCGCCCACCGAAGGTCACGTTGGCATCGGCCGTCTCACGGTCCCACCCATTGCTGACATGGGCGACCGCATCCACTCCGCCGCCCAGGTCCCGCGCAATCCGAAGCCCGGTCAGGTTGGTCGGTATTGCGAAGTCGAAGAGCAGGCTATGGCTGTACTGGAACATGTCGGGTGGATCGAGCAGTTCGAAGCCCATCGGCGCGTTGAACTTGCCCAGGCTCACCATGCAGCCCAGGGGTGAGGTCCAGGTCGCGAAGGCCTGTTCGACCTGCGCGACGAAGCCCTCGCCGTCCTTGATCCACTCCACGTCGGCGCGAAGCATCGTCTCGTCGCTCGCCGCATGTTCGACGTCGATCTCGACCTGGTCGATTCCGAACTCGCCGTTGCGTGCCGAGGTCTCGTAGAAATACGCCGAGTCCACGAAGCCCGTGATCGTCGTCTGCGCGAAGCTTCCGGTGGGAAGCAAAACGAGCAGGGTCACGAGCGTGATCATCGTCTTCAACATCTTCGTCTCCTCCGTGATCCGGCCTAGGCCAGATAGGCTTGTTCGCCGTGCAACGATTCGTCGAGCGTGGATTCTTGTTCTTCGGACGTGCGAACCGTGGTGAAGCGATCGATGAGCCAGAGCATGCACCAGGTGAAGCCGAAGGCGTAAATGCTCGAAACCGCGATGGCGACCAGTTGCTTGCCGAAGAACGCGGTTCCGCCGTAGATCAGGCCGTCGGCGCCCGCCGCGTTCACGGCGGTGGAACCGAAGATCCCGAGCATCACGATGCCCAGCGCACCGCCGACACCGTGGACGCCCCATACGTCGAGAGCGTCGTCCCATCCGAGAGCGTTCTTCATCTCGACGGCCCAGTAGCAGACGATACCCGCGGACAGGCCGATGACCGCCGCGGCCCACGGCGGCACGAAAGCCGCGGCGGGCGTGATCGTCGCCAGACCCGCGACCGCGCCGGTCAACAGCCCGACGAAGCGCGGCTTGTGTGCGCGGCTCCATTCGAGAATCAGCCAGGAGATCGCGGCGAAGCTCGCGGCGATGTCGGTGTTGATGAAGGCGAGCGAAGTGATCTCGTCGACCTGCAATTGGCTCCCGGCGTTGAAGCCGTACCAACCGAACCACAGCAGGCCGGTCCCCAGCGCCACCAACGGGATCGAGTGCGGGCCGGATTCGGCGACGCGTCGCTTGCCCACGTAGAGTACCGATGCGAGCGCGGCCATGCCGGCGATGTTGTGCACCGCGATGCCGCCCGCGAAGTCCAGGACGCCCCATTCGGCCAGAAGGCCTCCACCCCAGATCATGTGCACGAAGGGGAAGTACACGAGCAGAAGCCACAGCACGAGGAAGACCAGGTACGCGGGGAAACGCACGCGGTTGCTGAAGGCCCCCGTGATCAGGGCCGGCGTGATGATCGCGAACATCATCTGGTAGGCGACGAAGACGAGTAGCGGGATCTGCCCGTCTCCGAAGGGCGTCATGGGATCGATCCCACGCAGGAAAGCGTGGTCCAGATTTCCGATGATCCCGCCCGCGCCTCCGGAGAAGCACAGCGAGTAGCCGACCGCGTACCACAGGATCGTGGTCACGCCCATCGAGACGAAGCTCTGGATCATGATGCTGAGAACGTTCTTGCGACCGACGAGGCCGCCGTAGAAGAACGCGAGTCCCGGCGTCATCAACATGACCAGACTGGTGGCGACCAGCATGAAGCCGGTGTTGCCCGTATCGAACATTTGGAATCCTCCTGGTGGCGGATCGCCGAGCGTCGCAGAGCACAGGAGGCCGGAACGCACCCCACGCGATCGACGGACATCGGGAGCAATGGTCATGACCGACCGTGGGACGGACAATCAGGAGGCTCCGGGGTCGGGTCGGGGAGTTCCTGACCCGGGGTCCGGCGAATCCCGACCAATGCCTTGTCGTGGTCGATCGTGCGGGATAGAGTCCGTCGACGCGCATTCGCCGTCAGGACGGATGAGATCACGATGTCACAATCGGTCGATTCACGGCTCCGCGAACGCGTGAAGGAACTCACCGTCCTGCACCGGACGGCGCGACTTCTCCAGGACACCTCCAGACCCGCTCAGGACGTGATTCCGCGTGTGGTCGCCGGCCTGCCGTCGGCGTGGCAGTATCCCGAACTCGCCGAGGCACGCGTGACGCTGGGGAGTGCGACCTGGTCGACGCCCGGCTTCGTCGAGAACGACCGGACTCAGGAAGGCCACTTCCGTCTGCACGACGGAACGCCCGGCGAGATCACGATTGTCTATCGTGAGCATCCACCCGGCGCCGGTCCCGGCGTGTTCCTGGAAGAGGAAGAGGAACTGGTCGGCTCGCTCGCCGAGATGCTTCGGGCCTATTTCCAGCACCACCGACACGACGAAGAACTCCTGGCATCGAACGAACGTCTCGAGCAACTCGTCGCCGAGCGGACCGCGAGTCTGCGGCGTCTGGCCTCCGAGGTCTGTCTGACCGAGGAGCGCGAGCGTCGCCGTATCGCCGAGGATCTACACGACCACCTCGGTCAGGGGCTCGCGCTGATCAAGTTGCGCCTGAAGGAGCTGCGCGGAGACGCCGTCTTCGACGGGCGGGGCCCTGCGCTCGACGAGCTGGTCGGGTTGAGCGATCAGGCGATCCGCTACACGCGGGGTCTGACCTGCGAACTGTCGCCTCCGATGCTCTACGAACTGGGCCTCGGCCCGGCGCTCGACTGGTTGGGCGAGCAGACCGCGAAGAAGTTCGACCTGAAGATCCGCGTGCGCGATCGCTGCCGCCGTCCCCTGAGTGACGAGGTGAAGGTCATGTTGTGGAAGTCCTCGCGCGAGCTCCTGCACAACGTGGTCAAGCACGCCGACGCCCGGCGTATCGACATCGACCTCGCTGCCGTCCACGACGAAGTCGTGCTCACGGTGGCTGACGACGGCAAGGGTTTCGACGCGCGCGCGGTTCGCCGCGCCGACGACTCCGGTTTCGGGCTCTTCTCGATCGACGAGCGCCTGGTCCAGCTGGGCGGGCGCATGGAACTCGAGACTGCGCGCGGCAAGGGATGCACGGTACGCCTGCGTGTACCGTCGGGGGGAAGGAAGTGATGGCCGTGACGATCCTGCTCGCCGACGACCACCGCATCTTCCGCGATGGACTACGGCCCCTGCTGGAAGCTCAGGACGACCTCGAGGTCGTCGCCGAGGCCGAGACGGGTCCGGACGCCCTCGAGGCGGCGCGTACGCACCGCCCTGACGTCGCCGTTCTCGACATCTCCATGCCCGGCATGACCGGTCTCGAAGTCGCCCGACGCCTGGCCGTCGACGCTCCGTCGGTGCGCGTGGTCTTCCTGTCCATGCACAGCGATCGGCGCTACGTCGTGGAGGCCCTGCGTTCGGGGGCGCGTGGCTACCTGCTCAAGGATGCTGGATTCGACGAGTTGCTCGCCGCGGTACGTGCGGTGGCCGAGGACCACGTCTATCTGGGTCACACCGTGCGCGAGCAGGTGATCCGCGACTACATCCACATCGCCGACGTCGAAGAGAGTCCGGTCCTCGCTGCCCTGTCGACGCGTGAGCGCGAGGTGCTCAAGCTCCTCGCCGAAGGGCTCGGCACGAAGCAGATCGCCGAGCGCCTCGCGATCTCGGCCAAGACCGTCGAGACACATCGCAAGGGCGTGATGGACAAACTGGAGATCCGAAGCGTGGCCGAACTCACGCGCCTCGCGATTCGTGAAGGATTGACACCTCTGGACTGAGCCTCGCCACGAGGCGGTTCCGCAGAGCACGGGCGCGACTCGAAGTTCAGCGCACCAACGCCATCTTTCGTGTGAGTATCTGGCCCCGCGACTCGACGCGCGAGAAGTACACGCCGCTGGGAACGTCGCGCCCGTCGTCGTCGCGCCCGTCCCAGACGACCTCTTGCATTCCATCGGCAACGAGACCGTCGACCAGAGTGCGCACGAGGCGTCCCTTGGCGTCGAAGACCTGAAGTCGCACCGGTCCCTCCGTGGTGAGTGCGAAGGTGATGGTCGTGCGCGGATTGAAGGGATTGGGGTGCTGCGTGAAGAGTCTCAGTTCCACCGATGGTGCGTGGTCACGCACGCCGACGGCGGCACACTCGTCGGGCACACCGTCGCCGTCGTCGTCCGTGCTCGCTCCACTGGAGATGTCGCACGAGTCGAGGGTCCCGTTGCCGTTGCAATCACTCGACGCGACGCAGGCGTTCAGGACGATCTCGACGATTCCCTCGGCGATGTCGACCGACGGCGTGCTCGAGAAGAAGACCTCGCCGCCGGTCGCGTCGGCGATCTCCTGGGCCTGCGCGATCACCGCGCCGCTCGACCCCGAGGCGGCGACCGGCGAGACCACCACGTCGGCGTTCTGCGCGATCGTGAAGGCGTGGTCGATCGACGCGTCGTCGGTGTCGGTCGACGGGTCACCGCACCAAGCGCCCTCGTCCGAGAGTGGCGTGACCAGGCGGACGGATTGACCCACCGGCTGCCACGGATAGAGCCCGGCGACCACGGCCGTCGCGAGCCCCCAGTCCTCCTGGCAGACCTCGTTGCCGCCTGGGCAGTTGCCCAGGAATTCCAGACCGGCGGGCGGTGATCCGGGAACCGTGGTGCCGAGAAGGTTGGAGACGTGGTCCTCGAGGCAGCCGTAGGCCCCGCCCGGGAGATTGCAGGTCGCAAGGAGCCGGGGAGAAAGGTCCAGGCCGCGCGCGTCGAGTTCGGCGATCACGGCGTCGAGGCTGGCGCACAGGGCCGAGGCCTCGTCGTCCATGGAAGCCGAGGTGTCCATCACGAAGACGAGCTCGACGGGGGGGCACGACGGACATTCGTCGGGCACACCGTTGGCGTCACAGTCCTGGCTCGTTCCGAGAGCGATGTCGCAGTCGTCGGGAACGCCGTTGCCGTTGCAGTCGAGCGCGTCATCGCGGGAAATGTCACAGGCGTCGTGCACGCCGTTGCCGTTGCAGTCGACGAAGCCGGGTCCGCTACCACAGCGCCCGAACTCGTAGATGCGATCACTCGTGAAGTCCGTCACCAGGAGGCGCCGGCCGTCGGCCGAGACGTCGATCCCGGACCAGCCCAGGCTCATTGCGAATCCGGTGAGCACCACGTCGACCTGTCCGTTGGCGCGGTCGACGCGGACCACCTGGTCGGTTCCGTGGTCGAGCACGAGGAGGTCGCCGTTCCACGGATCGACTGTGATTCCCGACGGATCGGCCAAGGCCACGCTCGTGCTGAGCGCGGTGAGGCTTCCGCCCGCACCGACTTCGTAGATCGTTCCCGCCGCGGCCAGCCCCGTGTCGACCACGTAGACCGACGTGGCATCGATCGCCACGTCCACCGCGTCGACGAGCGTTCCGTCGTCGGCGTGGAGCACGGTCTCGCCCTGGGCGACGTCGGGGGACCACCTCCAGATCTCGTCGAGTCCGCTGTTGCCGCGGTCGACGACGAGAGCCTCGCCGGGGGCGAGCACATCACCACTGTAGTCGGCAGGAGCGATCGCCATGCCGACCGGGTCGTCGTCGCCGCTGTGCAGACCGCTCACCCAGACCTCACGGCCGGTGGTGCCGAAGGCCGTGCGGTAGATGGAACCGCCGTAGTCCTCGGCCTGGAAGACGTCTCCCGTGTCCGGATCGACGCAGATCGCTGCCGTGTTGCTTCCGGGCGCGATCGGCGTCGTCAGTCCGAAGGCGTTGAGGCGATAGAGGCCGTCCGTCGTCCCCCGTTGGCCCACGTAGACCAGGCCGTCGGCCGGGTTGTAGAGCGCACTCACCGGGTTGTCGAAGTCGATGCTCCGCAGCAGTCCCCAATCGCTCTCTACGGCCGAGGGCTGCGCCTCGGCGGGTGCGCTGGCCGAAAGCAGTGTCGCGACGGCGAGACCGAAGACGATGGGGAGCGTCGGGAACGGAGCGGAAGGCATGCTGAACATGGAGGTCTCCACGAGGGTGTGAGCGTCGAGGTGGGGCGGGACCGATGAGGCGGTGCGGCCGTGGGCACTCGTCTCGATCGTATCAAACGCAGACCGTGCCGTGCACCGGACAGGCGCTTTCGTTTCGCGGAGTGAATCTCAGGACGCTGGAGGAGACGGCGCATCGCGTACGCTCACGGGTGCCGTGTTCCGTGGAGCGCGGCGGAAGAGTCTTGTCCCATCGCCGTTCGCGGCGCATGCTCTTCAGAGTCACACTTGCGTTCGATCCAGCGGTCTGGAGGTCCGCCGTGTCGGCACGAACAGAAGACAGTGCACATCTCGCCGAGGCCATACGTCTCGCCGAAGAGAACGTCCGCAGTGGTGGTGGCCCCTTCGGTGCCGTGATCGTGCGTGAGGGCGTCGTGATCGCGCGCGGCACGAACCGTGTCACCGCGGATCGCGATCCAACGGCGCATGCGGAGATCGTTGCGATACGCGCCGCTTGTTGCCTGCTGGACGACTTCCAGTTGTCTGGATGCACGATCTATTCGAGTTGCGAACCCTGTCCCATGTGCCTCGGGGCGATTCACTGGGCGCGGCCCGAAGCGATCGTGTGGGCCGCCGGGCGCGAGGACGCGGCGCGCGCGGGCTTCGACGACTCGCACATCTACGAACAGATTCCTCTGCCACCCGGAAGCCGCTCCCTGACGAGCCGACGGGTCGACCATCCCGATGCGCGACGCCCCTTCGAGGCGTGGCTCGCCCACGACGCTCGGACGGACTATTGATCGTTCAGGCGCGGGTCGCGTTTCGACACGGAGGCCGCCGTCGCGCACGGGCACGGAGGTTCTCCCAGACGTCGCGGGGCGCCCGTCCCAGCGACCAGGAGTCATCGCGGGGCATGCGTGATCGTTTCCCACGACTTCCGATCATTCCGCGACGCGGTCGGCACTTCGACACGTCTTCGCACACGGCGGAAAGCACGGCCCGACCTGTGCTACTGTTGTTCTGTGATCAGCAACCGGAGAAGGACATCATGGATCCCATCGACTACGACGCCGAATACGCCCGCCTGTTGCGAGAAATCGACACGCTCCCCGCGGATCAGCAGGAAGCCCTGCGCGCGATGCACGCCGAGTCCGTCCAGCGTCATGCGGAGATCCAGGAGAATCGCGCGAAGACCGACGAAGCGCTCGGCGAACTCCAGGATCAGTTGAAGTCGATGGGCGAGGGTTTCCAGCAGCTCGACACGGCGCTGGCCGATCTGCGGCTCGTCGCGAAGATGGCCGTCTTCGAGCTCGAGGCCCGTCGTCGCGAGCGCCGCGCCGAAGCCGACGGCAGCGACGACGCACCGGAACACGATTGATCCTCCTTGCCTGCGTGCCCACGCCGACCTAGTCTGCCCGCGTCATGAGCGAACGCCCGATCGAACTCCCCGAAGGCCAGCCCGCCATCCGCGTGCTGATGATGCCGCGTGAAACCAACGCCTACGGCACGATCTTCGGCGGCATCATCCTCAGCTACATCGATCAGGCCGGTGCCGTGGGTGCGACCGCGGCGGGTTGCCGTCGCGTGGTGACCGTGGCCATGGACAAGGTCGAGTTCCACGAGCCGGTCTTCGTCGGCGATCTCGTCTCGCTCTACACCGAGGTCTCGCGCCGCGGACGGACCTCGATGACGGTTCACGTGCAGGTCTTCGCGCAGCGCGCCCGTCGGCCCGAAGAGGTCGTGAACGTCACCGACGCCGATCTCACCTTCGTGAACGTCGACGACGACGGGCGGCCGGTGCCGATCGACGCGAAATAGTCATCAGCCCACTCAGAGTTCGCAAGCGGGGCCGACGGACGCGGCGAACCGCGGCGACGAGTCGAGCGCGGACAGGGTTCATGAGCGCTACGGTCGATTCCGTTGCGGCTGAATCACAGTGCGTGGAGTCGCACATCAATCCGCGGCGAGCCTTCCAGCGGATTCGATCCCGAGCCCAGAGTCGAGTCGACGCCCTCGGTCAGGCGCGCGGCTCGTCCAGGTGATCACACGCGACACTGAACAAAGTCAGTGCCCCGATCATCAGGCACACGAAGCCGATCGCGAGGTCCTTGCCCGCGGTCAGACCAGGGTGGAAGAGAATGAAGAGTCCGCTGACGACACCCACGGAACCGATCAAGGCGCGTAGCCAGGGCGTGGGATGATGGGCGTGGTGTTCCATGCGTCGACCTCCGCGAATGGATGAGCGGTCGAGCCGGGATCTGTTCCCATTGTGGAGCCGCTGGCATCGGGCGACAATGATTCGAAGGAATCACCGGTGCGATCACGTCAAAGCCCGTGTGCACGTCGCCACGCGACACGGATGTCAGGCCAGGTGGCAACCACCTCGCCGAAGCCCTCGAATCGCAGCGCCCTTGCGTGGAGAAACTGCCCGCTTGTGGCCTCCACGGCTTCGTCCCGTGCCGCGTCGCCGTAGCGCGGGTCGCCCACGACGTGCAAGCCCGCGATGCGGCAGTGTGCCCGGATCTGGTGGGTCCGGCCCGTGATCGGTCGTGCCCGTAGCAGGCTCAGGTCGCTCGCGCTGGCGAGGAGCTCGAATTCCGTCCGTGCTTCGAGCGCGTCCGTCGAGCCGGTGCCGTCGATCATCCGGGCTTCGTCGGCGCGCACGTCTCCACGCCGCACCAAGGGTGTGTCGATGACGAAGCGGACAGCGGACGGGCTTCCGTGCACGACGACCTCATAGGACTTGTGCACCTTCCCGGCTTCGAGTGCCCGGCGAAAAGAATCGAAGGGCGCCGCGCCCAACGCGACGGCGACGACGCCGGTCGTGTCGCGGTCCAGTCGATGGCAGGCCTCGGGCCGGACCTCTCCCGACGCGATGCGCGTGGTGAGCTCGTTCTCCAACCAGCGTGCGAGGGTCTGGGTGTCGCTTCCGTCGTCACTGCAAGCCACGCCCGCGGGCTTGTTCACGAAGAAGAAACCGTCGCGCTCGGCGAGGACCTCGATCGGCGGGCCCTCGTAGGGACGTGGTTCGAATGCAGCGCCGGCCGATGGGTCCGGAGCGCCCCCACGCGCGACGTGGTGGACCACGACGACGTCACCGGCGGTCAGTCGATGCGCGGCTTCAGGCCGCTGACCGTTGACCTTGATCTTCTTCTGACGCAACAGGCGACGCACGAGACCCATCGGTGCCTGATCGAACCGCGCAGCGACGAAGCGGTCGAGGCGACGGTCGGCGTCGGCGGCGGTGACGACGAACTCGTACTTCACGCGGAATCGTCCTCCGCCTGGTCCTCGGCGTCGGTCGCCGGAGGCCACGGCTCTCCGAGTTCGCGCAGCTGTTGAGTGGGGCGTCCGGCCTCGCGCGGGGGCACGCGGCGCAGGACGATCCCTTCGCCTGCGCAGGTCGGACAGTCGTCATCGGGCTCGAGCCGGTCGCCACAGCGAGGACAGGGCAAGGAGACGACGACGGCGGCGTCGGGAAGGGACATGACGGGCTCCCGCGCGGAGGGTCGATTCGAGATTCGCGCGGGGTCGGGGCGGACGCAAGTCCCGGTTCGGGGTCTTGCGTCCGCCCTCGGTTCCGTCCAGACGCGCTCTACTTGAGCAGAGCCATTTTCCGTGCCTCACCGACGGGCGCGCCATCGACGAAGGCACGCACGAAGTAGACACCGCTCACGACAGGCCGGCCGTCGAGGTCGGTGCCGCGCCAGGTCGTGCGGACCTCACCCGCCGGCTGCTGGCCGAGCGTGAGGCGGGTCACGCGGCGACCGGCGGTGTCGAGGATGACGAGGTCGACGTCGCCGCCCTGCGGCAGGGCGAGCATGATCTCGGTCGCCGGGTTGAAGGGGTTCGGGTGGTTGCTCAACGCGACTTCGCGCGGCGCGGTGGCCGGACGATCGTCGCCGAAGCGGAAGGTCGACGAGGCGATCGTCTGCACGCCACCGTCGCGCACCAGCACGGCCGGATCGTCGGCGGTCATCGCGCCTTCGAGACGCACCCAGGCCGGTGCGTCGCCTTCGACGCGAACGCGCAGCGTGGCGAGGACCAGTTCGCCGTCGTCCGCGCCCAGGGCGCCGCCGACGATGAAGTCGTGTCCATCGGCGAAGTCCAGGCCACCGATTGCCTGGGACTCCACGACGGTCACGTTGTCGCTGGTCACGACCGCGGCATCCCAGGCGCCGATGCCCTGTCGTGCTGTGTCGCCGCTCAACACGACACGCAGCGTTTCCGTGCGCTCTGCTCCCGGCACCGCCTTTGCCGTGCCGTCGTTGGCCACGATATCGATCTGGCCGGCCGCGACGGGTAGCACGCGGCGTGCGGGCGCGGCCGGGCAGACCACGCTGAGCGACTGCGCGAAGAGACCGATGTCGGTCAGGTTGAGCACGCCGTCCCAGGCGTAGTCGACGGCGTAGTCGTAGGGACCGAAGTAGCGTGCCGCGAAATCGCCGACGTCGCCGAGTTCGACCGCACCGTTGCCATCGAGATCTGCGCTGTTGAAGCGGATGTCGAGGATATCGCTGGGATCTTCCGGCAGTCCCGTGACGCCGTCGAAGCCCTGTCCGGTGACGAGCAGGATCTCACCCGGTGCCCAGGTACCGCCCGCGGCGAGCGCGCCGGAGAAGGTCATGCGCCCGTTCGCATCGCTCGGGCCGTCCGCAATGATCGGTGTGCACGGTGCCAGGTTCGCGTCGCTCGAAGACAGCGTCACGTCCTCGGCAGGAATGCCGATGGCCGGGGGGCCCGCCGGACCCTCGTACACGTCGACGAAGATCGTGGCGTCGACGCGCGAGGTCGCACCACTCTGGGGATCGTACTTCTGCGCGTCGTCGAGACGATCTCCGCTCCCGTCGGGAACGACGTAGAGCGACACCGGCAGAGCGGCATCCGTCGTCACCACGGCGATCGGCGCGCCGCTGCAGGGTTCGCAGACTCCCTGCGAGACGCCCGGAATCGTCGTCAGGCTCCAGTCGAGGATGGCACCGGTGTCCGCACCCGCGTTGTCCGAAACGATCAACGACCACGTGCCCTGCGTCGACTCACCGTCGAAGGCACTGAGAGGCTGCGTCGGTTGCGCGACACCGCTGTACCACGGGGTCTGTCCCGCGCAATAGCTCTCGAGCTGCTGGGACGACGCGTCGTCGAAGGTCACGTCGAGATCGTCGTTGGAGCAACCGTAGGTCGACGCGGGCACGCCGGGACGATCCAGCAGGGTGACCGTGGTTCCCGCCGGGCTGCGCAACGAGATGTTGAGATCGCCCACGTAGGTGTGCGTGATCTGCACGTTCACCGTGAGGTCGGTGATCGTGACGTCCTCGGCGATCGCGAATTGGCTCGTCGCGCCGGTGGGCGAGCCGTCGGGAATCGGCAGCGGTAGACCGGTCGGGCCCTGGAGCTGACCGACCGGCAGCACGATCGTGACGTCGAAGGCATCGCCGCCGGCCACACTGAAGCTCGCGACGAGTTCGATCACCGAGAAGCAAGCGACCGAGGCGTCGACGCTCACCACGAAGGGCGTATCGTTGACGACGACCGTGTTTTCGGGCGCGTCGGGATAGCTCGCACCGCCGACGATGACGTTCACGCCCGGCGTGTTGGAAACGAGCGACGCGGAGATCCCGCTGATGTCACCGCTCCGTGCCGCCATGGCGAGATCGATCTCGACGCGCTCGCCCGGCGCGATGACGCCGTCGGACTGACCGTTGCACAGATCGGTCGCCGTGACCGAGTCGAAGGCCAGACGCGCGGCGGGGAAGGAACCCTGGACGAAGTTGCCGCTGACACCGTTCGGGTCGAGCCAGTCGCGCAGACGTGACGAAGGACTCGCACCGTCCCATGCGACGTCGAAGCGACCGTAGCAGTCGTACTCCGTGTTGCCGCACGCGGCGAGGCCGCCCGAGAGAAATCCGATCAGCAGGCCGTTGTCGGGGTTCCAGAGACCCGAGCCACTCGAACCGGGTTCGGTGGTTCCGAGTTCCCAGTTGTCGACGCGCCAGTGGGTGTCCGGTGCGAAGCCCCCGATGCAGCTCGTCTGGATCGTCAGGACGTCGTCGTTGAAGCTGATCGCCTTCTCGTCGGTGTTCGGATGGTGGATGGCGACCGAGCCGAGCGCCGGCGTGCCCGAGCGGTCCCAACCCGAGTAGAAGACGTCGAAGGCCGGGTCGGGGAGTTCGTCGAGTTCGACGAGCGCCATGTCGACGTCCTGACGGTTGGCGCGGAAGATCGCGCCGGTCTGGTTGTCGGCCAACGATCCGCCACTCAGCTGACCGCAGGTGGGCGATTCGAAGTTCCAGTACACGACCATCGACGGAGCCGAGCCGGCGTCCACGCCGCAGTGGTAGGCGGTGAGGAAGAAAGGACGGAAGCTGCCTTCGGCGTCCATGACCATCGAGCCGGTGCAAAGCGTCGATCCACCGTAGGAGTAGGTCGCGACCGACTGGATCTGGTCGCGCCACGGATCGCCCTCGGGGCAGATCACGTCGATGTTGCAGCTTCCCTGGCGCAGGTTCGGATCGTCGGACAGACCGAAGAGATCGAGGTAGCCATAGCCCACGTGCGTGAGCTCGACGCGCGGTTCGAACTTCGTCTGCGGGGGCACCTGCAGCTCGAGGGTGACCTCGTCGCCGGGAACGACGGGAACCCAGAGCTGACCGTGCTCGGCGTTGTCCTGCCACGTGTAGGGGCCTTCGTAGTAGTCGTGGTCGGCGCTCACGACCCAGAGTCGTGCTCCCGGAGGAAGCTCGAAGGTCTCGAGGCCGAGGTTGATGTCCGTGGCGCCCGGACCGACGACGGCGAGACGCCACATGCGCGTGCCGTCGGGCAAGGTCTGCCACACGCCGTCGTTGTCGGGCGTCGACGACACGGCGATCGGCTCGGCGTAGCGGAGCGTCTTTTCACCGGACGTGCGCGCGGCGTCGTTCTCGGCGCGCAGCATGTTCACGTCGGGCGCGGTGACGCGCAGCGCGCTCACACCGGGGAGTCCGGTGCCGGGGCGCGTGAAAGGTGCTTCGCCCTGACGCGCATGGGCATCGGGGATCGAGGTCAGGCACAGGGCGGCCAACGTCGCCAAGGTGACGGCGAGGCGCCAGAGAGCAGCGCGTACGAGCATGGATGGACCTTCTGAATGCGAGGCAAGTGGTGTCGAAGAGGCCACGAGTAGGCCACGGATAGGCCACGAAAAGGCGAGGTGGCACAGTTCGATCAGGGTCCGTCCACTCTACCGTTTTTGACGCTCAGCAGGAAGTCGGGCGTCGAATTCGTGTCGGACGCTGTTGGCGCCGGGAGCATACCGCGCCGACCGAGCGCACCCGTGAATTCGGACGTCTGCAGGAAGTACGCTAAGTCTTGTCAGCGACGAGAGTCCAGGCGCCCCGGGCCGCCGTCGACGATTAGTTCGACGATTTCTGGAACGTCGACTTCACGGAGCCCCAGCTCGAGGCCTCACGCGACACTGGATCGAGCTCCACGGTGATCGTGACGGTCGGATCGAAATCGAGGACTCTCCAGTTCTTGCCCTGATTGAAGCAGGAGAGCTCGAAGAATCCAGCGCCCGGCAAGGTCGCGTCCAACTGATTGGAACTGCTCAGGTGTTCCTGTGCGGGTAGGATCGTGTCGATCCACAGGTTCGCGTCCTCGAGCACGAGGCGAATACGTCCGTCCGCCGTCGTCTGAGGCAGAATCAGGCCCGGGAAGTCGCTGGTGCTGGGACGCGCGGCGCCGCGCACGGCGTAGCGACCGAGGGTCGAGCCGTTCTGGACGACCTGACGTACCGAGAGCGCGCTGGGATTCGGATCGGTCGAGGGCAACTGCCAGGTCTGTCCCGCGGCATTCACGGTGAATTGCGTCGTGGAGAGGTCGAGCACGGAATCGAACGCATCGGGATCGGCGTCGAGGTCGGCGGACGCGAGACTCGGCACGTACTCGAAGACGGCGGTGTAGGTCGTGCCGATCTGGAGCCCGGCGGGCAGCGTGGCCGCGGTCACGGCGGTGTCGTCGATGGTGCCGGAGACTTCCACGGTGACCGTGGACTGCGCTTGCACGGCGCTCGAGGCGAAGAAGGATGAAAAGAGAACGAAGAGCGCAAGAGCGGTGCGCATGGCGTCACCTCCGGGTGATCGACGGCGCGCTGCAGGTACGGCGAGGGGCAGCGTCCGCCGGGACGAGAATGCACAGGGGTTCAGGCCGTCCGACCATTGTAGCGAACCCGGCGTACGATCTACAGAGCGGGTTCGAGCTCAGGAACCGGGAAGGTCATCGAGCAATCGACATCTCCTTCGATCGGCGAAGCCGGAACTCCTCCCACGAACAGTAGAGAACGGGAACGACGAACCACGTCAGACCCGCAACGACCATTCCGCCGAAGGCCGGGATCGCCATCGGTACCATGACGTCGGCGCCGCGACCCGTACTCGTGAGCACGGGCAACAGCGCGAGGATCGTGGTCGCACTGGTCATGACGGCGGCTCGGATCCGCAGGCGCCCGCCGTCGACGACGGCGGCGCGGAGTGAGTCGACCGAGTGCGGCCGGTTCTCGCGCAAGGACTGCTTGATGCGTGTCGCCATGATCACGCCGTCGTCCGTCGCGATCCCGAAGAGAGCGAGGAAGCCGACCCAGACGGCGACGCTCAGGTTGAACGTGCGGACCTGGAAGAGCTCACGTAGATCGATGCCGAACACGCTCGCGTCGAGGAACCACCCCTGACCGTACAGCCAGAGCATCATGAAACCGCCGCTCCAGGCCACGAACACGCCGGAGAAGATCATCAACGTGGTCGCGACGCGACGGAACTGCAGGTAGATCAGCAGGAAGATCAAGAGCATCGACAGTGGTAGGACGATACGCAACCGCTTCGCCGCGCGCACCTGGTTCTCGTACGAGCCGGAGAATTCGAAGCTCACGCCCGCGGGTACCGTGAGATCACCGTCGCCGATCGCGTCGTCGATCACCGCGCGCGCGTCATCGATCACGCTCACCTCGGCGAATCCCGGCTTCTTGTCGAAGAGCACGTAGGCAACGAGGAAGGTGTCCTCGCTCTTGACCATTTGTGGGCCGCGCCGGTAGTCGATCTTCGCCAGTTCCCTCAGCGGGACCTGCGCACCGTTCGGCGTGGGGACGAGGATGTCGCCGAGCGTGTCCGGCGTGTCGCGCAACTCGCGCAGATAGCGCACGCGGACCGGATAGCGCTCACGGCCCTCGACGGTCATGGTCAGGGGCTTGCCTCCGATCGCGACTTCGATCACTTCCTGCACGTCTGCGATCTGGATGCCGTAGCGTGCGATGCGTTCGCGGTTGATGTCGATCTCCAGATAGGGTTTTCCCACCACGCGATCCGCGAACACGGCCGCCGGTTGCACCGACGGGACCGACTTCAGGACGCGCTCGAGCTCCAGGGCGAAACCCTCGATCGTCTCGAGGTCCGGGCCGAAGACCTTGACGCCCATGGGTGCGCGAAAGCCGGATTGCAGCATCACGATGCGCGTCTCGATCGGTTGCAGCTTCGGGGCGCTGGTCACGCCCGGCATCCGCGCGGCGGCGACGATTTCGTCCCAGATGTCCTGGGCACCGCGGATCTCGTCGCGCCATTGCCGGACGGTCTCGCCGTCCTCGTTGTTCGCGTACTCGGGCACGTATTCGATGATCGTCTCGATCATCGAGATCGGCGCCGGGTCGAGCGGGCTCTCCACACGTCCGATCTTTCCGACCGCACTCTTCACCTCGGGAACGCTGAGGATCCGGCGGTCGAGCTCCTTCAGGATGTCGGTTGCTTCGCCGATCGATGCGTGCGGCATGGTCGTGGGCATGTAGAGGAACGCGCCCTCGTCGAGTGACGGCATGAACTCGCTGCCGATGCCAGGGAAGGCGTGCGCGAGTCCGGCGACAGGCTGTGAGCGCTCGACGGGATCCGGAATCCAACCCCACATGCGACCGAAGCCCAGCCAGATCGTCGCGCCCAGGAGCACCACGAGTACCGCCGGCGACAGCGCAACCAGTTTGTGGTCGAGAGCCCAGGTCAGGGCTCGTGGAAAGACCTGT
>JGI12109J20283_10094138_pt1 | contig 21460 bp, 19 predicted proteins | sample ElkSlonscriptome_12_FD_20283 | JGI IMG/M metagenome (IMG submission 20283)
AGCGCATCAATGTCGAAGGGGGGCTTGGCCATGTCCCCAGCGAATCATGAAACCAGATTCGCGCGCAACCAATTATGAGTCCCGCTGCCCGGACTTTTGCCCCGGTTACATGGCCGACAAAGAACTGCTGGCGTGGTGGAGCTTCAACAACACCGACAACGACGCTGACCTGTTGAATTCCACCGAGGACGACAAAAACGCCCGGTCCAACTACGGACACATGTACGACAACAACGATCCGTACGACGACGGGTTCTATGAACCGGCGAGAGGATCGCTGTTCCCGGTCAGCGACGCGTACTCCGGCTCTCCCGGCGCGCTGATTTTCGCCACCGATCCCGGGGTTGGCATTCCCAACACGGCGGACTACGGCGCCTGGATCGATGTGTCAGGGCTGGTCGGCGACAACTTCGAGACCGGCACGGCGGACAACTGGGGCTCCTACTCCGGCACGGCGGACAATCGTCCGTCCGGCACCTACGCGGGCGGATCGCTGTCCGTCGTCGGCGACGACAATAACGGCAGCGCCTTTGCCATCCGTGCCGACCTGTCGGGCTGGGAGGACATCGAGGTCTCCTGGGCGCAGCGCGGCACCTCGACGGGCTTTTCCGCCCGCACGGTCGAGGTCTCGACGGACGGCGTCACCTTCACCGAGGTCTACAGCGACTCCGGCGCACTGTCGTCATCGTGGACCATCGAGACCGCCGACATCGGCGCCCTTCTGGACGATGCGGAAAACGCGATCATCCGCTTCACGGTCGACGGCGCCAGCAGCAATTCGGGCAACAACCGCTTCGACAACATCCAGCTTCTGGGCGCGCCGCTGACCACGACCGTCAGCGCCGTGATCAACGAGTTCATGCCGAACCCCCCGGGCGGTGATCCCTCCACCCAGACCTTCGAACTGCTCGGTACCGCCGGCGCGGCGTTCGAGGGCTGGGTCGTCTCCATCGAGAGTGACGCCGGTTCCAGCGCCGGTCTCGTGGACCGCGCCAGCCAAGTCAGCGGCACCTTCGATGCCAACGGCCTGCTGACGGTGGACGTGCCGGATCTGGAGAACCCCAGTTTCACCGTCGCCCTGGTGAGCGACTTCACGGGCGCCACCGACAGCACGGACATCGACACCGATGATGATGGGGTCGCCGACGACCTGTCCGCCTTCGGCACCGTGTACGACGCCATCGGCGTGCCGGACGATGCCGGCGAGCTCCTGTACGGGACCGACCTGGGCGGCACGGACATGGCCTTCTTCGATGACGAACCGCGCCTGATCTTCCGCGACGGCGCCACCGGCGAGCTGTATGCGGTGGATGGCGCGGCCGGTTCGGGGTCGGTGTTCGACGCCAGCGGCGCAGAAGTCAACGCGACCGGCTTCGATGTCGATCCGACCGCCGGCACCGATACGTTCGGCGCCGTCAACCCGACCTACGACGGCTCGGTCGAGCCGGTCTACGCTGACCAGTTCATCAGCGCCATTCAGGGCAGCACCGATCTCGCGGACGGCACCCTGGTCGGCGTGTCCGGCGCCGCCGATGAATCACCGATGCTGGGCGAGGCTGTGCGCATCCAGGGCGTGGTGACCGCCGTGTTCGCCGACCTGGGTGGCTTCTACGTGCAGGAAGAGGACACCGACGTCGACGGCGACGCCTTCTCCTCCGAGGGCATCTTCGTCGCCAGCAGCGGTGTGATGCCCGACCTCGGCAACCTGGTGACTGTCGAGGGTTCGGTCGCCGAAGTCGAGGGCGAGACGCGCCTGACCGTCGACACCGTCGCCGTGGACGACGACAGCGACCTCCGCTCGCTCATCACGGCGGCCACCATCGCCTTCCCCACCGCCACGGTGCTGATGGATGCCGACGGCGACTATGTCGCCAACCTGGAAGCCTACGAGGGCATGATGGTGACGGTGCCGGAGGCCATGAGCGTCACCGAGCTGTTCCAGCTCGACCGCTTCGGTACCATCCGCATCAGCTCGGAAGGCCGCCTGGAGCAGTTCACCCAGTCCAACGCCCCCAGCGTCGCCGGCTATACCCAGCACCTGAAGGACGTCGCGGCCCGCTCATTGGTGATCGACGACGGCTCGGACGTGCAGAACCCGGGCACGCTGCTGGTGCCGGGCCTCGGCGCGGACGGCACTCTGGACGGCGGCGACGTCTTCCGCATGGGCGACGCGTACACCAACCTGACCGGCGTGCTGAGCTTCAGCGAGGACAGCCAGTCGTCCTCCGAGGAGCCCGAATACCGCCTGCATCGCCCCGACGCGACATTGACGCAGACCAATCCCCGACCCGAGGCGCCAGAGGACGTCCACGCCGAGGGCGAGGGCGACACGGACGGCGGTCACGGCCATGGTCCCTGGTGGTGGCCGTGGGGGAACCATGACGAACCCGAGGACATCGGCAGCGACTTCAAGGTCGCCTCGTTCAACGTGCTCAACTTCTTCACGACCCTCGACACGTGGCCCGATAAGGAGGGCGTCGGGCCGAACGGGCTCGACCCGCGCGGCGCCGACACCAATCCGGCGTTCCCGTTCGGCACCGTCGGCCCGACGGACGAGTACGACCGCCAGCTCGCCAAGCTGGTGGAGGCGATCGTCGCCGTCGATGCCGACGTGGTAGGCCTGCTGGAAATCGAGAACGACTTCATGGCGGGCGGGGTCAGTCCGGATCCGGCGCCGCAGTACTCGATGGGGCCGGTGGCCATCCAGGCGCTGGTGGATGAGATCAACGCCTTCATCCTGGCCGATACCGGCGTTGCTGGCACCTATGACTGGGTGCGGCCGGACGGCGAGTTCGTCGGCGACGACGCCATCGCCGTCGGCATGATCTACGACAGCGCCACGACCAAGCTGGCCGACGGCACGACGGTCGAAACGCTTCAGGACAGCGATCTCGCCGCTTTGGGCGTCGATCCCGGTCACGAGCTGTTCAACGGTGCCGGCACGAATCGCGTGCCGCTGGCCGCCAGCTTCACCGAAATCGCGACGAACGGCACCTTCACCGTGGCCGTCAACCACTTCAAGTCGAAGGGCTCGGTCAGTCCGTTTGGCGACAACGCCGACAAGGGCGACGGCGCCGGCAACAACAACGAGGCGCGCTTGCAGGCGGCGCAGGCGGTCGATGCCTGGCTGGACACCGATCCGACGGGCTCCGGCGACGATGACGTGCTGATCATCGGCGACCTGAACGCCTATCGGATGGAAGACCCGATCACGTTCCTGCAGGGCGAGGGCTACACCGATCTCGCCAGCGCCTACGAGGACGATCCTTATTCCTACGTCTTCGACGGGCAGACGGGCACGCTCGACTACATGCTGTCGAACACCACGCTGACCGGGCAGGTCACTGGGGCGACCGAGTGGCACATTAACGCGGATGAACCGGACGCCTTCGACTACAACCTGGACTACAACCGCGACCCGTCGCTGTACACCGACGGTCCCTATCGCGCCTCCGACCACGATCCGATCATCATCGGTCTCGACCTGGCGCCGGAGCGCATCCTGGTCTCGGGCGGGCCGCGCCTGGATTTCCTGCGCGGCAGCGACGCGGACGAGCTGTTCGTGGGTGGTGGCGGCCGCGACTTCATCTGGACCAGCGGCGGCTCCGACGTGGTGGACATCGGCGGCTTGCTCGACAACGGCCGCAAGGACGTCACGTTCATTTTCGACTTCGATGTGGACGAAGATATCCTCGGCGGGGTGGCGGCGTCGGATGTGGCCCGGAGCCGGTCCTCGTTCTGGCACACCAAGCTGGTGTTCGAGAGCGGCGACAAGGTGTTCCTGACCGGCGTGCGGGATGCCGACGACATCGACTTCGAATACGACGACACGCTGATCGCTTGAATCGGGCGGGGCCCGGACGGACCGGGCCCCAGGGACGCGGGTGACGATCAGGCGAACAGATCGTCCGGGGTCAGGGCCTCGGCGAACACCATGACGTCGGCGATGGTGCCATGGAAGGAGTCGTAGATTTTGTCGCTCGTCCCACTGGTGCGGCCCCAGGCGTTGGCGCCGACCACCAGCGATTCCGCGTTGGTCTCCAGGCTATAGGCGAAGTCGGTCTGGTCGGCCAACGCGCCGTCCAGGTAGAGCCGCGCCCCGTCGGTGCCGAACGCCAGCAGCATGTCGTGTTCGATCCCGTCGGTGACCGCGTTGTCGGCCTTCAGGGTCACACTGCGTTCGGTGTCCTGCAGGCGCAGGATCAAGTCTCCCCGTTGCACATAACAGGTGATGTGGCCGCCATCCGCGTAGCCCCGGGCGTCCTTCGAGAACAGTGTGTCCCGATCGCCGCCCGAGCCGTTGTCGGAGACGAACGACAGGGCGAACGTTCCCTCGGCCAACGCGAGAGCCGGGTCGTGCGGCACGTCGACGATGTCGGCGGTGCTGTCCACCGCCAGCGTCTGCGGTGACAGCATGAACACCGGTACCGGCGCGTCCGCCGGGTCCAGCACGTCAACCGTCACGGTCGCGGTGTCGCTGCCGCCACGCCCGTCGTCCACGGTGTAGGTGAAGCCCGCGCCCCCGGCCGGGACGGCTGCGTCGGCCGAGTACACCACGCTGTCGCCGGACAGGGCGACCGTGCCGCCGCCGATGGCGTCCACGGCGGTGATGGTGAGCGCGTCGGCGTTGGCATCGCTGTCGTTGGCCAGCAGGTCGGCCAGCGCCACCGTGGCCGTCTGGCCGGCGACCACCCGCACCGGGCCGTCGTCGACCGCCACCGGCGCGGTGTTGGGCGGCGTGTAGTCGGCCGGCGCGTTGGCCAGCCAGGCGATCTCATCCTCGCCGAGGGCGCCAGAGAAGACCGCGAAGTCCTCGATGGTGCCGTCGAACGGGTCGTCGATCCGGTCGGGCTTGTCATCGCTGCGCCGGGTGGCGCCGGCCCCCAGGACAAGGCTGTTGTCGTTGAGCGTCAGGTCGCTGGTGAAGTCCGCCGCCGTGTCCGCCAGTTGGCCGTCCACGTACAGCTTGGCACCCTCGGGGCCGAAGCTGAAGGCCATGGTGTGGCGCTCGCCGGGCTGAATCGTCAGGGTGTTCGCCTTCAAGTACAGCGACTCGGTGTCGCTCTGGAAACGCACGTCCAGGCGCCCCTTGACCAGCCGCGCCGTCAGGTGGCCGCCGTCCTCATAGCCGGTGTGGTCCTTTGAGAACAGTGTGCGGTATCCATCGGTGGCATCCGCCGTGAAGGCCAGCGAGACGGTGCCGGACGCCAGCGCCAGTGCGGCGCTGTGGGGGATGTCCAGATGCGACGCGGTGGTACCGTCGAAGGTATCGGTGCCGCGCGACAGGACGGCGGCGCCGTACAACGCGTCCAGGTCCCCGGTGTCGGGAATCAGGTCCGCGTTGGCCAGCGCGCCGCTCGCCAGTTCGTCGTCCAGCAGCACGTTGAGCCAACCGGCGGCAGTCTTAAGACTGACGTTGCGGTTGCCGTCCTCGTTCAGGAAGCGGTCCCGTTCGATCTCGAAGCCGAAGTGGTAGATCCCGTCAGCCACCGTGTCGACCGCCGGCCGGTCGAACAGATAGGTCGTGTCGCCGTCGTTCTGGACCAGGTGGAAGCCCCACTCCTGGCTGTTCTCATCGTCGCCATGCAGCGCGACGAAGGTCTTCAGGCGCTCCGCGTCCGAGCGGACCCAGGCGTTGACGGCCCGCAGGTCGAGCGTGCTCAGAACCCCGTCGTTGGCAACGCCGGTGACCTTGATCCCGTCCACCAGCATCTGGTTGAGCAGGCTGGCGCAGCGGGCGCCCTCGGCGATCTCGGCCGTGGCGATCTTCCGGTTCAGGCCCTCGTCTGCGATGATCGTCTCGGTCAGCACGTCAAGGCCGGTTTTGGTGGCGACGACGGCGGCGTAGGGATCGGTCTGGCCCACCAGCGTCGTGCCGTCGGCGAGATCGTCGGCCAGCGCGACGCTCAGCCAGTGGGCCACGCTCTCGAGCGAGGCGTTCCTGTTGCCGTCCTCGTTGAGGAAGCGGCCGTTCTCGATCTCGAAGCCGATATGATAGGTGCCATCGAACACCCGGTTGACCGCCGCGTTGGCAAACAGGCGGCTGGTGCCGCCGTCGTTCTGCACCAGATGGAAGCCCCATTCCCGGTCGCCCTCATCGTCACCGTGCAGGTCGACGAAGGTCTTGTAGCGGGCCTCGCTGGCGCGGACCCAGGCGTTGACGTCGTACAGGTCGCTGGCGGTCAGGGTGCCGTCGTTGGCCACGCCGGTGGCCTGGATGCCCTCGATGATCATCGCGTTCAGGGCGTCGGCGCAGGACGCGCCCTCGGCGATCTCCGACGTGTCGATGCGGTGATTCAGGCCCGGGTCGCGCACAATGACGTCGATCCACGCGTCCAGTCCGGTCCCGGTCGTGCCCGCGATGGCGGCATAGTCCGGGAACAGCGGATCGTCCGGCGCGTCCGGCACGTCGATCACCGGCGCCACGCTGCCCAGGCACAGCGAGGCGATCTCGCCGTCGGTCAACACGCGGTCATAGACCGTGAAGTCCTCGATGGTGCCGTCCAGCCGCTGCGCCCGCCAGTCGGGGTTGCTGTCGGTGCGGGCATAGGCATTGGCGCCGACGATCAGGGTCTCCGGGTTCTCGGTCCAGTTCACCAGAAAGCCGGTCTCGGCATCGGCCAGCACGCCGTTGACGTACAGCGCGACCCCGTTCGATCCGAAGGTCACGGCGACGTCGTGCACCACCCCGGTCTCGACCGTCAGCCCCCTGGCCTGCAGGTAGGTCGAGTCTGTCTCGGTCTGGAAGCGGACCTTGAAGCCCGAGTCGCACATCCAGGCGGTGACGTGCCCCGGATCCTCCTGGTCGCGGGCGTCGCGCGAGAACAACCCTTTCCAGCCGCTCAGGTCGTCGGCGGCGACGCTGAGGGTGATGGTGCCCTCGGCCAGCGCGAGGTCCGGGCCGGCCCCCAGATCGGTGCCCAGGCCGGTGCCGCCAAAGGTCAGATCGAGCGGCGCGATCACCTGCGCCGCCGCCAAAGCCGCCGGATCGACCGCGGACGACAGCAGATCCGGGTTGACCAGGGCGCCACCGGCCAGATCGTCGGCCAGCAGCACGTTGAGCCAGCCGGCGGCCGTTTCCAGGCTGACGTTGCGGTTGCCGTCCTCGTTCAGGAAGCGGTCCCGTTCGATCTCGAAGCCGAAGTGGTAGAGGCCGTCGGCCACCCGGTCGACCGCCGGACGGTCGAACAGGTAGGTCGTGTCACCGTCGTTCTGGACCAGGTGGAAGCCCCACTCCTGGCCGTCCTCATCGTCGCCGTGAAGATCGACAAAGGTCTTCAGGCGGTCTTTGTCCGAGCGGACCCAGGCGTTGATGGCGTGCAGGTCCGCCGTCGTGAAGACGCCGTCGTTGGCCGCGCCGGTCGCGTGGATGCCCTCCAGCAGCATCGTGTTTAGTTCGCCGGCGCAGCGGGCGCCCTCGGCGATCTCGGCCGTGGCGATCTTCCGGTTCAGGCCCTCATCGGCGATGATCGTCTCGGTCAGAACGTCCAGGCCGGTGCCTGTCTCGGGAATGCCCGCGTAGGGGTCGACGGCGGTGTTCGCCAGGCCACCCGAGGCGAGATCATCGGCCAGCGCGACGCTCAGCCAGTGGGCCACGCTTTCCACCGAGGCGTTCTTGTTGCCGTCTTCGTTGAGGAAGCGGCCGTTCTCGATCTCGAAACCGAAGTGATAGGTGCCGTCGAACACCGTGTTGACGGCAGCATTGGCGTACAGCCGGCTGGACCCACCGTCGTTCTGCACCAGGTGGAAGCCCCATTCCCGGTCGCCCTCGTCGTCGCCGTGCAGGTCGACGAAGGTCTTGTACCGGGCCTCGCTGGCGCGGACCCAGGCGTTGACGTCGTAAAGGTCGCTGGCGGTCAGAGTGCCGTCGTTGGCCACTCCGGTGGCCTGGATGCCCTCGATGATCATGGCATTCAGGGCATCGGCGCAAGACGCACCCTCGGCGATCTCGGCGGTGTCGATGCGGTGGTTCAAGCCCGGGTCATGGACGATGACCGAAATCCAGGCATCAAGACCGGTCCCGGTCGATCCGGCAACGGCGGCATAGGCCGGGAACAAGGGCGCGGTTTCGCAGGACGTCGTCATGTCGGCTTCCCTTCTTCAGATCTGAAAAAGCGGATGCCGGGGGCCGTCACCCCGCCACTCTCCCCCCTGGCGGCGCGACCCGGGTCACATGCGCGCGTGCCAGAGTCGGCCTGGGTGGATCCCGCGCGGACTGGGAGTCCGCGTCCGGGTGCGAACTCGCCATATTGCATATGCGTTCCGATGTATAAGCGCAATATTTTTAATTTTATACAATTCAAGGGTAAGGCTTATCCCCCTGTTTCCGGCCCCCCCTTTGCCGTTGGGGACGTACGGTCGCTGGATCCACCACCGGCTCCGCCAACCGGACCCAGGGGGATAAGCCGGTCAAGGGTATGGACGTGTCGCACGTCCGCTTGCCTTTGCACGGTCCCTCCCTTGGGTCCGGAAAAGCCAAGACTTGCACGACTGAGGTGGCCGGAGTCGTCGAGACAGAGTTTGGCGGATATTAAGTGGGTCGCCTGCCGTGGGTGAAGCGCCCCTGAGGCTTATGCAGGGAGGGCGGGGCCCGACCGGAATGACCCTGCTCCAAAACGGTGGACACCTCCGTTAAGCTCCCTCTGGAGCGGAGAGGTGAAACGATGACGACTGAGACGCGACGATCCTTCACGGACGAGTTCAAGCAGGAGTCGGTGGCAGTGCTGGAGAGCAGTGGCCGGCCCTTGGCGCATATCGCGTCCGAGCTGGGCATCCAGCCTTCCATGCTGAGGAACTGGCGCCGGCGGTTCGGGAAGCGACGCTGAAAGTCCGGAGGCAGTTACACCTCTTGATCGTGCCGTGCCTCGGCCAGTTCGGCCTCCTGCCGCCGCTCGGATCGCCATATGCCGGGCGAGCGCCCGGTCGCTCGGCGGAAGGCTCGACAGAAGGAGGCTTCGGACTCGTAGCCCACGGCTTCGGCAATCAGGTATATGGGGCGGTTCGTGTCGACCAGCTGTCCGGCCGCGATCTGCATCCGCCAGCTGAAGAGATAGCTCATCGGCGGCAAGGCCGAGCGCGTCGCGAAACGTGTCGGCGAGGCCGGTGCGGGACACTCCGACGGCCCGCGCGAGCGACGAAAGCGTCCAGCCCCGCGCCGGGTCCTCGTGCAGGAGGGTCAGCGCGCGGGCTACATGCGGAATCCTTAGGGCCGCGAGCCAGCCGCGTGCGTCTTTCGGAAAACGCTCGGCATGGATGCGGACGGCCTCGATGAAGATCAGCTCGCTCAGGCGGGAAAGCACGTTGCGGCCGCCATCGCGGCTGTCCCGCCCCTCGGCCGCGGCGGCGCGGATGAGGCTGGCGAGCCAGCCGCCACGCTCAGTGAAACCGTCAGAGATGACCAGCATGCCGGGAAGCGCATCGAGCAGCGGATTGAACGGCAGAACATCGCAGCCGAGGAAGCCACAGATCAGGCGCACCGTCTGCGGACCGTCCCCGTTGCGGCTGAGCATCAGCGGCTTGAGGCCCTCGGGCTGCGGCGCGTCGAAGATCGCGGGATCGAACGGCGATCTGAGGCCGGGCTCGCTCGAGAGCACGTGTGGCTGGCCCTGTGGAAAGACGATGACACTGCCTGCGGTCAGCCGCACCGGCTCGTCCGCGCTGTCGAGCAGTCGCGCCCAGCAGACGCCGTTCGCGACCACGTGGTAATTTATCACGTGCTGCGCGTGCGGCATGACAAGTGCCTTGAACTCGCAGGAAGGCGGTGCCTCCGCGACCCATGGCGCGCGTCCCTCGACGTCGAATTGAGGTGGTCGGAGTCGTCGAGACAGCGTTTGGCGGATTTTAAGTGGACCCCTTGCCGTGGGTAAACCGCCCCTGGGGCCCCTGCAGGGAGGGCGGAGCCCGACCGGAAGGGGCCCCAGGGGCGGGGGTGACGATCATGCGGCCACGGCCTCCGGGGTCGTCGCCCAATAGGCCACGTCCGGTGTCCGGCCGCCCAAGGAAGAATGCGGCCGGCATCCATTGTAGAAGTCCAGATACTGGCCGATCGAGGCCCGGGCCTCGGCCACGCTATCGTAGGCCTTCAGATAGACCTCTTCGTACATGATGGTCCGCCACAGGCGCTCGACGAAGACATTGTCCCGCCAGGCGCCCTTGCCGTCCATGCTGATCTCGATCCGGTGGACCAGCAGCACCCCGATGAACGCCTCGGACGTGAACTGGCTGCCCTGGTCGGTATTGAAAATCAACGGCTTGCCGAGCCGGGCCAGGGCCTCCTCCAGCGCCTCGATGCAGACGTCGGCCGTCAGAGTGGTGGACAGCCGCCAGGCCAGCGCTCGCCGGGTTGCCCAGTCCAGGACGACGGCCAGATAGACAAAGCCCCTGGCCATGCGAAGATAGGTGATGTCCATCGGCCAGACCTCGTTGGGCCGCGTTATCGCCCGGTTTCGCAGCAGATACGGAAAGACCATGTGCCCCGGGGCCGGCTTCGACGTGTTCGGCCGGCGATACAGCGCCTCGATCCCCATGTGGCACATCAGCGTCACCACCTTGTCGCGCCCGACCGCGAAGCCCTCCACCCGCAGCATGTCGCGCAGCATCCGGCTGCCGGCGAACGGATGCTCCAGGTGAAGCGCGTCGATCCTGTGCACCAGCGCCGGGTCCGCGTCCGACACCGGCCGGGGCAGATAGTACAGGCCACTCCGGCTGATCCCCCGCATTTCGGCCTGGTGCTTCAGGGGCAGCGCGTGGTTGCGGGCCATCATCGCTTTCCGCTCGGCAGGCCGGCCTTGCCGAGTGCATCCGACAAAAAATCCTGCTCCAGCGTCAACTGCCCGATCTTGGCGTGCAGGTCCTTGATGTCCACGGTCGGCGCAGAGGCCCCCGGGGCCGGGTCGCCGAACACACCCGTGGCGCCCTCCAGAAGCTGGGCGCGCCATGCCGTGATCTGGTTCGGGTGGACGTCGAACTGCTGCGCCAGTTCGGCCAGCGTCTTCTCGCCCTTGATCGCCGCAAGGGCTACTTTCGCCTTCAAGGCTGGCGCGTGCGTCCGGCGGGGTCGTCTCGCCATAAGATGTCCTCCTGTCTCGGCATCGTCGCCAGTCTCAGGCAGGAGATCCAATTATCGCCCTGTCCAAATTTCCCCGACCGGCTCTGTCATGGAGAGCCGCATCCAGGTAAAAGGTCAGAATGGCTGAACCCAGGAAAATGGGCGGCGCCCGCGCCGGACCTGAGGGCGGCCCTGATGTTCTGGTCGCGGGGGGCGGCCTGGCCGCGCTGTGCGCCGCGATTGCCGCGCGTCGCGCTGGCGCCTCGGTCTGGCTGGTTGACGCGGCTCCGGACGCCCTGAAGGGCGGCAACGCCCGCCACGGCCGAAACATCCGGGTGGCCCACGACGGACCCTCCGCCTTCATCCCCGACCGCTATCCGGTGCCTGCGTTCGAAGACGACCTGCGCCGGGCCGACCCCGGGGCGGATCCTGATCTTGTCCAGCGGCTGGCGCGGGACTCCGAAAGCGTGCCCGGATGGCTGGCCGCGCAGGGCGTGGCCTTCCAGCCGCTCGCCTCCGGTGTCCTGCCCTATTCGCGGCGGACGGTCTTTCTGCTGGGCGGGGGCACGGCGCTGGTCAACGCCCTGGTCCGGACGGCGACGACGTTGGGCGTGCGGGTGCTCCACGGCACCGCCGTCGACGACGTGGCGGCGGACGGGCGGGCGATTCTGCGCCGCGCGGAAGGCCGAACGGAGGTGTCCGCCCGCGCGGTGATCGCCTGCACGGGGGGCTTCCAGGCCAATCGCCCCTGGTTGCGCGAGGTCTTCGGACCGGTGGCCGAGGCCTTCGTCAACCGTGGCACACCCTCCGCCGACGGCCGCCTGTTGCGGGCCTTGCTGGAGCGGGGCGCGGCCCCCGTCGGAGACCCCGCGCACGCGCACCTCGTCGCCGTGGATGCCCGCGCCCCCGCCGACGACGGCGGTATCGTGACGCGGGCCGACGGCATGGCCTGGGGCTTGGTGCTGGACCGCGACGGCCGCCCGGTCCGGGACGCCACGCATGAGACCGGGTCGGCGCGGTATTCGGGCTGGGGGCGGCTGGTTGCCGGATGTCCTGGGGGGATCGCCCATGTGATCCTGGACACCGCCGGGGTGGCGCGGCTGGGCCGTCGGGTGTATGTCCCACGAACCATGCCCGATACCGCCGCCCTCGCCCAAGACCTCGGTCTCGATCCGGTGCGCCTGGCCGAAACGCTCCATCAGGAGGGGCCGGCGGGCGGGCCGCCGTGGCATGTCCTGTCCCTTCGGCCGGGGATCACCTTCACGGGGCTGGGGGTGCGCGTGGACGCGGACGGCCGCGTTCTGGACCGGGCCGGCGCACCCCTGCCGGGGCTGTTCGCGGCCGGCATGATCATGGCCCCGGCGGTGCTGGGCGGACGCTACCTGTCGGGAACCGCCCTGACGGTCTGCGCCGTGTTCGGCCGCCGCGCGGGGGAGGCGGCGGCGCGCCATGCCCTTGCCTGAGGGGGACATCCTGGACGAAGCGCGCCGTCAGATGACGGTCTGCGTTGTCTGCAAGTATTGCAACGGCTACTGCGACGTGTTCCGCGCCGCCGACGCGCGCCCCGACCTGACGGACGGCGACCTGTTTTACCTCGCCAATCTGTGCCATCACTGCCGAAACTGCTGGTATGCCTGCCAGTACCGCCCGCCGCACCCGTTCGCCGTGGCACTGCCGGCGGCCCTGGCCCGGGTGCGGGTCCTGTCGTGGCAACGCGCCGTGGGATGGCCCGCGCCGCTCGGCGGCCCGGCGGGTCTAGCCCTGGTCGCAACCCTGCTGGTGCCCCTGCTGACGCTGCTTCTGGTGCCGCCGGAGACGCTGTTCGCCGCACACCGGGAATCGGGCGCGTTCCATGCCGTGATCCCCCGAGGCGTGATGGTCTGGGGCGCCGCGCTTGCCCTGCTGGCGCCTGTGGGGCTGGTCGGGCTCGCGATGACGCGGTTCTGGCGCGCCATTGGGGGCGGATCGGCGCGACAGGTCGCGCGGGCGCTCCCGGCAACGCTGCGCGATATCCTCACTCTTCGCAATCTGAGTGGCGGTGGGGTCGGCTGTAACGAGCGGGACGACCGCTTCGGCTTCGCGCGTTGGCACGCGCATCATCTGGTCTTCTGGGGCTTCCTGCTGACCGTGACCGCCACGCTGGCGGCGGCGGCGTCCCATCACCTGATGGGGATGAGGGCGCCCTATCCCTGGATCAGTGCCCCGGTGGTGTTGGGCACGGCGGGCGGCGTCGCGCTGCTGGCCGGCGTGGGGGCCATGGCCTGGATCAAGCATCGCGCCGACCCGGCGCCCGAGGCCCCGGAAACCCGCGCGGCGGAATGGACCTTGCTGTGTGTGCTGGGGGCCTCCGCCGCCAGCGGGCTGATGCTGTTGGTCTTGCGGGAGAACGCCGCCATGGGAATGCTGCTCGCCGTACATCTGGGGACGGTGCTGGCCTTTTTCGTGACGCTGCCGTTCGGCAAGATGATGCACGCGCCGTTCCGCGCGCTGGCCCTGCTGCGCGCCGCCATGGATCGTCAGGAGACCGACCGCGCCCATGACCCTTGACCGACCCCGCGTCCTGATCCTGGGCGGCACCACCGAAGGCTATGCCCTGGCCGATGCCCTGGCGGCCGATGGCCGCTGGGATCCGGTCTCCTCCCTGGCCGGGCGCACCGCCAATCCGCGTCCGCCGGCCGGGGCGATGCGCGTCGGCGGCTTCGGCGGGTCGGACGGACTGGCCCGCTGGCTGCGGGACGAGGGCATTGCGGCGGTGATCGACGCCACCCATCCCTTCGCCAGCCGCATGGGCTGGAACGCGGCGACCGCCTGTGCGGCGGTGAGTGTTCCGCTGCTGCGCCTGGAGCGGCCGCGCTGGACGCCCGGGCCGGGCGACGCCTGGAGCTTGGTCGCGGACTGGGATCAGGCCGTGGCGGCGCTCAGGCAGATGCGGGCGCAGCGTGTGCTGTTGGCTGTGGGCCGGCAGGAGGTCGCCCCGTTTGCCGCCCTGCCCGACGTCTGGATGCTGATCCGCTCGGTCCAGGCGCCCGACCCCATGCCCGCCTTCGCGCACGCCGAGGTGCTGCTGGCGCGCGGGCCGTTCAGTCTGGACAGCGAAATGGGCTTGCTCCGCACACGGGCCATCGACACCATCGTCTGCAAGAACAGCGGCGGCGCCACCGACGCCAAGCTGGCCGCCGCCCGCGCCCTGGGGGTCCGGGTGGTCATGCGCGACCGGCCCGTCCGGCCCGACACCGCCACCGTCGCGAGCGTGGACGAGGCGACAGGGTGGCTGGAGCGGCTCGGTTGAAGCCATTTATGTCTGTAGCGTATTGACAAACGGAATGGGCATCACTTGTTATGAAAGGTGTTTGTCGAGCGGGTCATCGGCTGACACAGGAAAGTGAAATGGAGTCGCGCGGAAATCCGGAGCGTGAACACGGTGTACCACATAGCGATGCTGCGGTCTCATTGAAAGTATAGGTGCCAGTACTTCCGTTTAATTGGCATCTATTAAACGGGGAAAGCTCCAATGAAAGCCACGATCGCTAGGTGCTCGGATGCCAGTTTCTCCAATAGATCCAACGGAGTTGCGATTCGATTCATTTGAATGGGACGAGGCTAAATCGATCTCGAATCGACAGAAGCACGATATATCATTTGAAACGGCAGCTGCTATTTTCGACAACCTTGTGATCACACGCGAAGATGATCGCAAGGACTACGGAGAGCCCCGGTTCATCGCCCTTGGTATGGTCCAGGGCCGGTGTTTGACAGTAGTCTACACTCCAAGACCGGACCGGGTGTGCCGGATCATCTCGGCATGGAAGGCAGGAGCCCATGAGCGAGCGCATTACGCGAAAGTCGTGGAACGACATCAAGCCCAGCCATGAGGAGCTTGAAACCCTGGATGCGCTGAGCGACGAAGAGGTGGCCCGGCGGGTGGCCGCCGATCCGGACGCCCCCCCGCCCCCGGACGTCGACTGGTGGCGCAACGCCGAAGTCGTGGCACCGCGCAAACAGCCCGTCACGCTGCGGCTCGACCCCGATATCCTGGCGTGGTTTCGCGAACAGGGACCGGGCTATCAGACCCGGATCAACGCGGTCTTGCGACACTACATGGAAACGGTGGGAGACCGCTGACGCCCGTCTGGCACGGATGGGACCTTTGGTGTCAGGGTCAATCGGCCAAGCATGTCCTGGCCAGACTTTGGAGGCTCGGATGGAGCTGTTCCCGCGGATCACCCAGACCCCTGGCCTCATGGGCGGCAAGCCTTGCATTCGAGGAATGCGGGTTACCGTGGGCATGATCGTCGGACAGATCGGCGCCGGCCATAGCGTGGACGAGGTCCTAGCCGCATACCCCTACCTGGAGCGCGAGGACATTCTGCAGGCTATTCGCTATCGCCCGTACCACCTTGGCGAATAGACCCAGGTGCCGCCGTCGATCGGGCGCGGAAACGTCTGCGTGGCCGACGAGCCGACCAGGATCACCGTCCGCATGTCGGCGTCCTCCGGCCGCACGGCGCCCAGAGTCGTGACCCGCACCGCCTCGTCGGGGCGGGCCACATCGCGGGCCAGCACCACCGGCGTTTCCGGCCCCCGGATCGTGCGCAGCCGGTCCAGCGCCTGCCCCAGTTGCCAGGGTCGCGCCTTGGAGACCGGGTTGTAGAGCGCCATCGCCAGGTCGGCGCGGGCGGCATGGTCCAACCGGTCCAGGATGACGTCGAACGGCTTCAGGTTGTCCGACAGCGACAGGATGCAGAAGTCGTGGCCCAGCGGCGCGCCAACCCGCGCGGCGGCCGCCTGCGCCGCCGTGATGCCGGGCACCATGTCCAGATCGATCCCCTGCCACGCCGGGTCTGCGGCGTCGTGCAGGGCCTCCATAACCGCCGCCGCCATGGCGAAGATGCCCGGGTCGCCGGAGGAAATCACCGCGACGCGCGCGCCCACCGCCGCCAGGGATAGAGCATGGCGGGCCCGGTCCAGTTCCTCGCGGTTGTCGGTCGCATGAACCGCCTGCTCGGGGCGGGGCATGCCCACCATACGCTCGGCCATGCGGATATAGGTCTCGTAGCCGATCCAGTGATCGGCGCAACGCAGGGCCTCGCGCGCCGCCGGGGCGAGCAAGTCGGGGCTGCCGGGGCCGAGCCCCACCACCGACAGGTGCCCACGCGCATGTCCCACGGGGCGGACAGCCTCGGGCGCGCGGGCGACCGCGATCGCGACCGCTCCGGTCAACCAAACCGGGCGATCCCGCTCGGCCTCGGGTACCGCCGTTGCGACCAACACCGCCGGATCCGCGGACGCGGACACGAACCGCACCGGCCAGCCGTCATCGGTCTCCAGGCGCCGCAGGCCGGCGCTTGGCGCGTCCGCCTCCGGTGCGAGCACGCAGGCCACCGCCGCCCGCGCCAGTCCCGCCGCCGCCAGCGCCGCCGTCACCCGGTCGGGAAGGTCCTCCCCTCCGCCGACCACCCCGACCACCACGGTCTTCGGATGGAACACCAGCGTGCCGTCCTCCGGCGCGCGGTCGTCCGGCGTGACGCGGATACACCGCTCACCGCCTGGTGTGAACGGCAACCGGCTCTGCGCCAGCCAGGGCGCGTGGCCCTCCAGGCGCACGGTGGCACCGCCGAGCAGATCCGACATGAACGCCTTCGACGCGCCCGGGTCCCGGGCGACATAACCGTTGGGCGGGGCCTCCAGCGTCACGTTGAACCGCACGTCCCCGGTGGTCGTGATCGCTGGCGCGACGCCCAGGGCCTCGGCGATGCGCCGCGCCAATCCGTTGACCCCCTGCAACCCGCCCAACAGCGGCACCACGGCGCTGCCGTCCTCGGCCACGGCCAGGACCGGCGGTTCGGCCCGCTTGTTCTGAAGCAAGGGGGCCAGGGTGCGGATGATGATGCCGCTGGCGCACAGGGCGACGACCGGAACGCCGTCCCGATGCAGCCCCGTCACCGTCTCGCCGAAGCCATCATAGGTCACGTCCGCGCCCTCGACCCGCCCCGACAGGCCGTAGACCCGAGAACCGGCGGGCAGCGCGGCCTGAATCCGGCGCGCGGTCTCCAGACTGCCTTGCCCCAGCACGACGATGGCCGCCGCCGTGTCCACTCCCGCCGTCACGGCGTCAACCCCGGCCATGTCCGTCCCGGGATCAGGATCAGCGAGAAGTAGGGCACGGACTCCGGTTCGACCTCGGCCAGGGGCATCATCCGCTGTGTGGCCATGGTCGCGCGTTCCACATACTGGGCGCGGTCCATCAGCCCAAGGTCCTCGATCACCCGGCGGACCTTGGCGAAGGTCTTGCCCAGTTTCATCACCACCGCCGCGTCGGCGTCGGCGAGCCGCCGCCGCAGATCGTCTTCCGTCATGACGCCGGACAGCACGGCCAGGACCTGATCCCGGTAGACCAGGGGCGTGCCCAAAACCGAGGCGCCGGCCAGGATGGAACAGACACCCGGCACCACCTCGGTCTCGTAGCGGTCCGCGAGCCGGTCGTGCAGGTACATATAAGACCCGTAGAAGAACGGATCGCCCTCGCACAACACGGCGACGTCGCGGCCGGCATCCAGGTGCCCCGCGATCTCCTCCGCGCTGTGGTCGTAGAAGTCGCGCACCTGACGTTCATAGTCCGGTGAGGTCGACGGCGTCTCAATGGTCACCGGGAAGACCATGGGCAGCCGGATCTGGTCCGGCCTGAGGTATCCCTCGGTGATGGTCAGCGCATGGCCCTTGCGCCCCGGCGCGCTCGGGAAAGCCACCACCGACGCCGCCCGCAAGCGGTTGAGGGCCTTCACCGTGATCAGTTCGGGATCCCCGGGACCGACCCCCAGGCCGAACAGGCGTCCTTTCTGGTCCACCATGTCAGCCGTGCGTCTCCCGCCCGAGGGCGTTGACGGCGGCGGCGGCCATGGCGCTGCCGCCCCTGCGGCCGCGCAGGGCGACGAAGGGCACGCCCCGACTGTTGGCGATCAATTCGTCCTTGGACTCGACCGCGCCGACGTATCCCACAGGGAAGCCCAGGATCAGCGCGGGGCGCGGCGTTGCCGGGTCGTCCAGCAGGCTCAACAGGTGGAACAGCGCCGTCGGCGCATTCCCGATGGCGATGACCGACCCGGCCAGATGGGGCCGCCACAGCTCGACCGCCGCCGCCGATCGGGTCGTCTCCTGGTCCCGCGCCATCTGCGGCACGGCCGGCTCGTTCAGGGTGCAGACCACCGCGTTGTCCGCCGGCAGGCGCGCGCGCGTGATGCCTTCCGCCACCATGCGGCAGTCGCACAGAATGGGCGCGCCGCCGTTCAGCGCCGCTTGGCCAGCGGCGCCCGCGCCGTCCGAGAACACCAGGTCGTCGATGACGTCCGGCATCCCGCAGGCATGGGCCACGCGCACCGCGACCGCCTCCAAGTCGGCGGGGATGCGGCTCAGGTCCGCCTCGGAGCGGATGATGGAGAAGGACTGCCGGTAGATCTCGTGCGCGTCACGGCTATAAGCGTTCATGGCCGTCTCCTTGAAAAACAGTCTGGGGCTCCGCCGTCGGCACGGACCGGGGGACCGCTGATATCGGGAGGCGTTATCTACACCGAGCCATGCGCGTGCGAAACCGTAAACCGGTCCGCACCGCCGGGGCGCGGTCCGGGTTGTCAGGGCATGGCCCCGGGGCGTATCACCACGCTCGGTTTTCCGAAGGGCACAAGAGAGGGATGATGGACCCCTGGCTGACGGTGGGCGACATCGGTGAGGACGGTCTGTCGCGGCTGGCGGGGCTGCCGGACGAGGCGTTCGACCACGACGGCCAGATCACCAAGCGCGATCAGCGCGCCGTGACCCTGGGCCGGCTTGGCCCGCGTCCGGGGGAGCTGCTGTGGGACGTGGGGGCGGGCTGCGGGTCCATCGGCATCGAGTGGATGCGGACCCACCCGACATGCCGGGCCATTGCCATCGAAAGCCGAGCCGACCGACGCGACCACATCGCCCGCAACCGCCTGGCTTTGGGCGTGCCCGGGCTGGTCATCGTTCCCGGCGCGGCCCCGGCGGCGCTGGAGGGGCTGGAGGCGCCCGACGCCGTGTTCATCGGCGGCGGCGTGACGGCCGACGGCGTGGTGGAGACCTGCTGGACGGCCTTGAAACCGGGCGGCCGGCTGGTCGCGAACGCGGTGACGCTGGAGGGAGAAGCCGCCCTGCTGGCCCTGCGGGCGCGCCTCGGCGGCGACCTGATCCGCCTCTCCGTGGCGCAGGCCAAACCCCTGGGCGGGTTCCACGGCTGGCGCCCCGCCATGCCGGTCATGCTCTACAGCGTCACCAAAGGAACCGCCAACGAGTCCGGAGTCTCCCCGTCATGAAAACCATCCTGCTGATCGGCATCGGGCCGGGCGATCCGGACGCGCTGACCCTCACCGCCATCAAGGCCATCCGGCGTACCGATGTGTTCTTCGTCCTGGAGAAGGAGGGCGACGGCAAGGACTCCCTGATCCGGTTCCGCCGCGAGATCCTCGCCGAACATGCCGGCGACCGCCCCTATCGCATCGCCACCGGCGCCAGCCCCAAGCGCGACCGCGCCTCCGCCGACTACACGGGCGCGGTCGAGGACTGGCGCCACCGCCGGACCCAGGTGATCGCCGAGTTGATCGACGCCAACATGACCGACGGTGAGACCGGGGCGTTCCTGTTGTGGGGCGACCCGGCCCTGTACGACGGCACGATGCAGAACCTGCACGACCTGATCGCCGAGGGTCGCGACGACATCGCGTTCGAGGTCATTCCCGGCATCACCTGCATCCAGGCCCTGACCGCCCGGCACCGCATCCCGATGAACCGCGTCGGCGAGGAGATCGTCATCACCACCGGTCGCCAGATCGAAACCGGCGACCCGTCGGCCGTCACCAACAGCATTGTCATGCTGGATTCGCGCGACGCCTATCAGCGCCTGCGCGGCGAACCGGGGATGGACATTTTCTGGGGCGGTGATGTGGGCAGTCCGGACGAGGTGCTGATCGCCGGTCCCCTGGACGAGACCGCCGAGCGGATCGCGGAGACCATCAAGGCCCAGCGCGCCCGCAAGGGCTGGATCATGGACACGTACATCCTGCGGCGGCGGCAGCAGGCCAAGTGAACCCCCGTGTTCGGCGGCGGGTCCGAGAAGGGGTCAATAGTCGCGCCGAGTCACAGACAAATATCCGTCCGTGCATCCTGGCCGGCTCGCTGATGGTGGTCACGCTGTCGGTGGGCGAGTCCAACGTGACCTGGATGCTATGACCAAGACGCTGCCGGTGGGTCTCGCGGACAGCGATGTCTCCATGCGCCTGGAGGTGGCCAGCGCCTACACCCTGGTCTTTTTCATCATGATCATGCCGCTGCTGACCGCCATGCAGATGCTGGGCCGCGAACGCCCTGTGCGCCAACCCCAGAGCACCTCGACACGCCCGTACGGACGACGCCATGCCCCAGTTTCTGAACTGGACCGACACATGGCCGCATTGGGGCTTGGTGACGCAGCCCGGGACTCATGGGGTGGAGCACGATGTCGCTGAAGAGGATTGCGTCATCCATTTCCGTTGCCGCAGCCCTGCGCGCGAACGCGGCGGGCGGCCCCTTCGGTCAGAGCTCGGTGGCTTCGGCAAGGGCCAGCGCATCTTCAATGTCCACGCCGAGATACCGGACCGTGCTCTCGATTTTGGTGTGCCCGAGCAGGATCTGAACCGCTCGAAGATTGCCCGTCGCCTTGTAGATCAGCGAGGCTTTGGTGCGTCGAAGAGAGTGCGTTCCATACTCTTCGGGTCGGAGGCCAATGGCCGAAACCCACTCATCAACAAGGCGGGCATACTGCCGCGTACTGATGTGGTTCGCATGATCAACCCGGCTGGGGAAGGCAAAGTCGTCCACAGTTCCACCGCGCCGCCCGAGCCATGCAAGCAGACTCGCTCGGGCGTCAGCCATCAGCTCGAACTGCACCGGCGTCCCCGTTTTCTGTTGTATCACCATGCCCCGCGTTCGGATTTCCGGTCCGGCAACGAGCGTCCCGATCTTGATCTTCACGAGATCGCATCCCCGCAATTTGCTGTCGATGGCGAGGTCGAACAAAGCGCGATCCCGAAGGCGACCCTCCCGATCAAGAAAAAACCGGATTGCCCTTATTCCTACTGCGTCACAAACGCATCCTGATCATACTCAAGGGCTGGCATGGCGCGCTGACAGCATGGGCATCGTGGCATGAAAGCCGCGAGGGCCAGGGCGAGCCTGAGCCTCAGGGTCGTGATCGAGTTGGGAACGTGCCGTTCCGGCCTTGCCGGCGGGGCTCCGTCGGCCCCGACCTTCGGAAACGGCAGGGACCTGGACGATCCGGGTTGCAGGGTCTCCTGGGGGGAAGGGGAAAGCCGCCCGCTCGGCGACCGGGAAACCATGGGCGGCGATGCACAGAGCCGCGTGGTGATG
>JGI12109J20283_12747317_pt1 | contig 21459 bp, 15 predicted proteins | sample ElkSlonscriptome_12_FD_20283 | JGI IMG/M metagenome (IMG submission 20283)
CGGCGTCCGAGTGGCCGTCGGCGGCACCGGCGTGTTCGTCGGTGTATTGGTCGCTGTCGGCGGGACCGGCGTGTTCGTCGGTGTATTGGTCGCCGTCGGCGGCACCGGCGTGTTCGTCGGTGTATTGGTCGCCGTCGGCGGCACCGGCGTGTTCGTCGGTGTATTGGTCGCCGTCGGCGGCACCGGCGTGTTCGTCGGTGTGTTCGTCGCTGTCGGTGTTGGTGTATCATCTTCACAGAAGATGATTGCGGCAATCGAGCCGCTACCGCGCAGGAAGAAATGCAGCGCACCGGCATTCATTACATCAATCCGGGCTTCCTGATAGCTGTTGTCGCCCAGCGGTTCAAAGTAGACCGTCTTGATCAGGTTGCCGTCCATGTCGAGTACTTCGACATAGTTGTCGTCCTCATTACCGTCGATATCGATCATCTTCACCAGATCTACCTGGTAGGGCTGATCAAAGGTGAAGTAAATATCGCCACCCCGCGCGGAGTCATTCGGCGTGTCGACCAGACCATCACCATCAGTATCGGTGAGGTTCTCGGGCAGGATAAGCATGTTCCACTGCGGGTTGGCATTCTCACCCGGCTTGCCGGCCTCGCCGCCATTACCCACACCTGGACCGCCAAAGTCTTCGTTCGGCGTGCCAAGATCTGTATCCGTCGCGGTCGGGTTGCTGGAGTCGAAGGAGATGACCTCGTTCGGGCGACCACTACGACCTTCACCACTGATGTGAACACCCCACTTGGCCCACTGCTCGTTCAGCACGGTGCCGGCGGGTATCGGATTGCCGTCAGCATCATAGTTGAAGTCAATGGGACCAGGTACACAGACACCGATTTCCGGCGTCTCGGTCGGCTCCGGTGTGCTGGTCGGATCAACTGACGGATCCTGCCAACAGAAGGTGACATGGCTAATGTCTTTGTTCTCATACGCATAGAGGCCCATATCACTTGTGGCCTGCGGGTCGTAGAACCAGACATTCGCACCACGGCCAGCCTTGACGATCACCGCTCCGATGCCAAAGGTCGCACTCCAGTCGAAAACCTTGCCGTCACTGTTACTAACAGTAATCGTGTCCCCGTCGCCATCTACAGTGTAGGTGCCATTCGGGGCGGCGGCATCGATCTTATAAGCACCGGCGTAGTCACCGATCTGGGTGCATTCAAACTCCGCGTCGCCGGACTTCCAATTGTCGATCGGTTCGGGCTCAGTTGTCGGCTCATCGGAGCAGACATAATCACCCGCGTATTCACCAGGGTTATGCAGCGTGACGGTCGTGCCATCTACTTCCACCGTAGCACTCTCGACATTGTAGTAGCCGTCCGGCTGGTAGTCAAAGTAGTGCCAGACATTGCCGGTATTCTTGGTCGGCTCAACCGTAAACGTGCGTCCATCGTCCAGTGTGTAGGTTAACGCACTTGGTGTAACACCATCCTCGACGTTCAGCAACACAAAGTGAACTTCGACACCCTCAGGGGCATCAGGATCTTCCGCACATGAGATGTGCGACAGATTGAGCTGATAATCCGGGGTTGGTTCCGGTGTCGCTGTCGGTGCATCACAGACCCAGGGATACCAGTAGTAGTCCAGGCCCGCGCCCATATCCATGATGGGATTACCCGTCACCGAATCCAGTAACATAGCGCCAAAGTGGACCTCGACGACCTCATCACCCGGGCGGACACCCGGCCAGAGATAGTCAACACCGAAGAAGCTCGAGTCCACTTCGAAGGTATACCCGTCAGGTACATCGGTGATGCTCTTGTAGATCTTCTCCGTGCGCAGATCCTCAGGATGCACAACGTGCCAGGTAAGCTGGAGCCGCGCTGACTCGATGTCATTCGGCAGGGTGACATTCCCAGTGACGGTCAGGTCACTCGGGTCGAGCACACAGAGAGCGGTATCCGGGTCGTCAAATTCCACTTTGGGATCGGGCTGTGGTTCCGGAGTTGCGGTTGGTGTTTCAACCGGCTCGGCACAGACAGTTAGCTTATAGTCAACTGATTCCGCACCACGGCCATCGTTAATATGCAGATGGGTCGTGACCATCTCGTCACTGTCCATCGGCACAACGGCCTCAGTCTCCCAGGGACCAATCTCAAACCAGGCATCGACGTTGCCCTGGTCGGTGTATGCGCCAATGACTTCACCATTGATGGCAAGATCAAACTCTTCCTGCATCTGGCCCTGTTCGCAGCGGCTTCCGCCGGGGCAGCCAACTTCGGGATGCCCTTCCTTCACCAGTCCAACGACGGTAATCATAGCGTCGGAGTCCAGGTTCAGGTCGTAGGTGTGCGACTTCGGCGCTTTGTCGCGGCGTACATAATCCGCAAAGGTGCCGACTTCTTCCAAACCGGCGGGGCAGGCCAGAAATTCCGGCTCGACATACGGTTCCGGCGAGGCAGTCGGCTCCGGAGTCTCGGTCGGGAGCACAACGGCCTGATTCTCTACCGTGTGGGTACAGTACTTGGTGAACCCATCGCGGCCTGTCTCACAGTAGCCGTCGCCGGTGGTAAACTCGCCGACACCTGCAACAGCTTCCCACCCGTCCGGCAGGCCGGTTTCGGTCACCGTGTAGGCTTCACCAAACGGCACCCAGAGACCCTTATTGTCGAGTGCGGGCGGCTGTGCGTTGTCGTAGGTGCATTCCAGGCTGTCAGACCCGGCAGCATAACTACATGTACCCGTGCCCAGTCGGCCTTCGACCATCAGGGCATAGTCTGCGGAGAGTTCCGCCGGAGGCGCGTCCATCAGGTTGCCGTCTACATCATACCATTCCTTCTCAAGGAAGACATGGTAGGAGCAGGGGACACCATTCTTCGACGCGGTCGCCGTCTTGCCATTCAGCGTCCAGACAATGGTTTCATCCGCATCGAAGACCATGTTGAAAGCGGTATCCGGCCAGTAGGGGGTCCGTCCCGGCTCAAACATTGTCGGCTGCCCGCGATCCTGGGGATCGGGCGAGAAGCGGTTGTTCGGGCCGACGGGGATCGAAACGGCTTCGCTGCTCGTGTTGAGGTAGCCAAAGTGCGCGGTGTAGGTGCCGTCGCCATTGTTCGCCACACACTCGTTGATGGGCTTCACCGTGTTGGCCGGCACATCTGTGGGTGCCTCGGTCGGTTCAGCCGTTGGCTCTGGTGAGCATTCATAGTCGCCGGCATAGTCGCCGGGGTTGTGCAGTGTGACGGTTACGCCATCCACATCGACCTCAGCGCTCTGCACATCGTAGTAGCCATCCGGTTGATAGTCGAAGTAGTGCCAGACATTGCCGCTGTTCTTGGTGGGCTCGACCTCAAAGCTGGAGCCATCGGCCAGCGTGTAGGTCACTGCACCCGGCGTAATGCCGTTCTCTACGTTCAACAGCACAAAATGGACCTCAACGCCCGCAGGCGCATCGGGATCCTCGGCACACGAGATGTGTGACAGATTGAGCTGATAGTCGGTCGTTGGTTCGGAAGTGGCAGTCGGTTCCTCTTCCTCTTCCGGTACCGGCAAGCAGCCTGCAAAGAGGTTGTGATGGAACTCACCCGTACCCTCAAGGCCGGCTCCGATCATCGTACCGTTGATCTGACCGTTATTGAAAACAATATCGGCCTGGGGTGCCAGTACGGTGCCCTGAATGCCAATACTGCCGAAGGTCAGATCAGTGGCCTCGAAGAAGTTGTACAGGACATATTCGCTGTCCTCAAGGAAGTACTCGAAATTCTGCATTGCGGAGGTGCGGCCATCAACGTTGACCAGCACAGTAGAACCCGCCGGAACATCAACCGAGAAGCTCTGCGTCGCTGCCAGATCTGCGCCGGCCAGCGCAAAAACGTTGAGATCGGCATCATCACCGCTCAGTTCAATTGCGCCCCAGGGTTGGACAACCGTCTCGCCATTGGCAGGCAGGTCCGCCCAGGCTGCCGACAGGTCAAGCAGGTATGCTTCCGCCGCGGCAAAGTCCATCGGAGAGCCCTGACGGTGATCGCCATTGGGGAAGCTTACGCCGGTCATATCGGCGGTTCCACCGTAGACGGCATTACCGTTGAATACTTCACCGTTGGTGTAAGTCAGATCGCCACCAACGATCAAGTCATCCCGCGAACTATCGGGGGAGAGTTTGTCACCGATACCGTAGCTACTCAGGCTGACATTGCCGGCAGCAGCCACACGGCCTTCGGCGTCGGCACGTTCTTGCGTAAGATCGCCCAACATAAATACGTTAAAGTCGTTCGCCACTCCCAGGGGATTGACCGAACAACTCGCGGCAGATGCCACGCTAAATACCTCGGGGGCATCGCGCGTGGTTGTAGTCTTGGCGTCAACTGGTAAGAAGAACCAGTTGAATGTTAGCAGCGTGGTGATAAACAGCACTGCAAACATTTTGGCCGCCCGAAAACGCCCATTCATAGCATGTCCTCTCTGCTTTATGAGTGCGACGATTGCAGTAACGTACAATACGATACTGCATGGTTGGACGTACGACGCATAGAGGCTATCGTTTTGTCCCTGTGTCAGGAACAGCCACTTTCGATTCTACTGGATTAATGTTATCCCAGGCGAAGTAGCATCGAGGAATTCGCGCAACAATATGCAGATATACAAATAACCAGGACTGCGATTATGTTACCGGCAGCATGTTGAGGCAATATCTGTAGTGCCTATCAATAAGCAGAAGAAGTACGAATATGAATTCAGATCCGGCACTACTATTGAGTGATTGACAAAGTTGTACCATATATGCTGCGCGTTACGAGCGCTTTGCCTGGCATTCAAAGGGGAATGCGCGACGAATTCTTCATCTGGTTGGGAAGATTCTGTGGGGTTTGACTCACGCGCTGATAACACGCATCTGCACACCTGATCAAAAAATGGTGATCTCTATTCAGGTCGTGAGCCGCTATATCACCTCCTTTCCGTGAAAATGCTATGCTAATGAAACGAGGAGTGAGGTGTGCCTGCACTCTGCACTATACTATAAACAGCGACATCGGGTGATAGGATTTTAGTCCTGTTTTTTAAGATAGAACAACCTCAGCTCAGTTGTAAATCAACCAATGGTCTGTATGGCACTAGAAAGCGGTTGAGTAGAAATATATGTTACAAGCCAGTGAGGACGGTTATAGTACTCTATGTGTTGGGCGTTGATACCTTACGGTATAAGACAGTAACAGTTGAGTGGTTTTGTTAAAAACCTGTAAAAGCTGGCAAAAGACTGCGCGCAAAGTGAGATTATGGGTTGTCTAAATATAATACCTGATTTTGCACAATGTATAAATAGGATTCCAGTATAAATACAAACTAGTACCATGTGTTTTGTGGTTGAAATTTGGTTAATGCGGTATTTTGGTCCTGTTTTGAACCAGGACTACTCCATTTTATATAATTATTTGCTACAATCTACCATGACAACCTGTGGTTTGTCTCGTGGGGATAGTATTACTGGAGACTGTCTTACTGGTCAAAAACTTTTTTCGGTCTAAAGATTAGTTCAGTATATACCGGCTCCATGTTCGATATACAAAACACCTGGTAAACATCCCACTCATTAAGGAGAACTTTGTTATGCGTAATCTTCGGACCAGGTCAGCACAAGTACCCATGTTCGTTCGAGTTGGTTTGATTATTATCGTCTTGCTACTTGTTAGTTATGCCTTCGTTGCTGTTCGTCCAGATGATCCGTCCGGGCCGCTAGTGGCGTCAACTGAACGAGTTATGCCGACCCGGAGTGCGTTGGATCGCCCATCTGCAACGCCCGCAGCCAGTTCGCAAGCAGAGGATGCGCTGAAGCAGCATTATCTCACGGTAGCCCGGCAGATTCTGGCTCCGAATACACCGGTTGCCGAGGCTGAAGGAGATGGGGATTGGCAGGCACGGATCATTCAGAACCGCGAGAGTGGTCAGCCGAGCATAGTTTTGACAGTTCCCCTACAACGCGATGAAACTCTGACCAATGCGGAGTTTGTTGCTTCAACCAAAGAACAGATGGTCGAGGTCATTCGGGAACTATTTGCTGATGATCCGACGCTGGAGCGCGTGGGGCTTGTCAGCACGGTTAAGGCAGAAGATGGTGTCGCAGTGCCGGTGGTATCGATCTTTATTGCGCAACAGTCCGGCATGGACTGGGCCACGTTGACGGTCAGCGAGTTGGAAAATGTTGCGCAGAGTGTTTATGTACGGGCAGACCTGCTGATGCCGGAAACGGCCGAACGGGTTGACAGCGAGCGCTGACCAGCGTAGCGCAGTTGTTGATCGTACGCTAGCGATAAATCCGGGAAAAGCTGACAGATCGATGCGGACTGTCAGCTTTTCCCATAATAGGTAACAAATATGGCCGATGACTCGTCCCATGTTGTGATGGTTGCACAATGCCATGCGAACGCAGGTAGCATAGAGGAGGTTGCCAATGAGTAGGCTTCAGCAGGCTATGGGGGTACTGAGCGATATTGCTGAGAGTGAAGAACTCGATCAATTCAGCATCAACGCACGAGATTTTCTCTCGGCCCGTGAACGGGGTGAAACCGAGGGGACGCAGATTACGCAGATGACCGTTGCTATGAATGACGCGGCCGAGGTCGTCAATCGTAGCTTCCGCAAGCGCGAGGAGTCCGGGCAGTACATTAATGTGGTCTCCCCGGTGGTTGTACCAAAGAGTAGTCGCTCGTACGCCTGGGTGTTTCTGGTCTTTCTGTTCGGGTTCATTGGTCTGGTTGGCTGGTTCGTTTTGAGTGGTCTTGATACAGTTGCTGGTCTTTTTGGTTCCAGTAATACTGCCGGGTTACTCTTCGGACCGCACTACTGGTTGTTAATCGTGGCCTATATCGCCTTTAGCTGGTGGCGCAACAGTCTGGTAATGGTGCCTGATGGCTGCCAGGCGTTGATTACCAAGTTTGGAAAGCTGGAAAAGATTGTCGGGCCAGGGTTGACGATACTCCTGAATCCCTGGACGCAGGTGAGCTATATCGTCAATACGAAGAAGGAGTATCCCTACAATGCCCCAATCCGCGAAGCACCAACCGAAGGACGGGTGAATGCCTCGGTTGACCTCTTTTTACAATTCAAGGTGGAAAATCCATCGGAGTTTATTTTTACCATTGGTGGGGCGAAGGGCTTCTCCGAGAAGTTGGAAAATGCCATTAGTGAGGTGACACGCGCGCTGATCTACGAGCAGAAGGCCGAGCAGATCTATGATCTGGTCGGTGAGAGCACACAATCGCTGCTGGATACGCTGAACCGGCAGTTTTTACCGGCGGTGCGCTTTGTCAATGCCAATATTACGCACGCGGAGCCTTCCAGTCAGCAGTACCGTATGGACCTGGCCGCGCCTGAGATGGTGCGGGTTGCCAAGGAAGCCTACACCTACCAGTATGAGTTAAAACTGCGGAAGGAGCAGGACGAGGGGGCGCTCAATAAGGAACTGGCCTCGCTCCGCGAGACGCTGTCGGAGATCCGGGCCGAGATTGCCAAGTACCAGGCCCAGATGGATACGGCGCGCGAGAAGGAGTTCAACCGGGCCAATGCCTATGCCCGCCAGTTGTTGATCGAGGCCGAGAGTGAAGCCAAGGCGAATGCGGCGCTGCTGGAGGCGCAGGCGCTGGATATTCGCGCCGTGAGCAGCGCCCACTACCCGGAGATCCTGGAATATCGGTTCCAGCAGGATGTGCTGGGTAAGCTGGAGGCTGTTGCCGACAGGTTGCCGCAGATTATCGATATCGGCGCACATGCGGAACAGCATATCAACTTTATGGCAATTGCGCGCCAGATGATCGGGTTTGAGGACGGGACGCTCTACACGGAGGCCGATTTGCAGTCGATCCGGGCGCGTGTCAATGAGATTATGGCTCGCATCAAAGAGCGCTCCGAGCAGATCAACAAGATTATTCCGGAAGAGGAAGAGCCGGCAGCGGTTGTGGTGGAGGAGGGTACACTATGAGTACGGGTATACAGAAACACGAGTTCTCGAAGATTAAGGAAGTTGTTGCGGCGTGGCAAAACGTTCGGCAGTTGCTGCGCTCCGGTGAAGAAGGCCAGTTGGTACCGGTGGTTATTCCCAAGGATCGGCGCGGGTTTGGCTGGGTCTATCTGGCCGGCATTGCCTTCTACTTCCTGATCTGTATGGTCCTGGGGGCGGTTGCGAGGAATGGCTTTGTCGCCGGGATAAGCGGGTTTTTGCTGGTGATTGTAACGATTATGGCGTTGCTCTCCTGGTTTCGTGGCCTGATCATTGAGATTGAACAGGGGACGGTTGGGATTGTGTCGCACTTCGGCAAGATCATCGGGACATTTGATCCCGGGCGGCACTATCTGCCGTGGCCCTGGCAAAAGATCGAGTTCATTGTCGATACGGCAACGGAAATCCCCTATACCGCGCCGGTGTTGGCATGTCCGACCCGCGATAATGTGCCGCTCAAGTCAATCGAGTTTTTCCTGAAGTTCCGCATTATTGACCCGATTGCCTTTGTGCAGAATATCGGGGCGAGCAACTTTGACATTGTGCTGAGTAGCGCGGTTCAGGATGCCATCCGCCAGCGCAGTCGGCAGGTGCAGACCGAGCGAGCCTACGATCTGCGGGGTAGCGATGTCGGCGATATGCAGGACTATCTGAATCGCCAGATGGATCGGTATGGTGTCCGCATTCTGGGCGCAAATATCCCGGATGTGCAGTTGACCGACCAGTACCAGCAGCATCTTGCGACACGCGAGCAGGTTGCCAAGGAGTTGACGGCGTACGAGCGGGAGTGGGAGTTGATCCGCAAGCAGCGGAGCGATACGCTGCTGATGGAGATCGAGCGGGCGAAGAAGGAGCGGGATGCCCGCTTTGTTGAAGTGCGCACCGCAATGAATAAGGCGCGCGAGGATGTGGCGCAGGTGTTGCAAGAGCGTGAAACCGAGGCGCAGAAGGTGCGCTGGGAGATCGAAGCAAAGGGCCAGGCCACGCTAAAGTCTGCCGCGAACGAGGCACGCGCACTCAAGCATCTGGGGAAAGCCTACAAGGACAACCGCGCCGTGTTGCAGTATGAACTGACGCTGCGCCGCCTGCAGGTCGCGGAGAAGCTGATGCAGAACGCGCCCCGACCAGTGCTGGTGAAGATGGAGGGTGGTGGCGACCAGTCGGCATTATCGACGTTGATCCTGGCGCAACTGCTGCCCACGATGGTGCATTCGACCGTGCCGACGAAAGTTGTCGGTAATGGAAATGGGAGCGCCCATCATGGACAGCGCCCCGAGATAACCGCTCAGTCCGCACAGATGTTACAAGGATTGCTTAATCAGGCTGGACAGCGCGGTCAGCAATAGATCAATAACGTACGTTACCGGTGTTACGCGGTTGCTCGTTCAAACTGGACGTTTGATCCAGTGGAAGCCAGATTCGCCTCCGGCAGCATGGTACGGTTTGATCTTTTCCACACAACATTTGCACAAAGTGCAAATGTTGTGTGGAAAACAAGAAAATCTTCCGCCCTGCCGGAGGCGAAATTTCCTTTTGGGTACGCAACCGCGTAACTTGTGTCAATAATAGGAGTGACGCAGTCCTTGACCTGGACGCTCATGTCGCCTCCGGCAGGGCGGAAGAAGCCATCTTTTGTCACAAACCTGTTGCACTCTGTGCAACAGGTTTGTGACAAAGATAAAAAAGTACCATGCTGACGCAGGCGAATCAGACTTCCATCGGGTGAAACGCCCGGTTTGCATGCTCACCGCGTAACTCCTGTCAATAAGAAGAAGCTGTCATCAGCATTGTGCTGCAACAGCGCCCGCATGGTTTAACCATGCGGGCGCTGTTTTTGTCAGAAATGGACGGTTCGGCGTTAGCTCTTCTTGGGCTTGTCCTGCCACTCCGGGTCGCGGTTACGGTTGCGCTGGGGGGGATAGGGATCAGTGGGCAGACTGCCGCGTGACTCAGTGTTGCGCTGGTACAACGAGGTGTCATCGGCGGGAGGCGAGTCATACCCGGTTGCACCGTCGCCCGCGCCCGTCTCAAAAGATGTATTAAATGCGCTTGATAGCTGCTTCTGAGACGACTGGCCTTGCTGCTGCCCCAGCTTCTGCTCAATGGCGGCGATCAGGTTGTCATAGGAAGTGGCGAATTTCTTGACGCCTTCATCCTCAAGTTGCTGCGTGACGGCGTCATAGTTGATGCCTTCTTCCTTGAGGAGGGACAGAACGGCCAGGGCATCGTTGATATGCTCATCAATCGTGCGCCGGACTTCGCCATGATCCTGTAGTGCTTCCAGGGTCTGCGGCGGCAGTGAGTTGATTGTGTCCGGGCCAATGAGTGACTCAACATAGTAGACATCGCGGTAGTCCGGGTTCTTGGTGCTGGTACTGGCCCAGAGTACCCGCTGTGGACGCGCGCCATGTTGCTTGAGTTGCTGGAAGCGCTCGCTGCTGAAGACTTCCTGGAAGCGCGCGTAGGCGGCTTTGGCATTGGCGACAGCCGCTTTCCCGCGCAGCGACTGCAACCGCTCCTGGCGAGCGGCATCGCCATTGGCCTGGGCGATCTTCTCGTCAAGCAGGTTATCGACCAGGGTATCGACGCGGCTGACGAAGAATGATGCAACGGAGGCGATCCGGTCAATCGGCCGGCCCTGTGACTGGCGTTCCTCCAGCGCTTCGATGTAGCTCCACATCACGCGCTCGTGATTCTCCAGTGAGAAGAGCAGCGTGATGTTGATGTTCAGCCCCTCGCGCAGCAACTGCTCAACGGCGGGAATACCCGCTTCGGTGCCGGGCACCTTGACCATCAGGTTAGGACGGTCTACCGCCTGCCAGAGCCGCCGCGCCTCGGAAATCGTGGCATCAGTTTTGTGGGCCAGGTCAGGCGCTACCTCAATCGAGACAAAGCCATCCTGCCCGTTCGTGCGCTCATAGAGCGGCAGAAAGCGGTCGCAAGCCTCCTGAATATCGGTAATCTCCAGCTTCTCGAAGATTGTACCGGCGTCGTGTCCATCCTGCGCCAGCGCCTGGATCTGCTCATCATAATCACTGCCGGCGGAGATGGCCTGCTCAAAGATGGTCGGGTTGGAGGTCATCCCCCGGATGCCATCCTGCTCGATCATCTGCTGAAGTTCGCCACTCCGTACCAGCGAACGGGTAATGTAGTCGAGCCAGATACTCTGTCCTGCCTCGAGGATGGCCGCCGGCGGATTGGTCTGGGTCTGCTGAGCACCTGATGTATTTGTTGTTGTCATTGTTGTTACTCCTTTCTCACCGTTGGTTGCTTCTATGGAAGCATAACGAACCGTCACGTTGTGTGAGTTTGTCTACAGAGAGAACAGACAAACACAGAACAAACCAGTTGTCTGATAACGGTGCGTCGGGTGCGCTTTGTTCTGTGTTCGCTATAACCCTGTCGTGCGATTCGGGCGTATGTGTATAAAGCAGTCAGTCATGATCTCCGTCGCAAGATACGTGCCGGCGGAGTAGGGTTGCTCCCGCCGGGTGCGCTGCTGCGGAAACAACCACTGCTTACTCTTCGGCAACTATTCGAGCGGGAAGTCGGCGGAGGTCCAGGCGCTGATGCTGCCGGGGATGTTGTAGACCTCCTGGAAGCCATGCCGCTGGAGGATGCTGGCGGCCATGCCGGCGCGGAAGCCGCTGCCGCAGTAGGTCGCCACCGGCTGTTGTCGATCCAGTAGCTCCAGGCGCTCCTCAACGTAGGGCAGGTAGATGTGCTGTGCGGTGGGGATGTGTCCCTGTTCCCACTCGCTATCGCTACGCACATCGAGGATCTGCATTCCGCGCCGCGCCTTGAGTTGCTCGCGTAGTTCGTGGATGCTGACCTGGGGCGTACGGGCAAAGATCGCTCCGGCCTCAAACCAGGTGCGCATCCCCTGGCGCAGGTAGCCGACGATGTTGTCATACCCGATCCGCCGCAGATGCCGGTGGGCTGTATCAATTTCTGACTCGTCGCCGAGAACCAGCAGAATGCGCTGCTCCGGTTGCAGCAGCCAGCCGACCCACATCGGGAAGGCATCCCGCAGCGGAATGTTGATCGCTCCCGGAATGTGCCCACCGCCGAAGGCGGCCAGTTCACGCGTGTCCACGACAATGGTGCCGGGCTGGTCGATCTGCTCACGGAAGGCGGCAACATCAAGCGCCGGCAGGTGCGGCAGGTAGCCAAGCAGGGCCGGTCCCTCGGCGTTGATCTTTTTCATGAAGGGGTAGTAACGTGGCGCGGGTGAGAGTGATCCCAGCACCTGCCGGGCAAACTCATCCACGTTATGCGCCTGGAAAATGCCGTTGTGGCGGCGCTCATAGCCAATGGTGCTGGTAGGCCGGTCACCGATGCCGGCACCACAGGGCGAGCCTTCGCCGTGGGCCGGGTAGATGATAATCTCGTCGCCCAGCTTGAGCAGCTTGTTATGCAGCGAGTGGTACAACTGCCGGGTCAACTGCTCCTCAGTGTCTTCGCCCAGCAGATCGGGGCGGCCAACTTCACCCGCGAAGAGGGTGTCGCCCGTAAAAACACCCCAATTTGCCGGGGCTCCCAGACCGCCACGCACTATGAAGGAGACATGCTCCGGCGTATGGCCGGGGGTGTGCAGCACTTCCAGCGTGAGCGGGCCAAGTTCCAGCGTATCACCCTCATGCAGGGGGCGGTAGTCAAACCCATAGTCATCGGATGCGCCGCCATAGATCGGCGCGCCGGTCTGGGCGGCCAGGTCGCGGCTACCCGAAACAAAATCGGCGTGAATATGCGTCTCCAGGATATGGGTGATCCGCACGCCATTCGCCTGGGCTATCTCAAGATAAACCTCAACATCGCGGCGGGGGTCGATCACGGCGCAGATGCCGGTATGTTCATCGCCGATAACATACGAGAAATGCGAAACTCCTTCGGATTTAACTGTTTCAAAAAGCATTGCTATGTATCCTTTCTTCTCTCCACCGCTAAAAACCGTTCTCCCGCAGGCGGCAATCCTGCGGGAGATGTATGTTCAGGAGTGATGAAATGGGCGGCGACCCGGCAATTTAGCGACTCCGGGACAGGGCAGTGTCAATCGCGTTGGCGGTATGCTCGGCCTGTGTCGGGTCGGAGAGATGCAGCATTGCCGTCTGGCCGTCCTTGTGCTTCATGCGGATGGTGTAGCGCGTCCGCACTGTTACCATCAGCACAATGCCGGCGATGATCAAGGCGATCCCGCCGATTAGCGGAGTCAGCAGCAGTCCCTGCCAGACCAGGTAGCCCGCGATAGTAATCACAATGCCCAGAGCAAGCAGCGCAATGCCATAGCTGCGCCGCAAAATGGGCGGATCGAGTGCTACCGCGTCGATGTCGCTGGTGTTGTAAGTGCGGTCCTCCGCGATAACTTTATCCTCAGTAACCAGAATATTCTCGTGGCGGTGCAGTACATTCTCGCTGGTTACGGTCATTATGAAACCCTCCGTTCTAGTAGTTCACACTTGTGTCAGAGACTGTCTGAAAAGGTGGTTCGTGTCGGTCACACGTCCATGATGGTTGCACTGATACCGGACAGCGTCCCAGGAGTCCCGGCTTCAGCCGGTGTTCGGACGGAACCGGCTGAAGCCGGGACTCCCGTGCTGGGGCCGTGCGGGAGCGATCTCCATCCATCTCCCCCTATCCAGACTCTTGTTCACGAACGCTCTCGCATGACGGGTGGGACGGGGTGCCAGATCAACATCCCCATGACAAACCCTTTTCAGACAGTCTCTCAGGCTCACTTACTCAGCGGGGATGCAGGATGGTGAGGATTGATGATGTATATGGGCAACATGATCCTGCCCCGACGTGCGCCATTTTGCCTTGTTGTTAGTCCAGCAAGATGTGTGCCGGCCGCAGATTCGCCCATACTAACGCCATCGACTGCCGGCACGTATCTTGCTGCTTCGTAGGACAAATAGATCATAGTGCGAATGTTTCCGGTCGTGAAGGAATGAAGGAAAAGAGGTATAGAGCATGAAGACAGTCATCGGACTCTTTGAGTCACAGCAGCAGGCCGAACAGGCCAGCAACAATCTGCATGATCTGGGCTTTGCCCGTGAAGATATAGGCGTCGTGGCGCGCGACACTGTCGTCAAGGAGCGTGAGGTCGGGCAGGAGGAGCGCCCGATTGCCGGCGGCGTAGGTAGTGGCGCGGTTGGCGGCACTGCCGTCGGCGGTCTGGGTGGGCTGCTGGTTGGCCTGGGCGCGATTGTTATTCCCGGCATTGGTCCGGCGGTCGCGGCGGGCACGCTGCTTACGACTGTGGGAACAACCGCAGCCGGTGCGGGTATTGGCGCGGCGGCCGGTGGCCTGATCGGCGCGCTGGTCGGATCGGGTGTCCCGGAGGAGGATGCGCAGATCTACAGCGAGGGCGTGAAGCAGGGTGGCATCCTCGTCACTGTTCAGGCTGATGATGAGCGGTCTGATGCGGCCAGTGATGTGATGCAGCGCGCTGAGGCGGTTGATATCAAAAAGCAGCGCGAGGGGTAGTACGGTTGGATTTGGTACGGCATACGGACGCGCTTCTACTGGTCTTCGGGGAGGATGGCAAAATCACCCGGTTCCGGGGCTACTACGATACGGGCCAGATCAGCCGGAAGGTTGGCGGGGCGACGTAGCATTGCCACGGGTTCTGCCGCAATACGGTGCGCCATAACTGCCTCCAGGTTCTACACCTGGGGGCAGTTGTGTATGGGGCAGTGGCATACAACTTGCTGCGCTTGCTGTGATAGTACTACTGTTATTGACACGCGTTACGCGGTGTGCGTTCAAACGGATCGTTTGCTCTCGATAACGGCGTATTGCGCCTGCGGCAGCCTGATACGTTTTTTGTGAACAAGATGACCCCTTTCCGTCTTTTTGGGAAACATGTGGCTCGGAGAGCCACATGTTTCCCAAAAAGGATATTGTTTTTCGCCCTGCCGGAGGCGAATCAGTGCATCAGGGTAGAACACCGCGTAACGCGTGTCAATAACACGCGTTACGCGGTGCGCGTTCAAACGGGATGTTTGACCAGGGAGAAGCTAGATTCGCCTGCGGCAGCATGGTACGCTTTTTTGTGAAAAAGAGCTGGTCTCTTCCGCCCCGCCGGAGGCTGACATACCTTCCGGGTCAGTGACCGCGTAACGCGCGTTATTGACACGACTTAGCGGTGGGAGTTTAGAGACTGTCTGAAAAGATGATTCACGTCGGTCCCACGGCATGCGGGGTGCCCTGCGACACCGGACAGCGCCCCAGGAGTCCCGGCTTCAGCCGGTTTCCGGCCGCACACCGGCTGAAGCCGGGACTCCTGCTCCAGAGCCGGGCGGGAGCGCTCTCCATATCCGGACTCATTGTTTCATGATGGCTCCCGCATGACGGCCAATGCTGACATGTAGAGAACCAAGAACAAAGGAACCAAGAACAAAGGAACTCAGAACAAAACGTCTTGTGTGCCCACCGCGTAAGTCGTGTTATTCAAATCAAACGGTGTCGCCACCCGCGTGTATGACCGCGTATGTACAGATGAGGAACAATGTGATGTTTAGATCTGAAGTTGTTGTCGGGCTGATCCTGGCAGTTGCTGTATCCGTGTTGTGGCCGGGGGCAGTTGTCCGGGCACAAGCGCCCGATTTCTTTATCGATATCCAGCCGAATGTCGGACCGCCCGGCACCACCGTGACGATTACCGGGCGGGATGCGCCGCCCAATACGCCGATTCAGGTGCTCTTTGCGCCCTTCACCGATCCGGCGCAGTGCCGCCTGGGACGCGGGGCCGATCTGGTTGCCGAAATCACCTCCGACCGGAATGGGAGTTTTGTGGCAACGCATCTGACCGGCCGGTTAAGCGGAGAGCATGCGGGTAACAGTTATGTGGCCCGCGTGAATACCGGACCGACGCCGCGCCCCGCGTCGGATATCGAGTGCTTTACTTTTGGTGCAACCGACGGGCAATACTTCCCGGAGACCGGCCATGTGTTGAAGGGCCGTTTCCAGGAGTACTGGCGGGAGAACGGCGGGCTGGCGGTCTTTGGCTACCCGCTCACCGATGAGTTTCAGCAGGATGGCCGCATCACGCAATATTTTGAGCGGGCGCGCTTTGAGTTCTTCCCGGAGAATCAACCGCCGTACGATGTGCTGCTGGGGCGGCTGGGCGTGGTGCTCCTGGAGCGCGACGGGGTGAACTGGCGCGAACAGCCGACCGCACCCGGTCCCGCGACGGGCTGCCTCTATTTTGAGGAAACGCAGCACAACCTCTGTAATCAGCAGCGCGGGACGGGCTTCCTGAACTATTGGCAGAACAACGGGCTGGAGTTTGATGGACAGCCGGGGAGTTCCTACCGCGAGAGTCTGGCGCTGTTTGGTCTCCCAATCACGGAGCCGTATCAGTACACCAATGAGTCGGGCGACACGGTGCAGGTGCAGTGGTTTGAGCGGGCGCGTTTCGAGTGGCACCCCGATAACCCGGAGCAGTACCGGGTGCTGCTGGGGCGACTCGGCGCGGTGCTGGTAGAGGCCGGTGCCGGGCCGTAACCGGCCAGGAGCGCAACCCGGTCGCCCTGGGATAGTCCGGCATGGGCGAAGCCGTTCGCCAGGCGCTGCACATGGTCCCCCAGTTCGGCATAGGTCCAGCAGGTCATGCCTTCCTTCTGGAGCGCCAGGATTACCGGATGTTCTCCCCGTCCGGCAAAGGTATTGATCAATTCTGGCAGGGTGTGCAATTCTTGCATAGTTCACTTCCTCATATTTGCATGTAGTGACAGGAGTTACGCGGTTGACATGCAAACCGGACGTTTGACCCGATGGAAGCCGGATTCGCCTGCGGCAGCATGGTACTTGATCTATCTTGTTCACGAAATGTTGGCTCTTCGAGCCAACATTTCGTGAACAAGATCTGGGTTCTTCCACCCTGCCGGAGGCAGAATTGGCTTTCAGGTCAGCGACCACGTAACTCCTGGAGTGACAGGAGTTACGCGGTGCGGCCTATTTCGGTCTGTTGACCGACCCAAAAGCCTGATTCGCCTGCGGCAGCATGGTACGCTTTTTTCTTGTTCACAAAAACATTCACAACGTGAATGTTTTTGTGAACAAGATCTGGTCTCTTCCGTCCAGCCGGAGGCGGAGTCTCGTGCCGGATCAGTGACCGCGTAACTCGCGTTAGCGCGACTCAGCAGTTTTTCGATACGCTACTCTTTGGATTAATCACGCACGACTACCCGCAGCAGCGCCTCCTGCCGCTCGACCATGGTGCCCAGTTCAGCCGAGAAAGCCTGCATCCGCGCACAGATCTCCTCCACATCCTGCCCGGTTGCCCGGTTGACCACGCCATAGTTCAGGCGTACGGGAACCATGCGCAACTCGCGGGTACCCGCCGGCTCAACATCGGCCAGAAAAAGTAGCGACTGATCATTGCGTAGAACCGGGTCCACGGCATAGTCGTCCAGAAAATCCCCGGTGTCATAGAGGATGGGCTTGCCCTGCCGAACCGCAACGCCCTGGAAGATATGGGCCGAGTGACCGTGAAGCATATCCACGCCCCGGTCGAGCGCGGCCTGGGCAAACTGCTGGAAATGCTGCGGCGGCCGCCGGCGCATGTTTGGCCCCCAGTGCAGGGAGAGAATCACAAACTGCGCACCATCAGCCCGGGCAGCCTGCACCGACTCCGCAACCAGTTGAAGTGTCGGTGCATCGGGAATGATTGGGATGTAGTTGGTGCCCGGCTGGTTCGCAGTCGCGGCCCAACCCGGTTCGTTGTCGGTAAAGGCCACCATCCCCACCCGCATACCGGCGGCCTCGACGATGGCAGGCCGGCGCGCTTCGGCCAGGTTGCGCCCCGCACCCGCGCGGGCAATTCCGGCGGCATCCAGGTAGTCCAGCGTATCAAGCAGCCCTTGCACCTCAAAGTCGAGCGTATGGTTATTTGCCAGCGAAACCAGGCGGACTCCGGCGGCATGGAGCACCTCTATCGCCTGGGGCGGCGCACGGAAGTGGAACACCTTGGGAGTGCGCGTCCAGGGGGTAGTTGCTGTGGTGATGGCACACTCCAGCCCGGCGATCAGCAGATCGGCGCTCTGGAGCAGGGGCAGCATGTTGCCCCAGAAGCTCTCAGGCGTGCGGAAAGGCATCTCCTGGGCCACACCGCGCCCCAGCATTACATCACCGACCATTCCCACAATCATGGTTTTGACTCCGGAATTTAATAGCAGTATCTGTATGTGCTCTGTTCCTGGTTTATTTCTTTCCCACTTGGTTGCAAGACGTGTGCCATTTATTATCGATCACAGGAGTTACGCGGTGGGTACACAAACTGGACATGTGCCCAGGTGGAAGCCCGATTCGCCTGCGGCAGGGCGGAATCGCCTATCGGGTCAACGACCGCATACGTCATGTAAAAACCTGCTCTTCCATGATGGAAGAGCAGGTTTCCTTTTCCTAGTCATACGCGTTATGCAGCCTCCACAAACGAAAGGGTTGGGCCTCCAGGGACGGTATTTTCTGGTACGCCGCCGCTCGTCAGACCCAGGCTCATACTATCCTGAGGGAGATCCGGGTTGTGCTAGAATAGACAGGCCGACTATCATCCGGAGCTATCCTGGGAAATTGAGGGATTTTTGAAGAAGGAGGTTGCTATGCACCATGTTTACCGGGTTGCGCTTGCCCTGGCCCTGCTTATCTTGCTGTCCCTGCCGGCAGCGAGTCTTGCCCAGCCCCAACCGGCCTTGCTACGCGTCATTCATGCTGCCCCGACTGCACCGGCCGTCGATGTTTATGCCAACGGTGTCCCCATTCTCAGGAATCTGGCATTCTTTGCCCTCAGTGAGTATCTGGCCCTGCCCCCCGGACAGTATACGATTCAGGTGACACCAGCCAATGCCGGCCTGGATGATGCATTCCTCACAGGTGGGTGGTTACTTACAAACAATACACACTACACGCTGATGGCCGTGAGTACCATCGAGAATGTCGGCGGGGTGCTGGAGATCGACAACCAGAATGCGCCACCGCCGGGCCAGGCCCGCGTCAAGCTCTACCACACCGTCCCGGATGCGCCACCGATTGATGTAAAGCTGGCAGGCACAGGCACATCGGTCCTGCGCGCGCTCCCCTTCACCGGTTCCGCTGCGCTGACGGTTCCGGCGGGCACATATCAGTTTGATATCACCCCGGCCGGGTCGCCTACGGTCATCTACACCACGCCCCCGCTGCGCTTTGAACCCGATTGGGGCTATACGTTAACCGCTGTCGGCTTCCTGGAACAGCCGGGTACCTTCGGGGTTCGGTCACACGTTGACTTTACCGCGCCGGCAGCCGCGGCAACCGTGCCACCACCCCAGGCGGCAGAGCGCGTCTATGTTGCGGAGTTGCGCCCACTCAACACCAGTGTGACGGAACAACCGGCAACCGGTACGGCTCGCTTCACCATCAGTGGCGACACACTTACAATGCAGGTGAATGCGCAGGGGCTCTATCCCGGTACCATGCATCTGCAGCACTACCATGGCTTTGTTGATGGGCAAGATGCCACCTGTCCCCCAGCCGTCGCCGATGCAAACAGCGACGGTTTTATCGATCTGGTTGAAACCCAGCCATTCACCGGAATTACGCTGGTGCCGCTCCACGATGATCCGGCATCGCTGGAGATTCAAGTTCCGACCTACCCGATCGCCGGCGACCCCGGCGGCGCTATCAACTATGCCCAGACGGTCTCGGTGAACGCGCTGGAGTCGGCGCTGCTGTCAACCCACGGTATTGCGGATCTGGCGCTGGAGCAGCGGACGGTCTTCCTGCATGGGGTCAACCCGAATGCTAATCTGCCCGAGTCGGTGCAGTCACTGCCGAATGTGCCGGCCCAGGTGACACTGCCGGTCGCGTGTGGCGAAATCGTCCGCGTGCAGTAATTCGCGGTGTCGTGCGACAACGTGAAGCAAAGTTGCATTAGAATGCCCCCGGCAGGCAGAGCGCTCTGCCCGGGGGCATTTTCGGTAGCGGGGAGAAGATGTAACTCGATACGCTGGTAATCATCACGTAGCACAACAGTAATCTTTCTGTTTAGCCCTTATCCGGCTCCTCCGGGGCGGGCATGGGCGGCTCATTCCCCAGGCTGCCAAACGAGGTATCGCCATAGCCGCCGGTAACGCCGGGATCGGTATCGCTCCCCAGGCCGGCCGTCTCAACTGAGCGTGATGGGCGGCCGGTTACGCTCTGCACGGCGTTGCTCAAAATATTCCAGACCGCCGCCTCGGTGAGTCGGTAGTTCTGGGCAAGTTCATAGACGCTCGGTCCCTGCATGGCGGCGCGCACAATATCGCCCTCCTGACCGGGGAGTTGCTCTACCTGACCGGGAAACTGCTGCAACTCGGCCAGCAGGCGTGCCATGCGTTCATGTGTTCCCTGTGCCACACAAACCTCCTTTGTACGTTTTACATTGGCATGCCGGCATATTTATGTTTCTACCCACTACTCAAATGGATCATGTCGGGCATCACGGTAGCCCCAGTCCACCAGATCAGGCGCATACTGCGTCTGTGACAGCAGCGTGCCTCGGCAGAGACGCCGCGCATTGGTCGCGTTCCACTGCTCATGCCGGAGCCGGGCAATCAAGTCATGCATGACCCAGTCGGGGACCGCCGTGCGCTCATCGGGATAGATAAAGCCAAACAATGTCAGATAACTGAAAAGCACGCGCCAGTGGGAGTTAAACCGCCGCAGCAGGCGCGACCAGTCTATATGCACGGTAGCACCCCGCAGCAGGTGTGCCACATCGGCCCCGTCGTAGCGCTCGCGCTCCATAATAAATGCCTTGTCCCAGATCATTTCCTCACGTGGGCAGAGCAGTATCGGTACATCCAGAATGGTCTGTTCAACCGCATAGGTAAACCATTCGTCGTCTACCTTGCCAATGCCGTTATCGGAGCTGAAAATAATATCAATAAACTGCGCCGCGCTGGAGACCTTACCCAGCCAGTGCGGTATCGTTAGTTCCGTCTGATAACCTGCCTCGGTCAGCACCAGCAGGCAGCGCTCGGTATCCTGCGGGCGAACAAACAGATCAAGATCTTTCGTCTCACGGACGATTCCGGTGTAATATTCAAATGCAAATGTACCGCCAACCAGAAACGGCACCTGTGCCGCCTGAAGCGCGGTAATAGCATGTTGATAGAACTGGTATGTTTGCCCATCAAGTGTGTTCTGGGTTGATAGTTCTGCCATATGCTCCTTCCAATGCTGTGCCGTGCGGCAGCTTCTGCGGTGGGGTTTGAAATAGATGTAGCAAGAAATGTACCATTGGTGTAACGGTTAGGGGTTAGGGGTTAACGGTTATGTTATATAGTTATTGCCAGCGTAACTCCTAACCCCAAATAGCTTTCAAATACGCTTTGCGGCTTTGCGCGAGCGTATTTGAAAGCTATTGCCCCTAACCCGTAACCCCTAACCCCTAAGGGTTCATAAAGAAATAAGTTCGCCATTCTTCGTAACACAAAATATATACCCATGGTATACTCAGGCCACCAATGAGAGGAGGCCCGTGAATGCCCGATGAACCCAGT
>JGI12109J20283_10303970_pt1 | contig 21440 bp, 18 predicted proteins | sample ElkSlonscriptome_12_FD_20283 | JGI IMG/M metagenome (IMG submission 20283)
GGCGATGCCCGACGAGGCCTGGGAAACGTTCTCGGCAATCTCGGTGGTCGCTGTCGATTGCTCCTCGACGGCGGCTGCGATCGTCGTGATCACCGCATTGATCTCGTTGATCACCTCGCCGATCTTCGCGATGTCGGTGATGGTGCCGCTGGTCGTCTGTTGCATCTCCTCAATCTGATTCTTGATGTCGACCGTTGCATCGGCCGTCTGCCTGGCGAGCTCCTTGATCTCATTGGCAACAACTGCGAAACCCTTGCCGGCCTCGCCGGCGCGGGCAGCCTCGATGGTGGCGTTGAGGGCCAGCAGATTCGTCTGCTCGGAGATGTCGGTGATCGCCTCGGTAACCTTGCCGATCTTGTCCGCTGCTTGACCGAGATCGTTGATCTTCTGCGAGGTCGCCTGCGACTGGTTAACGGCGCTCTCGGAGATGTGCTTCGCCTTGGCGGCATTCTGCGCGATCTCGTTGACGGTCGAAGACATCTGCTCCGCGGCCGTCGCAACGAAGCCGACATTGCTCGAGGACTGTTCCATCGCCGCGGAGACCGAGTTCATGTTGGTGCTCATCTCCTCGGCCGCCGAGGCCACGGCTGCGGATCGGCTCGCGGCATCCTCGGCATTCCCGGAGAGCTGGGTCGCGATGGCCGAAAGCTCAGTCGAGGACGAGGAGAGCGTGTTCACGCCGCTGATGATGTCCCTAATCATGTCCCCGAGCCCGCGGGCCGTGCGTGCAAGGGCCTGCGACATCTTGCCCAGCTCGTCCTGATGGTCGGTGTCGAGCTTCGCGGTAAAGTCACCATCGGCCAAGACATCCACGAACCGGACGACCTTCTGCACCGGACCCATGATCGTGCGGGTCATCAAGATGGCCGCGCCGATACCGATCAGCACGGCCAGGATTGCGACGATCGTGATCGTCGTCGTCGCGCGCTCGCTCTGCGCCTCGACCTTGGGCCCGAGCTCGTCCTGCTCCGCCTTGATCGAGAGCGTCAGGTCGTCGATTGCCCTGGCCATGACCGGGCCAAGCGCGTCCAGGGTGCCATTGATCAGCTCGTTGCGCCGCACAATCGTCTTCGCGACCTGATCGAACGCCGCTGCGTAGTCGCCGGCCAAGGTGATCACCTCGCTGTTGAGCCTCCTCAGCTCGGCATCTTGCAGCGTTCCGTCGAGCTCGCTGGCAGTGCTCATGGTCTTGACGAGCTCCTGCTCCGCCCGCGCCTTGTCCTGCTCTGAATTCGTCTCGAGATATTTCTGGGCGTAGAGCCGACCCAGCAGCATGTGGCGCAGGGCGATGCCGGCCGCGTGGGTCGCCTTGCCGTTGTCAGCTTGCTCGGCCGCGGCCATGATGGAAGTGAGGTTCTTCTCCATCCTCGGGCCGACTGCGACTAGAACGTCTTCGACCAAACGATCGCGCTCGCGATAGAGCTCGACGACCTCGTCAAAGGCCTTGTCGTAGACGGCAATGTTCGCGCCGTATTCGCGGATGATCTCAGCGCGCTCCGGTTGCGTTAGCTCCTGCTGGGCCTCTTCCAGGAACTCCAGCATCTTCTCGTTATAAGCGTTGTATTCTTCGATGTCTTCGTCGCTGTTGGTCTGCATGAAGTCCTTTACGTTCATCCGCACCATCAGCATGTTAGCCTGCAGGCGCCCAGCGAGGTTGGTATGGCGCGCCAGGTCGCGGTAGGTGGCGAAGCCTTGTTGTACACCGCCGAGGCTCTGCCAGGCGATCACGGAAATGACGACCAAGAGCAGCACGACTGCCCCGAAGCCGGCGCCAATTTTCACTGATAGGCTCAAGTTCTTAAGCAATGTTGCTCTCCTTCTCATTGTTCCGGTGATGAGGGTCAACTGCTGCTGAGGTCTCGGACCGCGACAGGTTTCCCCGACCTGGTGCCTGCAGGGTCGCATGCTGCCGAAGACCTGCCTCATGCAGCACGCCTTTTCCCTGTCCACCGAGGGGCTGTGCACTCTTAATCCCACCAGCGCAGGTCCTTGTTTACAGAAATTCATCAGGCCGAAGCGAGGAATGCTTCAAATTTCGGGCAGGCGATTTCCGCACACTTGTCGTTAATGTGGCCGAGTCGTGATAAGCGGGCCGGATGACAGCCGGAGTCCGGGTTGGGCTCGTGAACGCGATCACATGCGCGCCGTTAGCGGATCGCCCGCCGGGAGGAGCAAGTTTGATGGGCGAGCGCGCGCGCTGGGAACCGCCGTCAATAGGGTCTTTCAGCCTATTGGCTAGAGAGATCGCCCATGGCGTGAGCGGATGAGCCGGTGGGATCGTCTTCGAGCCCGGCGGCGATCGGCGTTATGAGCCGGATTCGAGTGGCGGGTTTGGCAGGTGCACCCGCAGCGGTTCGGCGATGCCCATGTTGTCGGCGATCGTCTGCAGGCGCTGGATGATGATCGGCCTCGCCGTGTGTCCCCGTGGCAGAAGCATACGGCCGTTGACGGCGCGGACATCCTCGGAGAAAACCATTCCCTCGGTAAGATCTGCGACAGCGACCTCCCGGATCAACGCCTCACCGTGGACACCTAGGACCTTCTCTAAGGCGTCCAGAACGGCTGGGTCGTAATGCCCACGTCTGCTGCGCAGGATGCCGACGGCATCGGACTTGGAAAGGCCTTGGGACAGGAGCTGGTCAAAATCCGAGGCAACCTTGAGGATGCGCGCGCCGAGCGGGATATCGGCGCCGCGTCGCCGATCGTTCGGCACACCGCCGCCGTTGAACCGCTTCAGTTGGTAGAGAACGGACTCGACCACCGCCTCGATCCGCGGAATATGGGACAAGAGGTCGGCGGCAACCTTCGGATGGGCTTCGTACAGACGCGACTCCGCCTCGGTGAGCTCGGCACCCTGGCTGACCTTCTTGGCCAGGGCTTCCGGTAGGGTGACATATCCGATCTGCGAGAGCAGCGCGGCAGTATCGATCTTCCAGAGCTCTTCGGCCTGCAATTCCTCGGCGACCGCGTGTGCGTAGTTCTTGATGACGGAAGCGCGCCCAAAGACCTCCGGATTGAGCGTCGACAGTAGATCGGTAAGCATCTGGATACTTCCCCTGAGGGTCTTCTCCAGCAACTCCTTCTCGGCCTGCACCAACCGGAACTGCTCGGCGCCTTGCTCGAGTACCTGCACCAGTATCGCCGTCTCGCAGGGTTTGGTCAGGAAACGATAGATGCGGCCTTCGTTGACTGCCTTGACGGCGTTCGCCAAATCCGCGTTGCCTGTCAGCATGATCCGCACGCTGTCGGGCGCGATGCGACTCGCATGCGACAGGAATACAACGCCGTCCATGACCGGCATGCGCAGGTCCGAAACGACTACCGCAAAAGGGCCTTGCTCATTGAGCGCATTCAACCCCTCCTGCGGGCCGAGCGCCGTGACGATGTCGAAATGCTTGCGCAGCTGACGCCGCAGGGAATCGAGGAGGTTGCGATCGTCGTCGACAATGAGAATACGATCGAGCACGGCACTGGCTCCCGCTATGCGTGGATCACCTCACGCCAGAGTCCCAGCCGGTCGGCGAGGCCTAGGCGCTCGAAATAGGCTCGATCCAAAGGCTCGTGCCCTGTCGCGGATTCGCCCTCGAGGTGCTCCCATGACAATCCGTCGGCGGCGTGAACGATTCCCGCAACGCCAAGCTTTGAATCGTCGCATTCGCCGGGCCGGTGATGATAACCAATCGCTTCCACAATGTTGTCTGGCAGGCCCCACAAACCCATCAAATAGGCGCCAAGCTCTGCGTGTGTGGCGCCGAGCACCTCGTCTTCCATGTCGTGGAAATGACAACCTTCCGAGATGCTGCGCTCGGCGATTTCACGGAAGGCATCAGCGAATCGGTCGGCGATGATCAGCTTGCCGATGTCGTGGAGCAAGCCAGCCATGAAGGCGTCATCGGCGACATCTTTGGACAGCTTTTCAGCCGCGCAGATCTTGCGGGCGAAGACCCCGACGCTTTGACAGTGCTGGAACAGCGTGTCCGGGTCCAATCCGGAGCGGCCTTCGTTGGAGAACTGGCTGAAGACTCCGCTGCTCAAAACGAGCCCCCGGATCGTGTCCGTCCCGAGATAGGCGACGGCCTGGTTGACGTCGGTGAAGCGTCGCGGTAGGCCGAAGAACGCCGAATTGACGATCTGCAGGATTTTGGCGGTCATCCCCAGGTCCTCGGCAATCACCTGACCGATATCGCTGGCTGAAGAGTCCGGTTGGCCCAACAGCTCCATGATTCGGCCGTAGACGACCGGCACGCTCGGCAAAGTCTGGATCCTCGAGACGAGTTCCTGCAGCGGTTCGCTCGCAAGGAGGTTCCGCAGGGAACAGGCCCGACCGATGACGCCCTTGACCGTTTCCGCGTCCGTGGGTTTCGCCAGGTATTGATGGGCCGTGCCAAGGGCCTTGGCTGTCATCTCGCGCTCGGCATAACCCGAGAGAACGATCCGCACCGCGCCTGGTGAAATCTCCTTCACCTCGCGCAGCAGCGCCGCCCCATCCATCCGGGGCATACGCATGTCGGTCACGACGACGTCGACGGGCTCTTCCCGAACGACATCGAGTGCCCGTGCGGCCGAGTCGACGAAGGTCATCTCCCATTCATGGCGCATGCCCCTCAGCATCCGTCTGAGTCCATCGAGCACCCGTTCCTCGTCATCGACGAAAAGAATCCGAGTCTTCATGCCGTTGACCCGGTTGGTAACCTGATCACGAAGGTGGTACCTAGGCTGGCGCGTGTGTCGACCTCAAGGGCACCGCCGTGTTTCTCGGTGACGACTTGGTGGGCAATGGCCAACCCTTGACCAGTGCCCCTGCCGACCTCCTTTGTTGTAAAGAAGGGATCGAAGATACGATGGCGAATACTCTCGGGAATCCCTCCGCCGGTATCGGCGATACGCACCTCCACGCTGTCTGCACAGCGACGCGTACTAATCCGAATCTTGCCCTTGGCGTCGCCTTCCTGGGACAAGACCGCCTCGATCGCATGTGCAGCGTTGACGATGATATTGAGGAAAACCTGGTTCAGCTCGCCTGCAAAGCACGGCACCAGCGGCAGATCCGGCGCGAAATCCGTCTCTAGCTCGGCGCAGTATTTCCACTCGTTGCGGCTAACCGTGAGCGTCGATTCCAAGGCCCTATTCAGGTCCACGGGGGCCTTTTGATCCATTGCAGGGTGAGAGAATTCCTTCATCGAGCGTACAATTTTGCTCACCCTGTCAACACCCTCGAGCGTCTGCTCGATCGCCTTGGGTATCTCCTCGCGCAGGTACTCGAGGTCGGCCGCCGACATGCGCTTTTCCACTTCCTCGACCAGACCGGCCAGAGACGATATGGCTTTAGCGCCGTCGAGAAGGTGGCGACATGATTCGATCACATCCATTAAATCGCTGAAGCAATCCCTTAGAAACCGCGTGTTGTCGCCAACGTATTGCGTTGGAGTATTGATTTCGTGGGCGATACCGGCGGCCAACTGGCCGATGCTCTCAAGCTTCTGTGCCTGAGTGGTCCTCGTCTCCTGCAATCGCCGATCGGTGATATCGGCTCCCATGATCAGGACCCCGCCGATGCCAGCTATGTCGTAGCGGATGGGACTGACGTGCAGGCCCAACAACCGCCCCTGGCCATCGACACTTTCGAAGCGGAACGAGTCCAGTCGTACGACTTCGCCGAGTTCCCGACACTGCTCGATAGCGCGGCGCAGGCCCTTCTCATCCCAATTGAGGCCCAAGGCGAAGAGATGTTCCCCCAGTGTCTCCTCGGCGCCCTTGGCGAACGTCTGCTCGGCGTGCCCGTTCCATTGCGTGACCCGAAGGTCGGGTGACAAGGCGATGAGAATCGAATTAATGCCGGCAATGAGTGCCGCGTTTTCCAGATGACTTCGCTCGACCTCCGTCCTCGCCTGTACCAGTTCGGTCACATCCAAGAGGCTCAAGATACAGACCCTGTCGTTGCCGATCGCCGTGCGGGTCGCGGATCTGATCACATGTCGCTCCGCGTCACCGCAAGTTAGCACAACTGGATCCCGGTTCTCGCTCGGCAGTCGACAATCCAGGAGACGGCCGAAATCAACCGCGTCGCGGCAATCCAGCGTCTCGCAGTCCTGACCCCTCACCTGATCCCGCTGGCAATTCAGCATGGCCTCTGCAGCCGGATTCAGATCGCGGATTTTTTGCGTATCTTCCTCGAGGACGATCACTGCCGTCTGGATAGTCTTCCAGATCGCCATCATTTGCGTGTCGCTGTCAGCGAGACGCCGCTCAACCGACCTTCGCTCGGTGATGTCCAGAATGCTCCCCACGATCCCCGCGACCTCGCCACCGGCGTTGGAGAAGGTGGATTTGTTGAAGATCACTTCCCGGACACTGCCGTCGGCGTGGAGAACACTCGCCTCATACGATTGTGTTCCCGGGTTGTCGAAGAGCGCTGCGTCCGCTTCTTGGTATTTGGCCGCGAGTTCCGAGGGCGCCATTTCGTAGACGGTCTTTCCCACGATATCCGCGAGCGGTCGGCCGACGAAGGACTCGAAGGCCTGGTTGCCGCCCAGATAGCGGCCCGAGCGGTCCTTATAGAAGATAGGCGTCGGCAGCGCATTGATGAGTGTGCTCAAGAATGGGAGTTGCCGAAAAGGCCCGGCGTCCTGCGCTTCTGATGCGCCCGCACCCCGTTGCTCGGCGAGTGGACGCGGCGCTACCAGGGTGTCTGCGGCGCCTCCTTGATGTTCAGTCTTGAGCCGATCTGCTGTTGCCATTTTTATGACCCCCTGGTCAGGCAGCCAATCCGATATGGGCGTCCTTGGCGGTTGGGATCCGGGAAGCCGCGGGCTCGCGCCTAGCTCTCAAGCCGGCAAGATAGAGAAGAACCTCTCAGCGAGCTCTCGCCAATTGGCAAGGTTTACCGCGTAACCCTGGTCAGACAGGTAACCGACGTCTGGTTCGTCTGGCAGAGCGCACGCCTGTTCGGGGAAGTGTTGCTGGACGAGAGCGTTGGCCACATGCACTGCCGTAATCGGTGAGAACCCGTCATGCAGGCCCGAGGCCTCCCTCGGCTCATGGTGGAAGACAACGGCCTCGACAATGGGTTTGGAGAGCCCCCATGCGCTGAGTAGATAGGCACCAAGCTCAGCATGGGTCGCGCCGAATTCGAGCTCCTCGACGCGATACAGCTCACAGGATTCACGCCGGGCCAAAGCCCTCACGCGCGCGTAATCCGCGCCGAGCTCGGCGGCCAGGACGAGCTCGCCAATATCATGCAACAATCCCGCCGTAAATGAGTCGTTGACAGTTTCTTGGGCGGTCTTCTCTGCGGCGGCGAGCCTCCCCGCCAGTTCCCCCACAAGGAGGCCGTGGTCCAGCAGCCTGGAAACATTGAGGCAAGCAGACGCGCGCTCGGCAAGCTTCGTCAACACAGCCACCCAGAGAACAAGTCCACCAATCCTGTCGAGACCAATCAACCTTATGGCTGGCTCCAGCTCGGTGACCGGCTGATGCAATCCGAACGCTGGCGAGCTGACCGACTGCAGCACCTGTGACACCAGAGCCCTATCCGACGAAAGGACCTCAGCGATGTCCGCAGGTGTCACCTCCGGCGCAGACAAGGCCTCAGCGACGTCGAGGTACAGGGCAGGCCTCGCCGGCAGGGTTTCGATTCGTCCAATCAGGGGCGTCAGGGACGGCTCTTCCTGCAACAACGCGCGCAGCTCCAAAGCCTGGTCGATGACGGCACAGAGGTGGTGAGGGGGACAGGGCTTGGTCAAGTACTGGTGGGTCACACCGACTGGGCGCATGATTAGCTCCCAGTCTGAGTAACCGGAGAGGACAATACGAATGACGTGCGGATGCCGACGCAGCACCTCGTCGAGAAGCTGCAGACCGTCCATCTCCGGCATCCTCATGTCGGAAACGATCGCATCGAAAGGTCGTTGCCCAAGGGCCTCGAGCGCATCGCGACCGCTCCCAACGAACACCATCTCCCAGGCCCGGCGCAGCGGCCGCAACGACCGCCTCAAGCCCTCGAGGATGTTCGGCTCATCGTCAACGAACAGGACACGGACATTTTCGTTCTCGGTCGACATGGGCCAAATGGTAGCGGATCCACGCTGAAGGTTCCGTGACTGGGCCCACGCCTCGGCACATGCCTAGCGGCCCGGGACGGCTTTAACGGCGACACGACGAGCGGCGTTCTTCTGCAGGCCGGTCCTTGGCCACCACAGTCTGCGGTCGACGCCCGCTCGACCCGCCGACGCCACCTTCGTCAGCAACGCCGATGCGTCCCCTAGTACCCAAAGACCACCACGAGGATCGACTCGGCGTGCAATGCTCCCCCCGGTTCGAGGAAGCCCGATCGGCTCGGCAGAGGTTCAACGCCCGTCGAGGGATCTCAAGTCCACCGCATCGTGTTGGACCTCGATGTCGAGCTCGATCTGTTCCGGCTCAGTCGGCAGCTGCCGCCCAATCGAAGCGGAAGACCTTCTCCTCGATGCGCACCTGCGGCCCCTGCTCGCCCATGTCGAGCTCCAGACTCGTTACGGCGCGCACCTCGTAGGGCCGCATGGTCTCGGGATCGGTCAGGACATCGACCCGTTCGCGGCGCTTAGCGGACTCGATCATCTCCAGTGAGATCTCCTCGGGGATCGGCTGATCGGCCTGTTCATAGGCCTTGACGATCGACTCGTAGATCGCCTGGCGCAGCGGCTCTCCCTCCGCGTTGAGTTGGAACGCCAGGCGTGCGGCGCCGGGCTGCTCGGCCTCGGCCGCACCAAGGTGCTCAAAGGAGCCCTGCGAAGGCACAGTCACACCGAAATAGTCCGACTCGGCGTCGAACTCGGTGCGCTCGCCGGGCTTGAGCGCCTTGTCCAGCCAGAGACCCACCCAGAGGTGCCAGTAGCTGTCGACCTTGGCCCGCAACACCTCGGCGATGTTCGGCTCGAACAGGGCCATCCGCAGCGCCTCGTGGGTGACCTCCGGGGGGCGCTCGGGAATCTGCTCGATCTTCGCATCCAGCTGCTGCTCGACGGGGAGGATCTCGACGATACGGCCTTCTGCGTCGACGACGAAGGACGGCACCGTCTCGTTGACGACCCAGAAGGGGGCCGGCAGATGGGCCTGCTCCTCGGGGGACGTGACATCGTTGCCGTTGATCTCGATGAGGCGCACGTCCTCGAAGTCNAGCCGCCAGTCCTGACCTTCTGCCGCTCGGGTCACGCGCAGGCGCATCTCCGTCGTCACCTCGCGGTCGCGCCGGTTCTCCTCTACGACGACGCGTGCCGTGGCCGGGACCGGCCAATCAAAGGTCAGCGGCTTGGCCTGGATCGTGAGGGGCAGGACGAGCCCCAGCGCGGCGGGCATCAGCCGAGCGAGGCGGCAAGTTACGGGGCGACGGCAGATCGGTTGTCGGTACATCTTCTCTCCAGTGCTGATGGCGATGAGGATGGACGCCCCGGCAGCGGCGCGCCGGGGCCAGCGGTGGTCTGAAAAATCACGGGTGGGAGCGGGCGGGGTCTCGCGCTCAGCGGCGGACCTCGATGCCCTGTGTCTCGAGCTCGGACTTGACCGCGGCAATCGCCACCTCCCCGCGATGAAAGATCCCGGCGGCTAGTGCGGCCTCGGCTTGGGTCTTGGCGAACACCTCGGTGAAATGCGCGGGGCACCCCGCCCCACTCGAGGCGATCACCGGTATGGCGACGGCATCGCTGACGGCGCTGATCAGCTCGAGATCGAAGCCGCTACCGGTGCCGTCGCGATCGATCGAATTGAGCAGGATCTCACCGGCGCCAAGGCGCTCGCAGACCTGCGCGAGCTCCACGGCATCGACATCACGGCCCTCGCGCCCGCCCTTGACGGTGCACTGGAACCAGCAAAAGCGCTCGCCGCCGGGCCCGGGGAGGGCCGTGTCGATGACCGGCCGCTCGGTCTCCTCGGGCGAGGAGACGTAGACGCGCCGCGGGTCGATCGAGATCACGACGGCCTGATTGCCGTAGACCTCGGCGATCTGTTCGATCGCGCTCGAGCCGTCCGGGCCGCCGCGCTCGCGATACTGCTCGACGGTCGCGACCGCGTCGCTGCCGATCGAGATCTTGTCCGCGCCGGAGCGGAAGTACTCGGCGGCAACGTCCAGGGCCGAGTAGGCGTGGCCGTCGGCATCGGTGAAGGCACGGATGCCGCCGCCGATGGTCAGCGGCACGAAGACCTGCTCCGAGGTCCGCCTGAGCACCTCGAGCATCGGCTGATCGGCGAGCGGGAAGTCGCGGAAGCCGGTGATGTTGAGGAAGGTGATCTCATCGGCCCCCTCCTCGTAGTAGCGCCGCGCCAGGTCGACCGGCTTGCCAAGGTTGCGCACGGCACCGGCCTCGCGCACGTCGTACTGGTCGCCCTTGGTCACCACCAGGTCGCCGGCGTCGTTCGTGCGCACGTCGAGACAGGCGATGATGCGCTTGGCGAAACGGGTCTCCTCCGTCGGCAACTCATCGGACCGGCGCGTGCGCCCCGCCCCGACGACCGGCTCGCTGCTCGCCAAGAACCGCTGGAGCAGGCGCAGCCCGGCCGCCCCGCTCTTCTCCGGGTGGAACTGCACGGCCGCGACCCGGCCGCGATGGACGGCGCTGACGAAAGGGGTGCCGTAGTCGGTGAGCGCAGCGACCCACTCGGCATTCTCCGGCCGCGCCTCGGCATGGTAGGAGTGGACGAAGTAAAGCTTCTCGCCGTCGTGGTCGCCGAGCAGCGACGAGGCCCCGACCAGACGGAGCCCGTTCCAACCCATGTGGGGGACCGAGAGGGGGCCGGCCTCGAAGCGGCGCACCTGCCCTGGGATCAGCCCAAGGCCGGCGACCCCCGGCGACTCCTCACTGCCCTCGAAGAGGCACTGCAGACCGATGCAGATGCCGAGAAAGGGCCGCCCTTCCTGCAGATAGGCCCGCAGCGGCTCGACATAGCCGAGGTCGTACAGGCGGCGCATCGCAGCGCCGAAGGCCCCGACGCCGGGAAAGACCAACCGCTCGGCGGCGAGGATGTCCTCGGGCGAGCGGACGTCGACCAGTTCGTAGCCTAGCTTGCGGATGGCATTGCGCACGCTGCGGACGTTGCCGGCACCATAGTCGAGGAGGGAAATCATGGCTCGCGTCTCGTTCGGGAACGGACGACGAGACGGCTACGACCGCTTCAAGCGAGGGTTCGCGACGCGCCTCGGGGATGCACGCCCCCAGGTTTTGACTAAGCCCCATTGTAACGCGTCGTTTGCCCGACGCACCGTCGGAGATGCAGTCGGCGAAGGCGCCTGTAGCCTGTACGGTGGGCCGAGGGGCGAGGCCCAACAGGGTGCAGCCCTGCCACCTTGGATTGTAGGGCCTCGCAAGGCCGGCCCAACCTGCTTCGGCGCTTCAGCGTTGACCACCGAACCGCAAGCGAACCCGCGCTGGAAACGCCGGCGCCAAGTGACTCCTCTCCAGGAGGCCCGTCGGCCGCCCACAGTCGCGCCTCGCGCGTAAAGGGGGACAATCGCCAAGAAACGCCGGCTACCGATAGCACAGAAAGGGTTCGATCGCCTCGCGCCAGGCGGCCTCGTCGGGTCGCAGTCGCCGGTCGAGATCAGCTGCCTCGGCGGCCGGGTCGTCGACCCAGTGGCGGAGGAAGGTGCCGCCGCTCAGGAGGTCGATGGCGAGGCGCTCGGTCTCGTACTCGTAGGGGAAGTCGCGCCAGATCGGGTAGTTCGGGTACTCGAGCCGGATGGCCTTGAGCAGCAGGGCGGCGAGCCGGTAGGGGCGGAAGGCGTGGTGGCGGTAGTCGCGGTGATCGGTGTGGAGCTGCAGGCCGGCGCAGGGTTGCCCGGCGTGCTTGTGGAAGGTGGGCGCGAACCAGCACGGGCGCAGGAGCACGCCTGCAAGCCAAGCGGGGGCGAGCGCCCGCATACGGCCCAGGATCCTATCGATGTCCAGGTCCGGGGCGCCGACCAGCTCGAGCGCGGTCGTCGTGCCGCGCGCCTCGGAGAGGGTCGTGCCCTCGAACAGCACGGTGCCGGGGAAACAGCGGGCCATGTTGAGACTGCCCGCGTTGGGGCTCGGGTTGACCCAGGCCAGCTCGGCGAGCGGCCAGCCCCAGCCGGGGCCCTGCTCGGGCTGGTAGCCGGCCATGGTGACGACCTCCAGCTCCAATGAGAGGTTGCGGTCGGCGACCAGCCAGCGTGCCATCTCGCCGAGCGTCAGACCGTGGCGCATCGGCACGGGCGCAGCGCCGACGAAGCTCTCCCAGCCGGGCTCCAGCAGGCTCCCCTCGACCGGGCGCCCGGCGGGGTTCGGCCGGTCGAGCACCCACAGGGCCTTGCCCGCCTCGGCACAGGCGGTCAGGACATACGCCAGGGTCGTCAGGTAGGTATAGATGCGTGTGCCGATGTCCTGGAGGTCGACGAGCAGGACGTCGAAGGCGTCGAGCATTTCCGCGGTCGGGTAGCGGACCTCGCCATAGAGGCTGTAGACCGGGATGCCGTGGCGCGGATCGCGGTAGTCGGCCGACTCGATCATGTTGTCCTGCTTGTCGCCGCGCATCCCGTGCTGCGGGCCCAGGGCCGCGGTGAGCCGCAGATCGTCGCACGCACCCAGGGCATCGAGGCTGTGGCGAAGCCCACTGGTGACGGAGGCGGGATGCCCGAGCAAGGCGAGCCGCCGACCCCGGAGATCGCGCCGCAACCCCGGCTCCTCCAAGAGGCGATCGATCCCGAGCCTCATCGCGCGTCCCCCGCCAGTCTGCGCAGCAGCGCCGACACGCTAGCAGCCCGATGAATCTCCCATGAACCGCAGACCAGATTTTGCTTGTGGTCAAGGCCCGGCCCCGCAAGAATGGCCCCCCGGAGCACACGCGGGGCCGACATGACCGACGAACCGATCATCTTCACCGTCTTCCTCGTCTTCACCGGGGCGGCCGTGCTAGCCACGCTCGCCCTGCTCGCACGTCAGTCGCTCCTTATCGCCTATATGCTGCTCGGCGGACTGCTCGGGCCCTGGGGGCTCGGCCTGGTCAAGGACCCCGAGACGGTCGCCGAGATCGGCCACATCGGCATCATCTTCCTGCTCTTTCTCCTCGGCCTCAACCTCGACCCCCAGGACCTGCTGCGCAGCCTGCGCCGTACCACGCTGGTGACCCTGGCCAGCTCCTTGATCTTCGCCGCCGCCGGCATCGTCATCGGCTTGTCGGTCGGGTTCACGCTGATCGAGGCCCTGATCCTCGGTGGGGCGATGACCTTCTCGAGCACCATCATCGGCCTCAAACTCCTGCCAACGACCGTGCTGCACCACCAGCGCATGGGCCGCGTCATCATCAGCGTCCTTTTGTTCCAGGACCTGGTGGCGATCGCAATGCTGCTGATGATCGGCGGCGCCACCGGCGGTGGGAACCCCTGGCTGCAAATGGCGCTGGTACTCCTGATGCTCCCGCTGCTGATCCTGTTCGCCATGGCCTGCGCGCACTACGTTCTGATCCCGCTGATCCAGCGCTTCGACACCTTCCGCGAGTATGTCTTCCTGCTCGTCATCGGCTGGTGCGTCGGGATGGCCGAGCTCTCGACGATACTCGGCCTTTCGCGCGAGATCGGGGCCTTTCTCGCCGGGATCGCGTTGGCCTCGAGCAAGATCGCCTTCTATATCGCCGAGAGCCTGCGCCCGCTGCGCGACTTCTTCCTGGTGCTGTTCTTCTTCAGCCTGGGGGCGAGCTTCAACCTCAGCATGGTCGAGGACGTCATTCTGCCGGCCGGTCTCGCCGCCGCCACCGCGCTGCTGATCAAGCCTTGGGTCTTCCGGCTGCTCCTGACGATGACCGGCGAGCCGCCCCAGCGCGCCGGCGAGATCGGCCATCGCTTGGGACAGCTCAGCGAATTCTCGCTGTTGATCGCGGCCCTGGCACTGAGCAAGGGCGTCATCGGGGAGCTCGCCTCCTACACCCTGCAACTGGCCACGCTGATCACCTTTCTGGTCTCGTCCTACCGCGTCGTACGGCGCTTTCCGACGCCCATCGCGCTCAGCGACGCGCTGCGTCGCGACTGAGCGACGTCGCTTGCTGACGCGCCGGCCTTCCGGCCCCAAGGCAAGGCCTCAGCCACTTGATCCTTGGGCCAAAGGCGCGGCGGCCGCCAAGACTTCCTGCGCTTCACCCAAGCTGGGTGTCGTCCCAGTCGGCCTCGCCGACGCGCGGGCGCTGCGGCTCGGGGTCGCGCTCCGGAAAGTTGGCCTCGAGGACCTTGATAAAGCGCTTGGCCTGGGGCGAGAGGAACTTGCCACGGCGCAGCACGATGCCATAGCTGCGCTTCGGGAAATACCGGTCGAGGCTCACGCGCCCGATCGATTCCAGACCGGTCAGACAAACGTCGGTAACGATCGAGATCCCGAGCCCGAGCTCGACGTACTTTTTGATCACCTCCCAGCCGCCGGCCTCGAGCGTCACCCGGTAATCGAGGTTGTGCTGCTTGAACACCAGGTCGACGATCCGCCAGGTGCTGAGGTGCCGGGGCGGGAGGATCAGGCCGTAGGGCGCGATATCGGCGAGCGTCACGTCCTCCTTCTCGGCCAACGGGTGGCCGAGCGGCGTGATCAGCGTCGGGCGGAAGGTCACGACCGGCCGATAGGTGATGTCGTCCGGGACCTCCAGCATCGAGCCGACGGCGAGGTCCACGGTGTCGGCGCGCAGCATTGCCAGGCCGTCGCGGCCGGTCACATTGTGCAGCTTCAGATCGATGCCCGGGTACTCTTGGGAGAACTCCTGGACGGGGTGGGGCAGGACATAGAGGATCGTCGACTCGCCGGCGGCCACATTCAGGGCACCTTGGTCGACGCGGCCGGATTGAGTCGCAAAGGTCTCGTGGAGCTTGTCCATGCCCTCGACGAGGGGCTCGGCGAGCTGGAAGAGGAGCTCTCCCTCGGGCGTGAGCCTGATCTTGGGCCCGCGGCGCTCGAACAGAATGGTGTCGAACTCCCGCTCCAAGGCCTGAATCTGCAGCGACACCGTGGGCTGACTGAGGAAGATCTTCTCGGCGGCAGCGCTGACACTGCCGGAGCGGGCTGCATGACAGAAGGCCCGCAGTTGCTTGAGGCGATTCTGTTTATAGTGGATCTGGAGGCTCGCTGGCGCCATAGTTTCTCGTCTCTATGGATTGAAGGAGCCAATAATAATCGAAAACGCGGTGTTACGCCTGCCGTCGATTTTTCAAGAACGCGGAGCAGGACACAAAAGCGACCTGCCCGCAGGCAAGGGACGGGGAAGCGCGACTCAATCGATGCCCATCTGCTCCAATAGCGCCTGCGCGGCCAAGCGCTGATCGACGCTGCCCTCGCCCAGGACCTCGTCGAGCAAGCGGCGCGCCTCGCCGCGATCACCGCCGCGGTCGTGCAAGCGCTGCGCCTCGGCGAGCTTCGCGGCCGTCACCGCCGGCCCGGCGCGCTCGAGGTCGGCGGCCTCCGCCGCATCGAGCTCGGCCTCAAGCCGCTCGTCGGAAAGCGTGACCGCATGACCGGTGTCACCGGCAGCGCCGCCCGAGTGCCCGGAACCGCCCGGCGGGCCGGCACTCGGTGGCGCCTGGCCGCCATCCGGCCCAGGCCCCCCGCCAGTGCTCCCGGCCGTCGCAGCACGGCGACGCAGCATGAACCGCGACAGCAGGATCCCGATCTCGAACAGGAGCCACATGGGCAAGGCCAGCAGCGTCTGTGAAACGACGTCGGGCGGCGTCAGCAGCATGCCGGCGATGAAGGCGCCGACGATGACGTACGGACGCTTACCGGCGAGCTGCTCGGGCGTCGTCGCCCCGATCGCGACCAGCAGGATGGTCGCGATCGGGATCTCGAAGGCGAAGCCGAAGGCGAAGAAGAGCTTGAGGATAAACTCCAAATAGAAGGCGATATCGGGCATTTGGGTCACGCCCTCCGGCGTGACCGATGAAAAGAACTTGAATATCAGCGGAAAAACGGCGAAATAAGCAAACGCCATACCGAGATAGAAGAGCACGATGCTGCTGGCGAGCAGGGGCACCGCAAGGCGCTTCTCGTGCCGATAGAGCCCCGGTGCGATGAAGGCCCAGAGCTGGTAGAGCAGATACGGCATGACCACGAACACCGCCACGACCAGCGCCAGCTTGAACGGCGTCAGGAAGGGCGAGGCGACCTGGGTCGCGATCATGGTCACCCCTTCGGGCAAGATCGCCATAATCGGGGCAGCCACGGTCGTGTAAAGCTGGTTGGCAAAGGGGAAGAGTGCCAAAAACACGACGACCACGGCCACGACCATCCGGATCAGGCGGTCGCGCAGCTCGATCAGGTGCGAGATAAAGGGCTGCTCGGCGCCGGGATCGTCAGGATGCGCAGACGAGGACATGGTTTTAATCGTCTAGGAATTAATCTCGCCCGGATCGCCGCATCACGCAGCGACGATTGAGCACCCCGAAAGTGGCCCGATACGGGTTGCAGGAGCCCTCGGCGGGAGAGATCCCGCCGACGCACATGCGCGGACGGCCAAGAGGATTGACGCCCCGGGTCGGCAAGGCTCAAGCCGACTCGTCATGCCCCCGCCTGGAGGCCGAGGCTTGTTGGGCGTCGTCGTTGCGAGCCGCTGCGACGCTCGATCGATCCTTGCCGGACGCCTCGGGCGACGAATCATCCAGGATCCGCTCCAGCGGTCGACTCTCGGACTGCTTGCGCATGATCTCCTTGAGCTCTTCGGCGCGCAGCTCGCGGTCGATCTCCTCCTTCACGGCGCTGACGGCGCGGCGCGCGCGTCCGACCCACATCCCGGCGGTCCGGGCGAGACGCGGCAGACGCTCGGGGCCGACCACGATCAGCGCCACGACGCCGATCAGCAGAAGTTCAACGAAACCGACATCGAACATGGGCGCCCCAGCAGCGGACTCAGTCGGTTAGGCCTTGGCCGCGGGACCCTGGCCTTTGCCGGTGTCGCCTTCGCCGTCGGGCTGCCCCTCGGCGCTGCGCCGCTCGGCATTGACCGCGGTGTCCTCGGCCTGCTCGTCGCGGTCCTCGTCGTGTTTCTCGGCATCCGAGAGGGCGCCGCGGAACCCCTTGACCGCGCTACCCAGATCCGAGCCCAGGCTCTTCAGTCGCTTGGTCCCGAAGAGGAGCAGCACGATCAACAAGATGATCAAGAGCTGCCAGATACTGATGCCACCCATTCCCATAAACTCCTCCCGACCATCCGTATGTGGATGCCGTACGCTCGATAATGATACTCAGTAACAGCGCAACAACCTCAACGCGTCCCCGCTCTCGAAGGGCGAGGGAGCGAACATGCCTCGCGCATTTCATCGTAAGGCGGCTGCGCGATATCAATCGTCCCGAAAGTAATCGGAGGCGGGTTGCGGCGACCGTCGGCGGGAGGGATCCCGCCGTCGAGCAGACACGGACGTCCTTGCAGCGTGTCGCAGCGAGCCGCCTCCGATTACTTTTGCAACCCTCAATAGACGAATCATGCGGTGGTCAAGCCTGCACGGAGGGATCGACCGCATCCCGAAAAATGACGTGTCGTCGATCGGCCGCACTCTAACTCGTTGTTGCTCCGCTAGACCGGACCGTCGTGCTGCACCCACGCAGTTCGCCCCGCGGTGATGCGGCGATCATACCGCAACGCCAGCGGAAAAGACCAAGGCCGTCGGCACGCCGATGAGGCCCCCGGTTAACCGCCGCGCCGCGCCTTCTCCTCGATGCCGGACAGACCGAAACGCCGCTCTAGCTCGTCCAGCACGCCCTGGGGACCCAGGCCTTGATGGGCGAGCAGGACCAGACAGTGAAACCAGAGATCGGCGATCTCCTGGGTGAGCCGGTCGGGATCGGCATCCTTCCCGGCCATCACCGTCTCGGTCGCCTCTTCACCGACCTTCTTCAGGATGGCATCGAGCCCCTTGTCGTAGAGCCGGGCGACATAGGAGCTGTCCGGACTGGCGCCCTTACGGGCCTCGAGCACTTCAGACAGGCGATCCAGCACGTCGTTCATAATCAGTCGCTTCGGTCGCTGCCGGGGACGCGAGCTCAGCCGCGTCCATAGATCGCCCCGGGGTCCTTGATCACCGGCGCCGTCTCGGCCCAATCGCCCGACTCAGCGAGCGCACGGTAGAAGCAGCTGTGGCGGCCGGTATGACAGGCGATGCCACCCTTCTGCTCGACCTCGAGCAAGACCACGTCGCCGTCGCAGTCGAGGCGCAGCGCAAGCACGACTTGCTGGTGACCGGACTCCTCACCCTTGTGCCACAGCTTGCCGCGCGAGCGCGACCAGTAGACGGCATGCCCGGTGTCACGCGTCGCACGCAGTGCCTCGCGGTTCATCCAGGCCATCATCAGAATCTCGCCGGTTGCCTTCTCCTGGGCGATTGCCGGCACCAGGCCCTGGGCATCCCACTTGATCGTATCCAGCCAGGCTTCGCTCATTCGCTCCTCACTATCGCATCGACCAGCGCCTGCCCCGCGGCGAAGTCAAGGGTCCCTTCGTAGATCGCGCGCCCCGTGATCGCCCCGAGGATGGCGTGCTCGCGCGCCGCCTCGGCCAGGGCGCGGACATCGTCGAGGTGGGTGATGCCGCCAGAGGCGATCACCGGGATCGGGCTAGCGCTCGCCAGGTCCTGGGTCGCTGCGAGATTCGGCCCGGTCAGCATGCCATCGCGGCCGATGTCGGTGTAGATGATGGCGCCGACGCCGTCGTCGGCGAAGCGCCGGGCCAACTCCTCGACCCGGTACTCGGTCAGCTCGGCCCAGCCCTGCACCGCCACCCGGCCATCCCGCGCATCGAGCCCGACCAGGACACGGCCGGGAAAGGCGCGACAGGCGCGGGCCACGAAGGGCGGCTCGCGGACCGCCTGGGTCCCCAGGATGCAATAGGTCACCCCGGCCTCGAGATAGGCGGCGATCGTCGCCTCGTCGCGTATCCCGCCGCCGACCTGAACCGGCAGATCGGGAAAGGCCGCGGTGATGGCGCGGATCGCCTCACCGTTGACCGGTGCGCCCGCGAAGGCGCCATTGAGGTCCACCAGATGCAGGCGGCGTGCCCCGGCGGCGACCCAGCGCCGCGCGACCTCGAGCGGCGCGTCCGAGAAGACGGTCTCCTCGTCCATGCGCCCCTGGCGCAGCCGCACACAGCGCCCGTCCTTGAGGTCGATTGCCGGTATCAATAGCACCAGATGGCTCCGCGGCGCTCAGAGGGCGCCCTTGGTCGAGGGCGTGATGCCGCCCATGCGCGCGTCGCGCTCGAGCGCAACCCTGAGGGCGCGGCCGAAGGCCTTGAAGACGGTCTCGGCCTGGTGATGGGCGTTCTCGCCGCGCAGATTGTCGATGTGGAGCGTCATTGCGGCATGATTGACCAGGCCTTGAAAGAATTCGCGGAACAGGTCGACATCGAAGACGCCGATCTGGGCCCGCACGAAGTCCACGTGGAAGCTGAGCCCGGGACGGCCCGAGAGGTCGATCACCACCCGCGAGAGCGCCTCGTCGAGCGGGACATAGGCGTGGCCGTAGCGGCGGATCCCCTGTTTGTCGCCGAGCGCCCGGGAAAGGGCCTGACCGAGGGTGATACCAAGGTCTTCGACCGTGTGATGGGCATCGATATGGAGATCGCCCTCGGCCTCGATCTCGAGATCGATCAGCCCGTGCCGCGCGACCTGGGCCAGCATATGCTCGAGAAAGGGAATACCGGTGCTGAGCCGACACACCCCGCGCCCATCTAGGTCGAGGCCGACGCGGATCCGCGTCTCGAGCGTCTGGCGCTCGACCTGGGCAGTGCGGTGGCTCGACTCGTCTGGCATCGGATCGACTTCAATACGGCGGGCGGACTGGGTATTAGACCGAAAGCGGGGCGCACACCGCAAGCGCTGCGCAGCTCAACCCTGCAGCCAAAAGGTCACCGGGCCGTCGTTGATCAGCGAGACCTGCATATCGGCCCCGAAGCGGCCGGTCTGGACCTCGGGGTAGGCCGCCCGGGCCTGGGTCACGAGATAGTCGAAGAGCCGCTCGCCCTCCTGCGGTGGCGCCGCCGTCGTGAAGCTCGCGCGGGTGCCTTTCTTGGTGTCGGCGGCGAGCGTGAATTGCGGGACCAGCAGCAACCCGCCGGCGACATCGCGCAGGCTCAGGTTCATGTGCCCCAGGTCATCGGGGAAAACGCGGTAGCCGAGCAGCCGCTTCAGGAGCCGGTCGGCGCGGGCCGTGTCGTCGCCGCGCACAACGCCGACGAGCACCAGCAGGCCGCGGTCGATCGCCCCGACGGCCTCGCCCCGGACCTCGACCCGAGCGGCGCTCACGCGTTGGATCAGCCCGATCATCCGAGCTCCTCGGCGAAGCGATCCGTCGCCGCCACCAGCTCGCGCTGGATACCGGGCTCGAAGGCGGCATGGCCTGCGTCGTCGACGATGCGCAGCGCGGCACACGGCCAGGCCTGGTGAAGCTCCCAGGCCGACCGGGGCGGGCAAATCGCATCATAGCGGCCCTGGACGATCACCCCTGGGATGACCGCCAGCCGGCCGGCATCGCGCAATAGCTGCCCTGGCTCGAGAAAGCCGCGGTTGACGAAGTAGTGGCACTCGATGCGGGACAGGCTCAACGCCACGCGGGGCTCAGCGAAGAAGGCCTGCACATCGGGATTCGGGCGCAGGGTCGCGGTGCGCCCTTCCCAGAGCGACCAGGCCTGGGCGGCGGCGACCTGCTGTGCCTCGTCGCTGCCGAGCAGGCGGCGCTGGAAGGCGGCCAGTAGATCGTCTCGCTCGGCCCTCGGAATGGGGGCGATGAAATCCTGCCACCATTCCGGGAAAAACCGGTTGGCGCCGTCGCGGTAGAACCAATCGATCTCCTCGTCGCGACAGAGAAAGACGCCGCGCACCACCAGGGCCATGACGCGTTCCGGGTAGCGTTCGGCATAGGCCAGCGCCAGTGTCGAGCCCCAGGAGCCACCGAAGACAAGCCAGCGCTCGATACCGAGCTCGATACGGATGCGCTCGATGTCGGCGACCAGGTGCCAGGTCGTATTGGCGGCCAGCTCGGCATGGGGGGACGAGCGCCCGCAGCCGCGCTGGTCGAAGAGGACGATGCGATAGCGCGCCGGATCGAAGAAGCGTCGGTGGGCCGGCTCGCAACCGGCGCCCGGCCCACCGTGCAGAAAAAGCGCCGGAATGCCGTGCGGCGCACCGCACTCCTCGACGTGCAGTTCGTGAACGGAATCAACCTTGAGGCGGCGAACGCGCAAGGGCTCGCTCGGGGGATAGAGGTACGGCGACTGGCGAATCATAACCTGCAGCATACGGCCGCCCCCCGCCGCCCGCAATCGCGACAGCGCGCCAGTTGGCCGGGCGAACCGCCCGCGGCAGCCGGCCGGTTGACCGAGACGCCCGTTACGCACGCGAGCGCTGGACCACCTGTCGCATTCCCGCCGCAGGATGCCTTACGATGAAATTCGCGCAGCGCGTTCGCTCCCTCGCCCTCCGGGAGAGGGTTGGGGTGAGG
>JGI12109J20283_10075697_pt1 | contig 21431 bp, 17 predicted proteins | sample ElkSlonscriptome_12_FD_20283 | JGI IMG/M metagenome (IMG submission 20283)
GACGGCGCGGCAGTCGAGCCAGTCGTGTCCTTCGGGCCGGATCCGGGCGCGATTCCCGGCGAGTTCGACCTCGATTTCGTCGCTTGAATAACGGAGCGCGCCATCCGCTGCCATCGATCGGTTCTGCGGCAGTGAGTAGACGAATCTCCCGGCGTGCAGCGCCAGCAGCCCGGACGCCGAGCGCGTGATGTAGCTCGTTTCCGTGTCGCAGTCCCACAGCTGCTCAAGTACGCGCATTGTTTCGGTCTGTGCCAATAGCGGCTCGAAGGCAGCCAGGCTGCCGTCGGTTTCGGCGGGCGGAACTTCCATCAGTTCGGCCATCAGCGAATACAGGTCGATCGACCGCACCGCGGGAAGTCGCTCGCCGGCCGCGAACGCCGGGCCGTGGGCCACGAAAAATCCGTGCATGTCCTGCCAGGCCGGGTCCCAGCCGTGCATGCCGTTGAGCAGGCCGCGCTGCATGCCGGCATAGTAGGGCTTGTTCGAGAGCATCCAGCCCGGTTCGGCCTCGGCGGTGACGTCGGGCACCCGCTGGTGTTCATCGAAGTGGTAGCGCTGCGGCGCATTGCCTTTCTTCCAGACGCGACGAACGCCTTGTGATCCGGATCGAAGCTGCTCGACGATTTGGTCGGCGGTCGGGCCGCCCGGCAGGGTCCAGATCTGCGCTGCCGGACCCCAGTCCGAGACGTTGACTCGGCCAAGCTCCAGCCCGAGATCGGCATCGAGCAGGACGTAGCGATCGAGGTCGATTCGGGCCATGCCGTGGTCCGAGGTCACCAGGATGTGCATCCGCCCCAGCAGTCCGCGCTGTTCCAGTCCGGCAATCAGTCGGCCCATCGCCCGGTCCACTTCGCGCATCGCCTCGGCGGTTTTCGGATGATTCGGTCCGTGCGCGTGTCCGGCCGAGTCCACCGCTGAAAAGTACAGGGTCAGGAAGTCCGGCCGCTCGCCCAGCGGTTGATCCAGCCACGACAGCACCTGGTCGATGCGTTCGTCGTGCGGCGTTTCACCGGCATAGGGCTTCCAGACCGACGGACGCATACCGCCGATCTGCGCTTCGGAACCGGGCCAGAAATACGTGGCGGCGACCTTGCCGGCCTTCTCGACGGTATTCCAGATCGGCTCACCGTCGTACCAGTAGCCGTCGCTCACGGCATCGCGATTGCCCAGCGAAAAGCGCGATTTTCGCTTTGGATCCCACATGCTGTTGGCAACCACGCCGGTGTTCTCGGCGTACAGGCCGGTGACCATCGTGTAGTGGGTCGGAAAGGTCTTGGTCGGGAACACGTGCTGCAGCGAGTCGGCACGCAGGCCCTGGTCGGCGAGTTTCTGGAGGGCGGGCAATTCAACGCGATCGAGGTAGTCGTGGCGGAATCCGTCGATCGAGATCAACAGCAGCGGCGGCGCCGAGTCCTGAAAACGGTCGAACCGGGCGTCCGCTTGATCGTGGGCTCGGGTGTCGGTTGGACCGCCCGGCGCGATTCCGGCTTTGCCGCAGCCTGCCAGCAGAAGAGCGATGATCAACGCAGGGAACAGGGCTTTAGGAATAATTGTCATCAAAACCGGAACGTTTCTGGAGAAGTGAGATGAGTCCTGCGACTCGGTCTGATTGGGAAGATGCGAAATGACTCGGGGCTGCGAGGATAGCCGAGCGGGATCGTCGGCAGGCCAGCGTGTCGGAGGGCGGCGCTGCTACGCGCCCTTCGTGCCCAGCTGCTGTATGCGATCGAGCCAGCGCTGCCGGTTTTTTTCGCTTCCTTCGACCAGGCCCACCAGGCTCAGGCGGACCGGTCGGATTCCCGTGAATCGCAGCACGTTGCGTCGGAAGCTCCGGACGCTGTGCGCTCGGTAGAACAGCCGATAGAACCATCCGGGCATGCCCATCGTCACGACGATCCGCGCCGACCGGCCACGCAGCAGCTTTTCGGGTATTCCCTGGTGCGGATCATTGAAAGCAAACCCGGGTCGAAAAACCTGCTCGATCCATGCCTTGAGAAGCGCCGGCATGTCGCCCATCCACAGCGGGTAGACGAACACGATGTGGTCGGCCCAGAGGATGGCTTGCTGTGCCTCACCCACCTCGGCTGGCGGTTCTCCGCGCCAGTCCGCTGCGCTGGCGAGCACGGGCAAACCCAGTTCGTTGATTCGGTGTTGGCGGACTTCGTGGCCGGCCGCTTCGGCGCATTCGGCATACCGTTGCACCAGGGCGTCGCCGAAATGGTTGCCGCCCGCGTCGGGATGCCCGTGGACGATGACGATCCGGCGCATCGCGGAATCAGGACTCGGCCAGGGCTTCGGAGGGCTGCTGGATGAAGTTGCCCTGGATCAGATCGACGTCCATATGCCAGATCCGGGCCACTTCCTCGGCGTCCTCCAGTGTCGGTACGATCACCATTCGGCCGGACTTCCGCGCGTTTTTCGTGAAGGAGGCAAAGCGTTCGGCCAGCCGCTCGTCGGCCAGCATGCGGCGAGCGAAGTCGGCCTTCATACGCAGGTAGTCGGCCGGCAGGTGCTTGAGCAGGATGGTTTCGGGCACTTTTTCATCGATGCCCGAAAGCGAGATTCCGATTCCGAGCTTCTGCAGCTTATCGAGGACGGCTCGGGCCTCGCGGATTCGAGGCTTGAGTTCGAGGATGCTGAATTCCAGCACCAGGCCGCGCTGCTCCTCTTCCAGTGCGCCGACGCGTGAAGCCACCCAGTCGAAGAACTTTCGATCTTCGAGGATGGACGGAGACTGATTGAGGAACAGCGTCGGTATCTCCTGGCCGTGCTGCGCTCGCTGGCTCAAGAGATTGATGGCGTGACCGATCATCCAGTGATCGAGCGCAGGCAGCACGCCGCGTTCGGAAGCTACCGGGATGAAGCGCGCCGCCGGGATCAGCTGGCCGTCGGATGCGATCAGTCGCGGCAGCATCTGAAGCCGTTCCTGTTCTGCGCCCGAGGTTGCCAGAAGCGGCTGATAGACCACTTTGAGCGTGTTGTTCTTGAGCGCCTTGGTCAGCTGACCGAGCAACGTTCCCGCGCTTTCTTCGCCGACTACGGCCTGGCCGCCGGTCAGCTCCATGCGGTTGCCGCCGAGGCCGGAAAGACGTTCGGCGGTTCGTGCCGCTTCCACCAGGTTCTTTTCCGGCGGCTTCATCGACTCCCGAAGCGCCCGGATTGCGATACTGGTCGTGGCGACGATCGAATGGTCGCCGATTTCGAACAGGCTGCCGTTGATGGCGCGGAGAATGGACTCGGCATCGGCCTGAAAGTCTCGCTCTCCGCCTCTGGAGTCCATGATCACCGCGATCGCGGAGAGCCCGAAACGCGCGGTCAGGTCGCTGGCATCGAGCTGCATCCGCACGCGCTCGTGGATCGCGTGTACCAGTTTGTCCAGCCCGGTAAAGCCGACCTGGTCGCGGTGGTCGGCCACTTCGTCGAGCAGGATCCAGCATACGCCCGCCGGATAGGCGCTGCCGCCCTGTTGCCAGGCCGAGCGACAGCGCTCATCGAGGCGGCGAATCATGGTCGGCGGCCGAACCACGCGCGCGTAGCCGTCGGATTCGGGTGCGTGTTCGTCGGCGACGGTCATTGCGATTGGGCCCCTGTCGTGCAATCTGCTCCCCGATCGGCACCCGAAGTAGCCCCGGGGCTGATCCCGCCAATCAGTATACCGCCGGCCAGCGGCAGCCGTTCAAGCGCGATTTCGGTGGCTTTCGCCGTTATCGCCAGCTCTCGAGATTGCGGTCGATGAGCGCCTGGAGGCGATCGACCTCCGCGGCAAAATCGCGACACAGTCGATTTCGCAGTGCGGCGTCCATCGGCGGCGGGGGACGCTGTTCTGCGGCATCGCTGAGCTGCTTGCGGCGACGCTCGCGGATGGCGGAGTACAGCCCCTCGGGCACGATGCTTCGGATTCTGTATCGCAGCGTGCTCGCTTTCCAGATTCGATAGGGCGCCCATTTCGGCATGGGTGCGGCCGCATTGTGAACACGGAAGTCCGGCACGAAGCTTGGATCGACGCCCAGGAAATCGAGCGTTTCGGCGTAAGTCGCCCCCGGCTTTGACTTCAGGTCGTCGAACAGAATCACGTGGACCCGGTCGCGACCGAAGCGGTCGATATAGCGCTGTAGTTGATCGCTGTAACGCGGAATCTCGGAATACAGCAGGCTGCCGGGAAATCGCACGTTGGCAGGGAGGCGTCGGCCCAACCGACGTTCCGGCTCGGCGTCGAGCGCGTCTTCCAGTCGCTCGATGTCGTCTCGCTGTCCGCGCTGGAACTGGTGTCGGTGCAGTGAGCGAATCATTTCGACCGGGTTACGCAGCATCGCGATGATGCGCGCATCGGGATTGAATTCGTGGATTTCGGCCGCCGCCCGTTTCGAATAGAGATACCAGGTCGAACGGTCGCCGACCAGTGACTTGCCGCCGTTGCGGCCACAGATCGACAGGTACTGGCGCCGGGTCAGGCGTGGACGGTTGTACTCGATGTCGCTGCCGAAGAAATGCGGTTCGCCGCGCAGCACGAACACGTCGGGGTGCTGATTCAGGTACTGCGCCATCGAGGTCGTGCCGCACTTGGGCGCGCCGACAATAAAGAAATTTGGTTGCATCGAGACCGGATAGAATGACGCGGCGTGTTCAAGAGTAATCGATCGCCTGATCGGCGTGTGTTCCGGGAGCGGCCGTTCGACTCGATGTCGATCGTTATCCCTCGCAGGAGAACCGATGAAAGGAAATTCCTATCGACAGCTGCGCGGCTCGCTGTTCGTTCATAAGTGGCTCAACCCGATTGCCGAGACCGTTTCGAAGAACGGCTTTCCTTCTTCGCGGCTCTACGGTAGCGAAAAGATCTTTCAGGGCATCGTGCATCGAGAGCTCGACCGGCTCGGCATCGATCGGGCGTTCTATCCGGTGCGAAGCGCCGCCACCTACAGCTACCTTTACCTGTTGATCCGGATCTGCACCTCGCTGCCGGTGGGCCGCGTTCTGGAGCTCGGCTGCGGTCAATCGACGCTGCTGCTCGATGAACTGTGCCGGCACCGGGAACTGCACGTGACCAGCCTCGAGCACGATCCGGACTGGGCGTCGATGGTTGGCGGGCAGTGCGAGCGCGTTTCGCTGGAGCAGGTGCCGTTGGCACGCCGCGAGCTGCTCGGTCGCAGCTCCGAGGTCTACGACTTCGACCCGGGTGAAGAGCGCTTCGACCTGCTGTTGGTCGACGGGCCGAAGGGGAGCAAGCGGAATTCGCGGCGCGGCGCGCTACCGTTCATCGAGGGCGCGCTGGCCGATGAGTTCATCATCGTATTCGACGACGCCGAGCGACGCGGCGAGCTGGACACGATCGGCGAAACGCTGCAGCGGCTCGATGAGCGCGGCGTCGATTACTCGACTTCGCTGGTCCGCAGCATCAACAGCCAGTTCGTCATTGCTTCATCCGCGTTCCGAGCCGCTGTCTTCTTCTAGGGAACCGCTGAACAACTCTGCACGGAGCGAGTTTCAGTCGGAAAAGCCGCAGATCGTGTGGTGCCGCTTGTCATGACAATCGGAGTGACAGTAGCCGTCGCTACGGCCGAGCGGCGCGCCGCGCGAGATGCGGCTTTTCCGGAGAAACCCCTATGGGACAGGCCTCTGCGGGGTCTCCGCCTCGTCTGGGCTCGCTGATGTGGAATGACCGAACCACGCTTGCCCAAGCCAGGCCGGAGCCTCCCGCAGAGGCGCCGTCGCGCCCGCGCAGAGTCGTTCAGCGGTTCCCTGGACTCTGCCTGGCGGCCCTATGCAGAGGATTGACCGAACTTCCCGAACCGGAAACAGAAAAGGCCGCCATGGAGGCGGCCTTCCGGGGTGAATCATGGCCTGGGGGCCGGCCGGATTCGATCAGGGGAAATCGGTGGTCAGGATCACCTCTGCGCCGTCGAACACTTCGATGGTTGCGCCGCGGACATCGAAATCCAGCAGCAACTCGTCGTCGTCGGCGGGATTGCCGAAATCGATCTCGCCCTCTCCGTCGATTACCTCGATCGTGCCGCGCGCGGCGCCGTCCACCTGCAGCACATAGCTTCCGTCCGGCACGTCCTCGATCTCTACCTCGAAGCCACTTTCGCCTTCGTCGTCGCGCTCGAAGCTTGCCGCTCCGAACGCGCCCGGGACAACGCCGGTGTTGGTCATCGTGACCCTCAGGTCGATCGGGTCGTCGTCGGTCGAGGGGTTTCCGTCGTCGCCGCCGCTGTCGTCATCTCCGCCCGTGGCGCTGCCCGGGAAGGACACCGAGAAGATGCGCGTTGCGCCGTCGAAGATTTCGACCAGCTCACCGCGCGGATCGAAATCGAGCGGCGCCTTGCCGGGCTCGGCCGGATAGCGGAACTCGATCTCGCCTTCGGTACCGTTGATCGTATCCAGCACCGTCAGCGTTCCACGCGGCACGCCGCCGACCGATACGCCGTAGTCGCCGACCGGGACATCCTCGATCTCGACGTCGAAGTCGACGCGGTTGTCTTGCTGCTCGAACTCCGCGTCACCGGAGCCGGCTGGGAATGAGCCGTCGTTGATCAGCGAGACTTCGATTTCGCTGTCGCCGAACGGCGGCGGATTGCCCTGGTCGCTGCCGGGGATATCGCCCTGATCGGGAGCCACCGATTCCAGTACGACCGTGCTTCCGTCGAGAATCTCGATCAGCTTTCCGCGCGGGTCGAAATCGAGGAGTTCCTTGCCCGGTTCGGCCGGCGATCGGAATTCGATCTCGCCTTCGGGTCCGTTGATCGTATCGACGACCTGGATCACGCCGCGCTCAGTACCGTCGATGAACAGCAGGTAGTCGCTCACCGGTAAATCTTCGATGTCGACGCTGAAGTCGGCGCGGCCCGCACGAGACTCGAACTCGGCCTTGCCGCTGGCACCCGGCACGGCGCCGGTCGCCACCAGTTGAATCTCGAATTCCTCGGGCAACGCGTTGGGCGGCGTGTTGTCGGAGACGCCGCCGGAGCAAATCGTGCCGGGTTGATTGGTCAGTCGCTTGATCCGGAATCCGCCGGTGCCCACGATCACCTGGGGCGTCGTGAAGTCCACGTTGCCGTCCTTGCACGAATCGAACTGGACGTTCATGGTGCCGATCAGTTCCCCCGCGTTGCTGGCCGGGTCGTCCGGCTGCATGAAGGTCACGCCATCGAATCGGTAGAGCTCCGCCGAGATTCGATCCCCTTCGATCGGGCCTTCTGCGTAGAACCAGTTGGGGTTGCCCTGTTCGTCGTAATTGGCCCAGTAAAGCACCCCAAGCTTGGAGCCGTCGAGTCGCTGCGATACCGAAACGATGACGCCGTGATTCTCCTGGTCGGGCTGGCCCCACCAACCGGTGAAGCTGCCGGTGACTTCCAGGGCGCCGGCCGCTGTGCTGATCAGCGATAGCAGCATGGCTGCGAACATCGCGCCAAGCCGTTGTCGGGCAGACGGCCGTCTGCCGTCGAGGTGGTGGATCGCGAATGACATGTCGGATTCTCCTAAGGGTTTTCAGTGTCGGAAATCAGTCGTCTTGCTTGGATTCGAAGTAATAAAGGCCCAGGCCGAGCTGGATCGAGTCGGCGGCATCGGCTTGTTCGTCGGTCGTCGATCTCGATTCGTGCTCATACAGCAGCGCATCGATCTGCTCGGCCAGCTCCCGGGACGCCTGTTCGATGCGTGCGCGGGCCTCGGCCTTGAGTTCGGGGTCGATATTGCGGTTGTAGACCAACAGCTGCAGCCGCGTGTCGTCCTGCTCCGGACGCCAGTTGTGGTCGATGGTTCCAATCAGTTCGCCGCAGGACAGCCCGAAAATATCGGCGGTCTGGATATCGGAGTTCGCCGCCGGGGTGATATAGCGGGTGCGCACCAGTTCGATCGAGCGATCGACACGAACGCGAACGGCACCGTTTCGCTCCAGCTCGTCGAGCACGGCTCGTGCCGGTGTGCCGCCTGAATGATGCGCGACCAGTCGGCTGAAGCTCGGCTCGTCGCCGTCGGCTTCGAACGGCAGCGTAGGCAGGGGCTTTCCGCCGCGGGCGAATGCCGGATCGTTGGCCCAGCCCGTGAGTACGAGCGCTGCTCGATGGTAGTTCTCCTGCTGCGCAACCTCGTCTGGCGCCGGTTGGGCGAGCAGCTGGTTGACGTCGACCCGGGTCAGGCCGGTCAGTACCGCGACTCTCGATTTTGTCGGCTTGCGGTTGGGCAACGCGAAGTCCCGGTAAGCGACGTCGGCGTAACACCACCGGAGCCAGTCTGCGCAGGTCTTGTAGGACACGTTGTGCCGCAACAGGATGCGCACCAGCGGACGAAAGATCCGTACTGCGGCGCGAGCCAGGGCGTCGAGCGTCGTGGTGCGATTGGTTGACATATCCATCCGGGTCAGGCCTCGAACCCGGTTCGAAGCCGATGCGAGCGGCGCTGCGTCGGCTGCAGGCCGGGTCCGAGGATGGTAGCTCCAGCATCATTGTTTGTCAAAATTCTTACAATTACGGATTGCGCCAACGCCGCTCGCGTGATTCCGCCGCGCGATGCGCGGCGGAATCGGGCGGCTTGGCAGGTCGCCTGAGCTCATTCTTCGGGAAGGGTTGCGCTGAAGATCGGCGTGTCGCCTTCGAGCACTTCGATCAGCTGGCCCCGGGGGTCGAAGTCCAGCGGCAGCTCGTCGGTGTCGTCGTTGGGTGCACCGAACTCGATCTCACCTTCCGGATCGCCGTCGCGAATCGCGACCGTGATCGTGCCGCGGTCGATGCCGCCGACGCGCAGCGTGTAGTCGCCGACCGGAACATCCTCGATCTCGACCTCGAAGTCGGTCTCGCCTTCGTCATCGCGCTCCCAACTCGCTTCGCCGCTTCCGGCCGGATACACGCCGGTGTTGTCCAGCTCGACGGTGAGCTCGCCGCTAGTGCCGTCGTCGTCCGGACCGCCGTCGTCATCGTTGCCGGGATCGCCGTTGTCATCGTCATCGTCGTCGTCGTTGCCGGGGCTGCCGCCATCGTCGTCGTCCGGACCGCCGTCGTCATCGTCGCCGGGATTGCCGTTGTCATCGTCATCGTCGTCGTCGTTGCCGGGACTGCCGCCATCGTCGTTGCCTGGGCCGTCGTCGTCATCGTCGCTGCCTTCGGTCGGGAACTCGACATGGAAAATGCTGGCGCTGTCCTCGAAGATCTCGATCAGTGCGCCGCGCGGGTCGAAGTCAAGCGGCAGTTTGCCGGCTTCCGGCGGGTAGCGGAATTCCAGCTCGCCCTCGGTGTCGTCGTCCAGGAACTGCACCTCGATCACTCCGCGTTCGATACCGTCGACAAACAGTGAGTAGGCGCCGACCGGGATATCTTCGATTTCGACTTCGAATTCGACCCGGTTGGGCCGCTGTTCGTACTCGGCCTCCCCGGATCCTCCTGGGTAGACGCCGTCGTTGATCAGATCGACTTCGATCTCCTGTTCGTCTCCGAACGGCGGGGGATTGCCACCGCCCGGCGTTCCTGGATTCCCGGGGCCGCTGTTGCTGGCCGGCTCGACCACGCCCTCCAGGATCACCGCACCGTCCTGGATGATCTCGACCAGTTCACCCAGCGGCTCGAAGTCCAGCAGCAGTTTCCCGGGCTCGGCCGGTGAGCGGAATTCGACTTCGCCCTCGAGATCGTCGTCGGTCATGACCACGCTGATGACGGCGCGCTGGACGCCGCCGACGTGAAGTTCATAGTCGCCTTCGGGAACATCCTCGATCTCGACTTCGAGCTCGACTCGACCCGGGTTGGCGTCGTAATCGACCTTGCCGTTGGCGCCCGGGATGACACCGGTCGACAACAGCGGGGCGCGGAATTCCTCGACCGGCGCGTCGCTGCCGCGGTTATCGGATATCCCGCCGCTGCAGCTGGATCCGGGTTGCCGGGTCAGGCGCTGGATCGGAAAGCTGCCCGCGCCGATGCCGGCCTCGGTGCTGTCGAAAGAAACGTTGGCGGTAGCGCAGTCGGCGAACTGCACCTCCATCGACCCGACCGCGACGCCGCGCGATGTGTTCGGGTCGTTCGGCTGCATGAAGGTGACGCCGTCGAAGCGATAGAGTTCGGCCTCGATGGTGTCGCCGACGATCGGTCCCTGGGCGTAGAGCCAGGAAGGCCTGCCGGACAGGTCGTAGTGGGCCCAGTACAGCACGCCCTGGTTGGAGCCGTCTCCGCGTCGAGAAATGGAGACGATCACGCCATGGTTTTCCTGCTGCGGCTGTCCCCACCACCCGGTAAAGCTGCCGGTAACCTGCAGCGCGCCGGCCCCGCCGGAAGCCAGCGCCAGGGAGGCGGCGATCATCGCCGCCAGCGGCTTGCGGGTGTGTTTCGGTTGCTCTTGTTTCATCAGTGAATCTCCGTGGCTGGTCTTGATGTGATGTATCCGCTGCGGTCCAGAGACCTCGCTATGGCTGAAATCGGCGTTGCGCTGAAGCGGAACGGAAGCGACCGCGATGGCGTACCTGTCGGTCGGATGCGATTTCATATTTGTAGATTAATTTACAAAAAACCCGCTGTCAAGAAATTTGATAAAAAATTTGCAATTTATCGCAGCGTCGAAATCGGTCGCTTTCCGGACGCGCGGCCGCGTCCGGGGTCCTGCGGAGTGGTCAGGGAGATGGGAATTCGCCGACAGCGCGTGCCGGGGGAGGGTGCCGGGCTCCCGAATGCCTGGACGCACGTCGGCGCGCGTCCGTGCGTTGATTCAGTCGGAGTCGGCGGGACCGTAGGCGTACTCGCCGCCGGCTTCCAGTGCTCGGCGGTAAGCCGGGCGCGCGTGGACACGTTCCAGCCATACGGCGATGTGCGGGTAATCGGCGCGCTTTACGCGGCCGCCGGCCATCGCGGCCTCGAGCGGAAAGCTCATCTGCACATCGGCGGCGGTGATCCGATCGCCGGCGAACCACTGGTGTTCTGAAAGGAAGCCGTCGACGTAGCCGAAGTGGGCCTCGATCTGCCGATCGGTGAACGCGGCATCGACTTGATCGGCGACCTTGGAGGTCAGCGGCCGGATGAAGAACGGCACCGGCGGCTCGCGCAGCTTCGAGAACACCAGCTTGAGCAGCAGCGGCGGCATCAGCGAGCCTTCGGCGTAGTGCATCCAGTAGTTGAAAGCCCAGTAGTTCTCGTCGTCCGGCTCGGGTGCCCAGCGGCCCTTTCCGTAGCTGCGCGCGAGATATTCCAGAATCGTTGCCGACTCGGCCAGCGTGCGCTTTCCGTCGGTCACCACCGGCGCCTTGCCCAGCGGATGAATTTCCTTGAGTGATTCCGGCGCGAGATTGGTCTTCGGGTCGCGCTCGTAGTGGACGATCTCGTAGTCGCAGCCCAACTCTTCGAGCATCCACAGAATGCGTTGAGAGCGGGAGTCCTCCAGGTGGTGCAGGGTAATCATGGCCGTGCTCGGGTTCGAATCTACCGGCATTATCGGTCATGCAGCGAAAGGCCTCGAAGGTCGCGCACGCGCGCTTGCCGGTTCGATATTCTTCCGAGTCATGAAAACCAACCCGCAATCCGATGCCGAAAACGATTGGGTGTTCGGCTACGGCTCGTTGATCTACAAGGTCGATTTCCCGGTGCTGGAGCGCGCGGTGGCAACGGTCGAGGGCTGGCAGCGGCGGTTCTGGCAGGGATCACACGACCATCGCGGGACGCCCGACGCGCCCGGCCGCGTGCTGACGCTGGTGCCGTCGCCGGGTTCGATCTGCCGCGGCGTGGCGTGGCGCGTCGAGCACGCCGTCTACGAACACCTGGACGACCGCGAAAAGAACGGCTATGCGCGACACCGCGTCGAAATGCGGCTGCTCGACCCGGAGCGCACGGTCGAAGGCACGTTCTATGTTGCGACCGAGGACAACCCGGCGTTTCTCGGGCCCGAGCACCCCGATGCCATGGCCCGGCACATCGCCGAGGCTTCCGGTCCCAGCGGCTGCAATCGCGAATATTTGTTGCGCCTGGCCGAGGCGTTGCGCAAGATCGATGCCCACGACGAGCATGTGTTCGACCTGGAGCGACGGGTGCTGATGCTGGGAAGTCCGTGAATGGCTCAGCGGCAGAGGCGCTTCGGCGTTCTGAACCGTCTCCATTGGAAACGGGGCGCCGACCGGCGCCCCGTTGTTCTTTTACCGGCTATCCCGGGGTTCAGGCGAAGTGGAAGAACCGAAGGGTCTTGCGCAGCATGCGTAGCGCGCGACGCGGCATCTCGGAAGCGTCACGGCTCTCGCCGTTGTAGATGATCTGGCCGGAAAGCTCCGGACCTTCTCCGCTTCGGGTCACGGTCAGGTTCTCGAACGCGATGGTGTTCAGTCGGGCCGGTTCGCTGGCCTGGGCCGGGACCTGGATTTCGAGCACGCCGTAGTAGACGGTCTCGACCTGTTCGGCGGTTCGTTCGCGTTCGCGAACGATCTCACCGTTGATGATGCGACCGTCGTCGCGCGGCTGGAACTCGCTGAACGTGGCCGTGGTTGCGCCGCTGCCGCCGACCGCATCGCGCGATGCGCTGGTGAGAAGCGTCAGCGAGCCGCCGCCGTTGTCGGTAATCGCAACGTTGCGCTCGATGTCGAGCGCTGCCGCGCCTCCGGTGGCCAGGCCGGCCGCGAGGGTAGCGGCGGCAATGATCGGTGCTGTAACTCGTTTCATGTTTGCATCCTTCGATCGTTGGGTTGGTGGCTTGCGAGTCGCTTGACTGGCGTCCTCGATTCCATCAACGCCGTTCTTCCCCGATCGGTTGACAATCCGCGGACGAAACCTCTGCCGCGCCCCCGGTCAGCGCGGTCCCCGGCGGTCGCGGAGCTCACGCTCGGCGCGCTCGATCATTTCGCGGCGCTCCCGAGCGTCGGCCTCGATCAGCCGGCGCGCGTAGTCGACGCGTGCCTCGTCGTCGGCCAGGTTGCGCAGCTTGGCCAGAACCGCCAGCCGCTGGATCCGGTCGAGCCCGTCCGACAATTCGCGAAGCGCTCGACGGTGTTCCGGGGGCAGCTGGGCGGTCCAGTCGTCCCGATTGATACGCCCTCCAAGCGCCAGCCCGCTCAGAAACGCCCGGCGTTCTTCGGCATCCATCTGCTCCCAGCGCCGACGCAGCTCGCGGCGCTGCCTCTGCGGCAGCTCCTGCAATCGCCGCATGCCTTCCCGGACCCGCTCGCGCTCATCCCTCGGCATGTCCCGGAATCGCTCCATCCGCGCGCGAACACGAGCGCGCTCTTCGGGCGTCATCGCCTCCCAGGTCTGGAGGCGACGGCGGACTTCGTCGCGTTCTTCAGGCGTCATGTTCTGCCAGCGGTCGGCCCCTTCGAGCAGGCGCTGCCGCCGGTCATCCGACAGCTCGCTCCACTGCTGCTCCCACGGCGCCAGAACGGCCTGTTCGGCTTCATCCAGCTCGGCCCATTGCTGAGCGCTCACCGAGCCTGTGCAGGCGACCAGCAGGCCGGCCGCGACCAGCTGACGCACGATGCGAATTCCGTTCACGTGTTTTCCTCTTTGAGCCCGCTGCGCGTGCGCTCGCGCTGCTGGATCGGTCGTTCGGCAATCCAAGCATAAAATTCCGGGTCTTCGATGAACAGCTCGAATTCCTCCTGGGTCAGCAGGTCCAGGTCCTCGCTTTGCGGCAGGGTCGGCAGGCCGGAATCGGTGTCCGGAACCGGCTGGATCAGCACCATCATCAAGACCAGCGCCGCGGCGCCGGCGGTTCCGAGGGCCGGCCAGACGAACCACGGCCGCTGCGGGGTGTCGGCATCGGCGATCGCCAGCCTGCGCGCCCGATCGAGGCGCTGTTGCAGGACCGGATCCAGCACTTCGGCTCGGTGGTCGAGCGCAGCGACGATTCGTTTTTCCATTGATTGATCGTCCTTGAATTCAGTCATCGAATGCCTCCAATGCATTCCTCAGGGCCCGAATTGCCCGGTAATGATGCGTCTTTACGCTGCCGGTCCCGATCTCCAGCGCGTGCGCGGTTTCGGCCACGTTCAGTCCTTCCCAGCTTCGCAGCAGAAACACCTGGCGCTGACGCAGCGGCAGCTGCCTGAGCGCCCGTTCGAGCGCGTCTCCGAACTGGTCGGCGTCGAGCGCCCCGTCCGGCGCCTGCTCGGGACGGGAAGTCGACACCGGATCCGGTCCGTCGGCGGTCTCGTCGAATTCGCGCTGCCACGGCAACATCCAGCGTCCGCGACGCGAATTCTGCCGATGATGGTCGAGAATCCGGTTGTTGAGGCTGCGAAAGAACAGCGGCCGACGCTGGTCGGCCGGCTTGTTCCGGTAGCGCCGAACGAACGCGCACATCGCGTCCTGGACGAGGTCCAGCGCCGTGTCGTTGTTCCCGGTCGCAAATCTCGCCATCGCCAGCGCGCGCGACTGAACCTCGCGCAGGAACTCCTCCAGCGTTTCTTCGCCTGCTTCGGCGCGGGTTTGCACGGCGGCTGCGGCTCCGGTGGTTGCGGACACTGACTCGGCGCGTGATGTTCCTTCCGTGATCAACGTACGCGTTCCCGATCGGTTGACATCACCCGGAGAGATCCCGGTATCCGACGGCCGCGCCGGATGCGCACGATCTGCAGTGCTAAGGCACGATCGAAGCCCAGGTTGATTCGTGTTGCCAAAGCTTCTACTCTAAGCTCAGATCCGGACGGGTGCCAATGGAATCGCTGCGCCGATCCGGCGGAGCGGGAGTAAGCCGGGGGCAGCCCTCAGGACGAGGCGATGAATTCACGGGCAAGCGGTGGCGAAACGTCCGTGCCGGGGCTGGAACCGGCAGGCGGGCGTCCGCGTCGGGAATTCTTAGGCGGCCCGGCATCATCGCTGCGTTCGAACTTTCGTTCCCTGTCGATCCTGATCGTCGTGCTGGCCGGCTGCGCGCTGGCCTGGGCGCTCTACGATCAGTGGCGCAACGTTGTCGAGCATCACGAGATGCGCCAGCGCAGCCAGATCACGACCCTGGCCGGTGCCACCAAGACCGTGATGGCAAGCCAGGAAGTGGTGCTGGATCTACTCGGCCGCCAGCTGCTGCTCGACGACCTGGCCGACGATCGCGAGTCGGCCACCCAGCTGCTGGATCGAGCGCTGGGCATCTCGCCGGTCGTGGCCGGATACGGTCTGGCCTCGACCGATGGCAATCTGCTGATCGTCAATTCGTTGTTCGATCAAGATGCGCTGCCGAACCTGCTGGAGCAGACGGGTACACGGGATTCCTTTCTGGAAGCGCTGGCATCCGAAGGAATGGTCATCGGCCGGCCCTACAGGATGCCGGCGCTCAATGATTGGGTGATCCCGGTACGCAAGGCCATTCGCGATTCCACCGGGGAAATTCGCGGCGTGATGACCGCGGGGCTCCAGCTCTATGGGCCCGATCCATTCTTCGAGGCAGAGTCGTTTCTCGGTAAGCGGAATACCGTGCAGGTGGTTCGTGCCTCCGACCTCTATCCGCTGCACTGGGCGGCGTCGATGGCGCCGCCGGCGGACTACTACCAGCGCGCCATTCCTCGCGGGTACTACGAGCAGGCCGTGGCATCGGCCGAAGAGAGAAGCGGGCTGTCAATCGACGAGATCATGGCATCCGGGGTGCCGGTTTCCTATCGCAACGTCAATGCCGCCGGCCCGCAATTCGGAATGGCGGTACACGATCCGCGTTACGGCTACTGGGTGCTGACCCAAACGCATCGGCACCAGCTGCTCGCCGACTTCGGTCGCGTGGCCTGGGTCTATATCGCGATATTCGCGCTGGTTCTGATGGTGATTCTCGGCATGCTCCGGATCGTCGGAAGGGCCGAGCGAAGCCGGCAGCGCGAACTGATCAGACGCGCCAACCACGATACGCTCACCGGCTTGCCGAATCGCCAGCGCATGACAACCGACTTCTCGATCATGCAGCGTCGGCACGGCAGCGCGTTTTCGCTGCTGTTCATCGACATGGACAACTTCAAGTCGATCAACGACGGATTCGGCCACGTGCAGGGCGACGCACTGCTCCAGCAGCTCGGCAAGCGCCTCGAGGCATTTGCTCGTGACGAGGAATCGGTCGCGCGCATCGGCGGCGACGAGTTCGTGCTGCTGACGCCGGAGGCCGAGGCCGAGCCGCTGCTCGAGCGCGCGCATGACCTGATCGACCGAATGGCGGCCCACTACACGGTCAACGGCGTGCGCTGTGAGCTCGGTTGCAGCGTCGGCATCGCGACCACCACAGAGGCCGGGACATCGCTCAGCGACATGCTGCGCGCGGCCGATATCGCGATGTATGCCGCCAAGAAGGAGCGGAATTCCGCGCGCTTCTACGAACCGTCGATGGGCGGGCGTTATCTGCGCAACATCCGTATCGAGCAGAACCTCAAGGGCGCCGTCGGTCAGGGACTGGTCCGAACCGTTTATCAACCGCAGGTCGACGCCCACGGGCAGCTGGTCGGATTCGAAGCGCTGGCACGCTGGCAAGACCCCGAACTGGGCTCGATCGAGCCGCGGCGCTTCATTTCGGTCGCCGAGGCCTCGGGTTTTATCGGACCTTTGGGCGAATACATTCTCGACCGCTGCCTGGAGGATGCCCGGGCGATCGAGTCAGGCATCGACCATCCGCTTCGCCTGGCCATCAATGTTTCGGTGCGCCAGTTCCGGGAGAACGGGTTCGCGGAGCGCTTCATCGAGCGCGTCGAGCGAGCCGCGCTCGAGCGCACCCAGCTGGTGGTCGAGATCACCGAAAACCTGTTCATGGACGATCACGGTCTGATCATGGAGGAGCTGGACCAGCTTCGAATGGCCGGTGTGCGCGTTTCGCTGGACGACTTCGGAACCGGGTTTTCATCGCTCGGCCTTTTGCGCACGCTACCGGTCGACGAACTCAAGGTCGACAAGAGTTTCATCGACAACCTGGCGTTCGATCCGGCCGCCAGGAACCTGGTTCAGAGCATGGTCGCGATCGCCAAGAATCACGATATGGTGCTGGTGGCCGAAGGCGTAGAGACCGAGGAGCAGTTCGAAATGCTGCGCGACGACGGCTGTGATGTGTTCCAGGGCTTTCTGTTTGCGCGGCCGATGGACCGCGACGAGGTCGTCGCTTACCTGGCCCGGCCGGCGGTTGCCGAGCGATGAGCCTCGGTTCGATCCGCGAACGACGAAAAGAATTCGCCCGGCTTTGTAACTTTTTGCCGGTTCGGCGCGTCTAATTCCATGAATACCGACGAAACGGGCCAGGTTGTGACCGAACTGTCATCAACCCGGCGTAGCTTGCCCAACAACTCCGGTAACGGCTTGAAGCAGATGTTTGAAAGGCTCTTCATGCACTGGTATCGCCGCCAGATGGCGTGCTGGCAGCTGCTCGACCGCGTCCGCTCGGGACACGGCCTCGCGCATCGATCAATCGCCGATCAATAATCGGTCGAGGCGGCCTCCGATGGGTCGGCGCGAAACGCCGCCAGCGTGCTGTCGATGAATGCCCGGTTGTCGGCGTCGCTGAAGTCCTCGCCGTCGGCGATCGCCTGAGCCCGCCCGAACAACGGTTCGAACAGGTTTTGCCCATCGACTTCGGACTTCAGTCGGATCCGTTCGTCGGCCGCCATCGCCCCGTCCCAGTAATCTCGAACCTGGCTCCAGAAGTCGGACGTGGCTTCCCAGTATTCGTCGCCCGGACCGGTGTCGAAATCGCGAATTCGCTCGTAGCGGGCGATGCCGATCTCGCGGGCCAGGCGCGAAGCCACCTCACCGGGGCCGGCCAGCACGGTCTTGACGTTGTGCTCTTCCTGCACCCAACCGGTAGGCAGCACGATGTGGGTGTTGGTGCCGATCAGCACGTCGTAATCGTCTCGAACCGAGAATTCCCGTCGCGGCAGCGGGCGCCAGGTCTTGCCGCTGGTCCACCACGAGCGCTCCGGGCTGTGCTGCCAGCTTCCCCAGGCACCGTAGCGCGGCGAGTCGTCGACCTGCCAGACGGTCTGCGACCAGCGGCCTCGACGCTGTTCTTCGTCGCGAGCGGCTCGGGCCCAGGTTCCGAAACCGCGGTAGGTGTGCGCCTCGGCGTCCTGCCAGGTCCAGTCCTGTCGCCAGTGCTTGGTGACGAACGGTCCGATCGTTTCGCCGTCGTCGGTGATGATGGTCATGATGAGTACGTGCTGGAGCGAAATGAACTCGCCGCTGTCTTCGACGACGTAGACGTGCTCGGTGCCCCAGCTCTGGTAGGGCTCGGCCGGCTCGAAGCCCGGGCCGAATCCGACCAGCTCCAGGAAATCGAAGCTGACCCGATAGGTTCCGGCCATGGCCAGGATCGCGCGACGGTCACGCTCGAAGTCGGTCAGGCCGTCGGCGGTCAGACGCTGAAACGCTTCGGTGGTCTCGGTCACGGTCTCGACCGGCGGACCCTCGGTGGTGCCGCCGCGCGGCGCCATGTTTCCGGCATCGACGAACGGCCACGAGAAAACGTAGCGGTCGTCGTCTGAGGCTTCATGGCCGGCGGCCGGGCCGACGCCCAGCGTCACCGCAGCCAGCAGCATCAGGATCGAAGCGGCGACCGGGAAGGGGACCCTGTCGGTCGTGATTGGAGTCGAAGGTCGAAACATGTCGAGCACCTGCTGCTAATGCGAATGAGTGACATTCATAATAGCAGCGGGGTGTCCGACCGACAACGGCTTCAGTCGATCTGCCGGGCGATGCATCGGCGGTCGCGGAGCGCCGCAAGCGGCCAGACCCGGGAGTCGAGTCTCAGACGCGCGGCTTGTTGGAATACCGGCGCTGGCCGCCGCGCAGGTTCATCGGGTGCTCGACCCGGCGGAGTTTGTCGAACAGGTGGGTCAGCGTCAGCCACGGATGCCGGAGCAGCATGCGAGGGCCGGCGTAGCGCATGATCGTGCGCGCCTGGGTGCGCTCGGCCTTCTTGTAGCAGTGGATCGGGCACTTCGCGCACACAGGCTTCGCCGGACCGTACGGGCACTTTTCGAGCCGCTTGTGCGCGTAGTCCAGAAACTCGGCGCAGGCCGGGCAGGGCGTCGGTCCGGCGTGTCGATCTGCGCAGTGGATCTCTACCATGCGCTGCATGGTTCGATCCTCGCGCTGCAGACGGCGGGTCGAGAAGGCCATATCGCTATCCTGCTCCGATCGACGCCAACGTGTTTGACGCGCCTCAAATTCATGCAGGCCGGGCCCCGAGTGGCGCATTCTTCGGGTTGGCTACCCGCTGCACCTCGAGGCGCGCGAATCGGCAGGAACGCAATCCGGAGTCCGGCGTGTTGACCGCGCCTTTCGGTCGGCATGGTGCAATTCCAGTCATGAAGAAATCCGATCTGCCGACCAAGATCTGCGCAGTGTGCGGGCGACCGTTCGCCTGGCGAAAAAAATGGCGCGACTGCTGGGAGGAGGTCCGCTACTGCTCCGAGCGCTGCCGGCGCAACCGGAACAACAGCGACGGCACGCGCAGGGACGCGCATGGCTGAGCTGCAGCTGGTCTGGTTCAAGCGCGATCTGCGCGTCGACGATCACCGGGCGCTGGCCGAGGCGGCAAAGGCTGGGCCGGTGCTTCCCGTTTATGTCGTGGAGCCCGGGTTGTGGCGGCAGCCCGACGCATCGCTGCGCCATCAGCTCTTTGCCGGCGAATGCCTGACCGACATCGACGCGGCGCTCCGACAACTCGGCCAGGGCTTGTGGATCGAGCGCGGCGAATTGCCCGACGCGTTCCAGCGTCTGCATGATCGCTTCGGGTTCGCGGCTGTGCACGCCCACGAGGAAACCGGCAACGGCTGGACCTTCGAGCGCGACCGCCGGGTACGCGCCTGGTGCCGCGCGCGCGGCGTGGCGTTGCATGAGTATCGCCAGTTCGGCGTGGTGCGCGGATTGACCGATCGCGACGGCTGGGCACGCCGCTGGGAAACGTTCATGGCCGAATCTTCGGCACCGACGCCCGAGCGCCTGACGACGGTCGCCGAGGCGCCCGCGCCGCATGCGCCGTTCGAGAGCGCGCCGCCGTTCGACCGCACGCCCGCACCCGGCCGTCAGCACGGCGGGATCGAATCCGGCCGCGAAGTGCTGTTGGATTTTCTTGAGCACCGCGGCCGGGCCTACCGCGGCGGCATCTCCAGCCCGCTGTCGGCCGAAACCGCCTGCTCGCGCCTGAGCCCGCACCTCGCCTGGGGCACGCTGAGCATGCGCGGGATCGTCCGGGCCACCCGCGCTCGCATCAAGGAGGCCCGCGAGGCCGACGACAAGCGATGGGCTGCGTCGCTTCGCCAGTTCGACCAGCGCCTGCACTGGCATTGCCACTTCATCCAGAAGCTCGAGCAGCGCCCGGCGATCGAGTTCGAAAACGTCCATCGCGGCTTCGACGGCATGCGCGAAGACGATTTCGATCGCGAGCGGTTCGAGGCCTGGTCGGCCGGACGCACGGGCTACCCGCTGATCGATGCCTGCATGCGCTGGCTGACGCACGGCGGCTGGCTGAACTTCCGGATGCGCGCGCTGGTGATGAGCTTCGCCGCCTATCCGCTTTGGCTGCACTGGCGCGAGCCGTCGCTGCACCTGGCGCGCCTATTTACCGACTACGAGCCGGGCATCCACTACAACCAGTGCCAGATGCAGTCCGGCACCACCGGCATCAACACGCTGCGCATCTACAACCCGGTCAAGCAGGCTCACGACCAGGATCCAAACGGCGACTTCGTACGGCGCTGGGTTCCTGAACTGGCCGGCGTGCCCACCGAGCACATCTTCGAACCGTGGAAGATGGGCGACGGTCAGCGCCGCGAATTCGGCGCCGAGGATTATCCGGAACCGGTCGTCGACCACGTCAAGGCCGTGCGCGAGGCGCGCAAGCGGATCGGCGAATACCGCAAGCGGCCCGGTTTCCGCGACCAGGCCGATCGCGTTCAGCACGAGCTCGGCAGCCGTCGATCCGGACTGCCGCCGAGCGGGCGGCGGCGCTCCAAGAAAAAGGACACGGATTCGGCGCAGCGGTCATTGCTATAGGTTTTCCTGAACGCGCTCAGAACCGCTCGTTCAGACACGAAAAGGGCGTTTCGACGCTCGCCACGCGAACTGATGTCGTGGAGCTGCGCTGGCTTGACCGAAAAACGATTTCGCCGCCGGCTTTGCCGGCTGATGCGACCTCCTTTTGAGGCCCCAAAAGGAGGCAAAATGGCTCATGCCGCGTCACCGCCCGGACTTCGTCCGGGTCCCCCCGGATCGAAGTCCGGGGCAGGCTCTGCGATGCTCGGTTCGGGCGGGGCGCGAAGAACTCGCTCCAGTCGCGTGCGCTCCCAACGCTCAGCCACCTTCGCGCCTCCTTCCGCCCGCCCCTGCGCTTCTCGGCGGCTCCGAGGCAGATTGCAGCCGAATCCAGCGTCATGCCGAAGCCGACTCGGGACGATCCAGCAGACTGCTCGAACCATGCGCCCCGCCGTCGACGGCGCCGAGTATCGCAGGGGCGAGCGGGGATTTCCGGTTCCGCATGTTGGAGCGAAGGGCGCGACAACGACCGTAGCGAGTTCGGAACCGGCCGGTCGG
>JGI12109J20283_11358016_pt1 | contig 21414 bp, 22 predicted proteins | sample ElkSlonscriptome_12_FD_20283 | JGI IMG/M metagenome (IMG submission 20283)
CGGCTGCGTCCGCCCTTCGTATTTCCGTTGCCCCGGGCCTTGCCCTGACGTCGGCCCCGACGCGATCGGCTGCGGCGGTTGCCCGAGCCGTTCTCGCCGTTTTCGCCGTTTTCCTCGTCGGAATCGTCCTCATCGTCGGAATCGTCGTCGTCGGACGTGCCGTCCTCGATCGTGGAGACTTTGTCCGAATCCTCGTCGTCGATCTCCTCGACCCCGTCTTCGGCGAAATCCTCGGCAAGGCTTTCGCCGCTCTCTTCTTCGGCGTCGTATTCGTCGCCGGGCGCTATCCCCTCGCTTTCTTCCTCGTCGCGCAGGCGCTGCTCTTCTTCGGCCGCCTCGGCCTCTTCGGCGAGCAGTTTCTGCCGGTCATCGTAGGGGATCTGGTAGTAATCGGGATGAATTTCGCTGAAGGCGAGGAAGCCGTGGCGGTTGCCACCGAAATCGACGAAGGCCGCCTGCAGCGAGGGTTCGACCCGTGTTACCTTGGCAAGATAGATATTGCCCTTGATCTGCTTGTGTTCGGCAGATTCGAAATCGAATTCCTCAATCCGGTTGCCCTTGAGCACCGCCACCCGGGTCTCTTCCGAGTGGCGCGCATCGATAAGCATGCGCGTTGCCATTGTTTAATCTCCAGGCGCCCGCGCGCTTTCGCTTGAAGCGGCAGGGCGGACGCAAATTGTGGGATGATGCGGCAGGCCTATGGGCCCTGACGCAAGTGGTGTTCGCGGCCGCTTCGCTGGCGAAGGCTGGCGCGCTGTTCGTGTCTGCTGTGAAAAGAGCGCGGGACAGTCCCGCTCCTCGGCCCGCAAGACAGGAAACGGCAGAAGCGCGTTCCTGATGGATATGCGGGGGGAGGCGTCTCGTCACTGCATCAACCTGTTGGGGCGCGGCGCGGATGCTGCCGGCCGGCCGTTCGATCTGATGAACGTCGCAATGGTTTCGAAAGCTCGATGCCGCCGTGCGGCTGCAAGTCCCGAGAAAACAGTTACGTCCACTTCGGGTTGCTAGCACCGTGGGTTTCCACCCGCAACTCTATTGCGCTCCTTGCGCGCAACATCCTAAGCCCGCCGCGTCATGAGCTTTCGCACCCTGTTTTTGCTGGTCGTCGCTTTGCCTGCGATCATGGTGGGCGCAGCCATGTTGCTGGGCCTTACCATTCCGGTGCCCGAATGGGGGCGCGACTATGTCCTGCGCTTTGCGCTGGGGGAGGAAGCGCTCCGCGTCGACCTGCCTGCCATTGCCGGTCCCGACGACCCGTCCCGCCCGCTTGTGGTGATCGATGCCGGCCATGGCGGGCGCGATCCCGGTTCGGTCGGAGGCGGCGTGCGCGAGAAGGACGTCGTGCTTGCCATTGCCCGTTCGCTACGCGCGGAATTGCTCGAGGCGGGCGGGATCCGCGTCGCCATGACCCGCGATGATGATCGCATCGTTCCGCTCGCCGATCGGCCGGAAATCGCGCGTCAGCTGGGTGCCGACCTGTTCCTGTCGATCCATGCCGACAGCGCGGGCGAGCGGGGCGATGTCGGCGGGGCGAGCATCTACACCCTTTCCAACGAGGCTTCGAGCGAGGCGGCGGCCCGCTTTGCCGAGCGCGAGAACAACGCCGACCGCGTCAATGGCATCGTGATCGAGGGGCAGAGCGAGGCGGTCAGCGCGATCCTCGTTGAGCTTTCCCAGTCGCGAACGCAGGATGAGGCGACCGAGTTCGCAGCACTCATAGCGCGCGAGGGGGAGGGGCGAATCGCCTTCCACCCGCAGGCCCGCCGCTCCGCCGAGCTTGCCGTGCTGCGTGCACCCGACGTGCCGGGCGTCCTGTTCGAAAGCGGCTTCGTGACCAATCGCGACGACCGTGCGCGGCTCACCACCGAGGAAGGCCGCGAGGCCTATGCCAAAGTCCTCGCCCGCGCAATTCGGGTCTATTTCGCCCGTCGCGCCGAGCTTTAGGCGGCGGTCCCGATAGCGTGTTCATGCCGCGGTAAGCCTACCCGTGCGAAAGGCGGCAGATGGATGCGCGAAGCGACTGGCATGTCGCTTGCACGCCGTGCTAGTAGGCCGTGCTCATTTCCTGATCGACCATGACTGACCCCGCCAATCTCTCCTTTTCCGATTATGCTCGCTATCGCGTCAGCCGCGATCTGACGGGGCTTGCCGGATGGTTCGGCGCGAAATGGCGCGGGAGCATCCTGTTCAAGCTGGCCGCCGCCGCGTTCGCGGTGCTGGTCGCGCTTTGGATGGCTGCGTGGATCTGGCTTGCGAGCGACCTGCCGGATGCGGATAAACTGCTCGAATACGAGACCCCTCTGCCCACGGTCGTGCGCGGTTTCGATGGCGAGATCGTCCATTCCTATGCGCGTGAGCGGCGCGTCCAGCTGCAATATCCCGATTTACCCGAGCGGCTGAAGCAGGCCTATATTTCAGCCGAGGACAAGACTTTCTACAGCCATGGCGGTGTCGATCTGACCGGTACGATAAATGCCGCCTTCGACTATGCCCGCAAGATGGGTACGGGCGAGCGCGCGGTGGGCGGCTCGACCATCACCCAGCAGGTCGCCAAGAACCTGCTTTTGGGCGATGAATATTCGGTCACCCGCAAGCTCAAGGAAATGATCCTCGCCAGCCGGATCGAGGATGCGATGAGCAAGCAGGAAATCCTCGAGCTTTATCTCAACGAGATCCCGCTCGGCCGACGGTCTTTCGGGGTGCAGGCGGCCGCGCGGGCGTATTTCGACAAGGACGTGGCGGATCTCGAACTCCATGAAATGGCCTTCCTCGCAATCCTGCCCAAGGCGCCCGAACGGTACGGCCGCAAGGGTCAGGAACAGGCCGCGCTGGGCCGGCGCAATTTCGTGCTCGGCCAGATGGAAGCGAACGGCTTCATCACCGAGGCCGAACGCGCCGCGGCCGCAGCGAAGCCGCTCGGCCTCGTTACCCAGCGGCGCGAGCGCAGCATCGATGCCGGCTATTTCCTCGAGGAAGTTCGCCGCGAGCTGATCGCGCAATTCGGCGAGACTGCCGAAGATGGACCGAACAGCGTCTATGCGGGTGGATTGTGGGTGCGCACCTCGCTCGACCCGGAAATGCAGGATGCCGCACGCGAAGCCCTGCGCGGGGGCCTGCTGCGCTATCACGGCAATCGCGGGTGGAGCGGGGCGATCGCCACCATCGATGTCAGCGAGGGCAATTGGGCGCGCCAGCTTCAAAGCTCCCCGCTCGGCATCCGTTACAAGGACTGGCGCCTCGGCGTCGTCACCAGCCGCGAAGGCTCCTCGGCCCGGATCGGCTTTTCCGATGGGCTCGAAGCGCCGCTCACCGGCCTTCCGAACGCGCTTGGGACCGGCGATGTTATCGTCGCGAAGCCTGCCGGGACTGGGTACGCGGTCGCCACCGTGCCAGAGGCGCAGGGTGGCCTCGTCGTGCAGGACGCACAATATGGCCGCGTGCTCGCGATGCAGGGCGGGTTCGATTTCCGCCTTTCCGATTTCAACCGCGCGACCCAGGCCAATCGCCAGCCGGGCTCCACGATCAAACCCTTCGTTTACGCCGCCGGGCTCGACAACGGGATGACCCCTTCGACCCAGGTCGATAACACCCGCTACTGTTACTACCAGGGCGCCAATCTCGGCGAGAAGTGCATTCGCGGCGGGCGTGCGGGCCAGTTCCCGATGCGCTACGGGCTCGAGCAGTCGCAGAACATCATGACCGTGCAGATCGGTTCGACCGTTGGGTTCGACAACGTCGTCGAGACGATCGAACGCATGAACATCAGCGACGAGGCGCAGCCTTATCCGTCCACCGCGCTGGGCGCGGGAGAGACCACGGTTTCGAAGATGGTCGCCGCCTATGCCGCGCTCGCCAACCACGGCCGCCTCAACGACCCGACAGTGATCGACTATGTTCAGGACCGCCGGGGCAAGGTCATCTGGCGGGCGGACGACCGTGCCTGCAGGGGCTGCAACATGCCCGAATGGGACGGTACGCCCATGCCGCGCTTCGGCCTCAAGGGCGAACAGGCGATGGATCCGCGCACGGCGTTTCAGGTGATGCACATGCTCGAAGGCGTGGTCCAACGCGGCACGGCGACGAACCTGCGTGATCTGGGCCTGCCGCTGTTCGGCAAGACTGGCACCACCAGCGGGCCCAAGGACGTTTGGTTCATCGGCGGTACGCAGGAATTGATCGCGGGGGCCTATGTGGGCTTCGATTCCCCGCGCAACATGGGCGGCTATGCCTATGGCGGGACGATCGCAGCACCGATCGTCAAGAGCCTGATCCAGAAGACGAAACCGCGCTGGTCCGACCTCCCGCCGGTCGCGCCCGAAGGCGTGCGGATGGTCCGGATCGACCGCCGCACGGGCAAACGCGTCTTCGACGGCTATCCCAGCGACGATCCGCTGTCAGCGATCATCTGGGAGGCGTTCAAGCCCGATACCGAGCCGGAACGCTTCACCCGTCAGGACGCGGTCGCCGCACGCCGAGACGAGATACTCGAACTGATCCGCACCGGGCGCCTCGGCGCGGTCCCGCGCGCGCAGGAAAATGCGTTCGGCCAGCCGAGCGATTTCGTCGAGGAGCAGGGCGGCATCTATTGAGCCCGCCCAAGCGTAGCTTTCGCATTCAGGAGGAAACCGTCATGTCCCGCTTCCGCACCCTTTTGGTCGCCGCGCTTGCCGTCGGGGTCGCCGGCGGCCCCGCTTCGGCCGAACTTCCGGTTGGAGCCGCAGCTCCCGGTTTTTCGACCAAGGCCGCGCTCGCGGGCAAGGAATTCGCCTTTTCCCTGCGCGAGGCGTTGAAGAAAGGCCCGGTCGTGCTCTATTTCTACCCCAAGGCCTTCACGCGGGGCTGCACGCTCGAAGCCAATGCCTTCGCCGAGACCATGCCCGAATTCAAAAAGGCAGGAGCGAGCGTGATCGGCATGTCGAATGACGACATCGCGACGCTCAAGCGCTTCAGCCGAGAGGAATGCCGCGACGCATTCCCGGTAGGCGTCGCAAGCGCGAAGGTAATCGCCGATTACGACGTTAAATACGCCGCCACTGACCTTGCCAGCCGCACCTCCTATGTCATCGCGCCCGAGGGGGGGATAGTCGCGGTCCATTCGGACAGCGACTATCGCGGCCACGTCACCGAAACGCTCGCCGCGGTGCGCGCGCTGTCTCGGTAAGGGTGGCGCGCTGATCTTTACAATCGCATGATGCTCGCTAGGTGAGGCGTCCCGCTGGCGAGCGGGCGTCTCTAGCGTTGAAGGAACCATGCATGCGGGCAGAAGCCCAGGCCCATATCGACCGTATCGAAGCCGCACTCGCGCTCGTGCGCCAGTCGCTCGACTGGGAGCGTGCGCTGCGGCGGTTGGACGAACTCAATGCCCGCGTGCAGGATCCGACCCTGTGGGACAATCCCAAGGAAGCCCAGGCGATCAGCCGGGAACAGAAGACGCTTGAGACGGCGGTGAATACGGTGCGCGAAATCTCGAGCGAGATGGCCGATGCGATCGAATTCATCGAAATGGGCGAGGCCGAGGGCGAGGATGCCGTCGTCCAGGACGGGCTGAAAAGCCTCGAACGGCTTGCCGTGCGGGCCGACGCCGACAAGGTCCAGGCGCTTCTTTCGGGCGAAGCGGACGGCAACGACACCTATCTCGAAATTCATGCCGGCGCTGGCGGGACCGAGAGCCAGGACTGGGCCGAGATGCTTTTCCGCATGTATTCGCGCTGGGCCGAGCGGCGAGGATTCAAGGTCGAGACGGTCGAATACCAGGCGGGCGAGGCCGCAGGGATCAAGTCGGCGACGCTGCTCCTGAAAGGCGAGAACGCATACGGCTATGCCAAGACCGAAAGCGGGGTTCACCGGCTTGTCCGGATCAGTCCCTACGACAGCAGCGCGCGCCGCCACACCAGCTTTTCCAGCGTCTGGGTCTATCCCGTCATCGACGACGACATCGACATCGAGATCAACCCCGCCGACCTCAAGATCGACACCTACCGGGCGTCCGGGGCTGGCGGGCAGCACGTCAACACGACCGATTCCGCCGTTCGCATCACCCACCAGCCGACCGGCATCGTGGTGGCGAGCCAGAACGACCGCAGCCAGCACAAGAACCGCGCGACCGCGATGAACATGCTGAAGGCGCGCCTGTTCGAACGCGAAATGGCCGAGCGCGAAGCGGCGGCTTCGGGCGAATACCAGGAAAAGAGCGAAATCGGGTGGGGTCACCAGATCCGCTCCTATGTTCTGCAGCCGTACCAGATGGTGAAGGACCTGCGCACCGGGGTCACATCGACTTCGCCCGACAACGTGCTCGACGGGGAGATCGACCCGTTCATATCGGCCGCGCTCGCGCAGCAGGTGACGGGCGAGACGGTCGAGATCGAGGACGTCGAATAGGCAGGGCTATTCGGGGGCCTCATCCTCGCCGATTTCATGCTCATTGTCGGCGGGGACGATCGTCACCACCGGTTCGACCGGGAAGATCCGCGACGCGGAAAGCTCGGCCACCCCCTCGCGCGCGGCGTCGAGCAGGGCTTAGTGGGTCGTGAAACGGCAAGTGCGCGAGCCGCCGTCCTCGAACAGACGCTCCATGCCGTCGCGCCGGGGCGTGCCGTCGCAGTTCGGCGCATGGAGCGAGAGCCGGGCGCTCTCGTACCGCGCGATATAGAACTGGACCTCGCGCGGTTCCGTCTCGTCCTCGCTGACAAAGGCGAGATACCAGCCGTTGGCCGCCCCGGGTATGGCGACGAGCGAGAGCAGGGCTTCACGGTCTTCCGCGAATTCGGCCCCCGGTTCGCCCGGCGAGCGGAGCGGCACGATCCTGGTCCTGCCATCGCCAAGCGCTTCGAACCGCGCGAATTGCCGGGTCGAGCCTTCGGGGAAATTCGCGCCGATCTCGTAATGTCCGTCAAGTTCGACAGAGGCCAGATCGTCAGGCGCGAACAGCGCGCCGTTGCCGATCCAGCATCCGCCGAGCAGGAGCGCCAGCAGCCCTGCCAGAGAACCGCGCAGGGACATGGGCAAGCTTCCTCAGTGACCGGTGGGGATTGCCGACGAATTTCGCTTTTGCCAAGCCGGATGCCAGAGGCTAAGCCCGTGCTTCGATGCGCGTGCGACTGCTCCCGGCCCTGACGATGTCCGTGATGGCGATACCGCTTGCCGCCTGCGACGGGCTGTTCGTCACTTCCGAACGGCCCGAGACCGCGCTGGACTTTCCCGAGCCCGACCGCCCCGTCGCCCGCGTCGTCTCCAACCAGTTCGCCGACGAGGATGCCCGCGACGAACGCGACGAGGCGCGGATCGTGATGGACCTTGCCGATATCAAGGCCGGCATGACGGTTGCCGATATCGGCGCGGGCGAAGGATATTACACCGTTCGCCTCGCCGAGCGAGTGGGCGAGGAAGGCCGCGTGCTGGCGCAGGACATCGACTGGGAAGCGCTCGAACGGCTCGGCCAGCGGGTCGAGCGCGAGCGGCTCGAGAACATCTCGATCAAGCCCGGCCGCGCCGACGATCCGCAATTGCCGCCCGACAGTTTCGACCGGATCTTCCTCGTCCACATGTATCACGAGGTGACCGAGCCCTATGCCTTCCTCTGGCGGATGTGGCCCGCGCTGACCGCGCAAGGCGAGATCGTCGTCGTCGAAACTGACCGCCCCGTCGGGCGTCATGGCCTGCCCCATGCCCTGCTTTTCTGCGAATTCGAGGCGGTCGGCTATACGCTCATCGAATATCTCGAGCGGCCCGACATCAAGGGTTATTTCGCCCGCTTCGGCAAGGGCCAAGCCCGCGTCGAACCCGAGGCGATCAAACCGTGCAGGGCAGGCTGATGCCACCTGCAAAAGGGCGGAGAAGCCCCCGATAGGTCATTGCCGCAGCCTTGCGGCTTCCTTATGTGACACCGGAAATTCAGCGCAAGGAAAGGCGCCTTGCGAACAGGAGTTGTTAATTGTTCAAGGGATTGAGCCCGATCGTCTATGGCGGGCGCGAAGTGTGGCCGCTTATCGAAGGCGGCAAGGGCGTGTCTGCGACAAATCATGCAAGCTCGGGCGCATGGGCGGCTGCGGGCGGCATCGGCACGGTGAGCGCGGTGAATGCCGACAGCTATGACGAAGACGGCAACGTCATCCCGCAGGTCTATCCGCAGGCGACCCGCCAGGAACGGCACGAGCAGCTGATCCGCTATGCCATCGACGGAGCGAGCGAACAGGTCCGCCGAGCCTATGAGATTTCGGGCGGCAAGGGCGCGATCAACATCAACGTGCTGTGGGAAATGGGCGGCGCGCAGGCCGTGCTCGAAGGCGTGCTCGAACGCACGCGCGGCATGGTAGCTGGCGTCACCTGCGGGGCGGGCATGCCCTACAAGCTGGCCGAGATCGCAGCGCGCTTCAATGTCAGCTACCTGCCGATCGTGAGTTCGGGTCGAGCGTTTCGCGCATTGTGGAAACGCAGCTACCACAAGGTGCCCGAATTGATGGCCGCGGTCGTATACGAGGACCCGTGGCTCGCCGGCGGGCACAATGGTCTTTCCAATGCCGAGGACCCGCGCCAGCCGCAGGACCCCTATCCCCGGGTCAAGGAACTGCGCGACATGATGCGTAAGGAAGGCGTGTCGGAAGACGTGCCGATCGTCATGGCGGGCGGGGTCTGGTACCTGCGCGAATGGAACGACTGGATCGATAATCCGGAACTCGGCAAGATCGCCTTCCAGTTCGGCACGCGGCCGCTGCTGACGCAGGAAAGCCCGATCCCGCAGGTCTGGAAGGACATGCTGCGGACGGTCGAGAAGGGCGACGTGCTGCTGCACAAGTTCTCGCCCACAGGCTTTTACTCGAGCGCGGTGAAAACGCCTTTCCTTTACGATCTGATGCATCGTTCGGAACGCCAGATCCCCTTCCACAAGCGCGGCGAGATGGACGGCACGGTCCAACTGGGCGACGAAGGCAAGGCGAGGAGTTTCTGGGTCAGCCCAGAGGACAAGCGCAAGGCCGAGACCTGGATGCGCGAGGGCCATACCGAGCCCTTGAAGACTCCCGACAACACGATCGTCTTCGTCACCCCTGACAAGCGCGACGAGATCCGCAAGGACCAGCAGGATTGCATGGGCTGCCTGTCGCATTGCCAGTTTTCGAGCTGGAAGGATCATGACGACTACACCACCGGGCGCCTGGCCGACCCGCGCAGCTTCTGCATCCAGAAGACCCTCCAGGAAATCGCCCATGGCGAGGACCCGCAGGACAATCTCGCCTTCGCCGGGCATTCGGCATACCGGTTCAAGACCGATCCGTTCTATTCCAACGGCTACACGCCGACCGTGGGTGAACTGGTAGAGCGGATCCTCACGGGGGATTGATGAGGCCCGGTGGCCGCGCGCTTCGTGGCCTATGCGGGCTGTTTCACGCCTGCTTGACCGGAGGCATCTAGAGCGCGGATGGTCCCGAATCGCGGCCCATCTGGCAGGCAACGCGGACTACGCATGACCGGTTAGATCAGCCCGGTAAGCACCTGGTCCGGCGGCCTGTGTCCATCGGCCCAGAAACGGATGTTCGCGATCACCTTCTCGCCCGAAGCCTCGCGCCCCTCGGCGGTAGCGCTGCCGATATGGGGGAGGGTCATGACGTTCGGATGGTCGAGCAGGCGCCGGTCGACATTCGGCTCGTCCGGATAGACGTCGAGGCCGGCGCCGGCGAGGCGGCCTTCGTGGAGCGCCTCGATCAGGGCCTCATGATCGATCAGTTCGCCACGCGCGGTGTTGATGACGCTGGCGCCGGCCTTCATCAACCCGATGCTGCGCGCGTCGATCATCCCGCGTGTTTCCTCGGTAAGGGGGCAGTGCAGGGTCAGTATATCGGCCTCGGACACCAGATCGTCGAGATTGGCGACGAAGCGCGCCCCGAACATGCGTTCGGCCGCCTCGGGAAGCGGCTTCCTCGCAAAATAGGCAATGTCGAGCCCGAACGCCTTCGCCCGGTGCGCGACCGCCTGGCCTATCCGTCCCATGCCCACGATCCCGAGCACCTTGCCGCCGATTTTCCGGCCGAGCAGGCCCGAAGGCGCCCATCCGGTCCATTCGCCGCGCCGCACGAGTTGCGTCCCTTCGCGGATGCGGCGCGGTACGCCGAGGATCATCGCCATCGCGATATCGGCGGTGTCGTCGGTGAAGACGCCCGGCGTGTTGGTGACGATGATCCGCCGTTTCGCCGCGGCCTCGAGGTCAATATGTTCGGTTCCCGCGCCGAAATTGGCAATGAGGCCGAGCCGATCACCGCAGCTGTCGATCATTTCGGCATCGATCCGGTCGGTCACGGTCGGCACCAGCACGTCGCAGTCCCTCATCGCCGCGCATAATTCCTCGCGGCTCATCGGCGTGTCGCTTTCATTGAGGACGGCATCGTAAAGTTCGTGCATGCGCGCCTCGACATTCGGCATCAGGTGGCGGGTGACCACGACACGGGGCTTGCCTGAAGGGAAGTGCGGTGCGCTCGTTGATGCCATAGGAAATTGCGCTAATGGGTGAGGGGCTTGGCGGTCAAGCGGTTCCGGCGAGGCTTGCTCGAATGCGCCGCTTGAAGCCTGCGCGCGGCACGCTATCACGGGGTGCATGAGTACCCTTCGCCTTGTCGCCGTGCTTGTTCTGGCGGTCGTTGCCGCCGTGAGCCTCGTCGTTTCTCCGGCGAGCGCGCAGGACCGCGAGACGCCCTACTGGGCCACGCTGCGCTTCGACAAGGTGAACCTGCGCGTCGGGCCGAGCCGGGAATATCGCATCGACTGGGTCTATCAGCGCAAGGGCCTGCCGGTGAAGGTAGTACGCATCCGTGAGGGCTGGCGGCTCGTCGAGGATGCCGAGGGGACGATGGGCTGGATCTCCGAAAGCCAGCTGAGTCGCTCGCGCGGCGCCTTGATCGTGGGCGAGGGGCTTGCCGACATGCGCGAAGGCCCTGACCCTGCCTCGGGCCTGCGCTGGCGGGCCGAACCGGGAGTGGTCGGCCAACTGCAGCGCTGCCGTGAGAACTGGTGCGAGATCGACGTGGCGGGGCGCATCGGCTGGGTGCTCGCCGACCGGCTTTGGGGTGATGAGGAACCGGTAGGCGGCTGAACCTATTCGGATGTCAGCGCCGATGGTCCGGCGGCCTCTCCCTGGGGGATCGGGGCCGGCTCCAGCGGCTCGGGATCCTGCACGGGTGCGTCGCATCCTGCGAGCAGCAGAGCAGTGAGGGCCAGAGACAAGAGCGCCTTTGGCATTATCGACCTAGACCAGTTCGACCGCGACCGCGGTCGCTTCGCCGCCACCGATGCAGAGCGAGGCGACGCCGCGTGTCTTTCCGTGGTTCTTGAGGGCGTTCAGAAGCGTGACGATGATCCGCGCGCCGCTTGCCCCGATCGGGTGGCCGAGCGCAGTGCCGCCGCCGTTGACGTTGATCCTGTCATGCGGGATGTCGAGATCGCGCATCGCGAACATGGCGACGCAGGCAAAGGCTTCGTTGACTTCGAACAGGTCGACATCCTCCACGCTCCATCCGGCGCGGTCGAGCACTTTCCGGATCGCCGGAATCGGCGCGGTGGTGAACCTGGCCGGCTCCTGCGCGTGAGCGGCGATGGCGACGATCCTTGCGACCGGCGCGAGCCCCTTGGCCTTCGCCACGCTTTCGCGGGTGAGGACCAGCGCCGCCGCCCCGTCCGAGATCGAGCTCGAGGTCGCCGCCGTGATGGTCCCGTCCTTGGCGAAAGCGGGACGCAGAGTCGGGATTTTGTCCGGGCGGCCCTTCCCGGGCTGTTCGTCCTCTTCCACCACCACGTCGCCCTTGCGCGTTGTGACGGTCACCGGGACGACCTCATCGGCGAAGGCGCCGCTTTCGATCGCCTTGTTCGCGCGGGCGAGCGATTCGATCGAATAGGCGTCCATCTCCTCGCGGGTCATCTGGTATTCGTTGGCCGTTTCCTGCGCGAAAGTGCCCATCGCGCGGCCTTCCTCGTAGGCATCCTCGAGTCCATCGAGGAACATGTGGTCATAGGCGGTGTCATGGCCGAGCCGAGCGCCGGAACGGTGTTTTTTCAGGAGGTAGGGCGCATTCGTCATGCTCTCCATGCCGCCGGCGACGACCATGTCGATGGTCCCGCTGGCGAGCGCCTCGGCGCCCATGATGACCGTCTGCATGCCCGATCCGCAGACCTTGTTGACCGTCGTCGCCTCCACCGAAAGCGGAAGGCCTGCCTTCACCATCGCCTGGCGCGCGGGCGCCTGGCCGAGTCCTGCTGGGAGCACGCAGCCTATGTAGGCGCGGTCGAAATCCTCTCCGCTTGCGCCCGAGCGTTCGATCGCGGCCTTGACCGCTACCGCGCCGAGTTCGGTCGCCGACACGTCCGCCAGCGCGCCCTGCATCCCGCCCATCGGGGTGCGGGCATAGGAGAGGATGACGATCGGGTCTTCGGCTGAGAACTGGGGCATTGCGTGAGAGTCCTTCGTGATGGCTGTGATTTCGCGCGCGGGTCTAGGCCCGAGCCGCGCGGTTGGCAATCGCGCGCGGGGAGGGCTTTCGTGTTACCTTGTCATCGGCCCCGGTTTGGGCAAGTGTCCGTATCGGTGGCAAACCGAAACGGATGCCGATACGTGATACAGGGATCAGGAGAGACACAGATGGCTGACGACAGGCGCGACGAACTCGAAGAGCTGCTGCAGCACCAGCGCGACGCCTTCACCGCCTCGCGGCCCGAGGCGATGAGCCTGCGCAAGGACCGGATCAAGCGCGCGATCGCGTTGCTCAAGGAAAACGACGAGGAATTGTGCCGCGCCATGAGTGCCGATTTCGGCAATCGTGCGCTGGAGCAAAGCATGATCACGGACATTGCGGGCACGGTCGGGCTTGGCAGGGATGCGTTGAAGCACATGGACAGCTGGGCCAAGGTGGACAAGCGCAAGGTCCAGTTTCCTTTGAACCTGCTCGGCGCGAAGGCTGAGGTGCGCTATGAGCCAAAGGGCGTCATCGGCATTCTCTCGCCGTGGAATTTCCCGGTAAATCTCGCCTTCGCCCCGCTGATGCAGGTGCTCGCGGCAGGCAACAGGGCTATGATCAAGCCATCCGAATTTACCGAGCGCACGAGCGAGCTCATGGCCGAGCTGACAATGAAATATTTCGCGCGCGACGAGGTGGCAGTTGTCACGGGCGGTCCGGAGGTCGCGTCGGCGTTCTCCTCGTTGCCGTTCGATCATCTCGTATTCACCGGTTCGACGGCCACCGGGCGGCTTGTGATGCAGTCGGCAGCGAAGAACCTCGTGCCCGTCACGCTCGAACTGGGCGGCAAGTCGCCGGTCATCATGGGCCGCAGCGCCGATTTCGCCAAGGCGGGCGAGCGGATCGCATTGGGCAAGATGATGAATGCGGGCCAGATCTGCCTTGCGCCCGATTACATGTATGTTCCCGAGGACAAGGCCGACGAAGCGGTCGCGGGCGTCTCGAACGGCGTGTCGGCGATGTATCCGACCCTGCTGGAGAACGACGACTACTGCTCGATCGTCTCCGACCGCCACTTCGATCGGCTCAAGGGTCTTGTCGAGGATGCGCGGGAAAAGGGCGCGGAAGTGATCGAGGTCAATCCGGGCGGTGAGGATTTCGGCTCCTCCAACCAGCGCAAGATGCCTCTTACCATTCTCAGGAACGTCAACGACGACATGGCCGCGATGCAGGAGGAAATCTTCGGGCCGGTCCTGCCGGTGAAGACCTATCGCGCCATCGACGAGGCAGTCGATTACGTCAACGAGCACGACCGTCCGCTCGGCCTGTATTATTTCGGCGAGGACAAGGCCGAACAGGAGCGCGTGCTGAACCGCACGATTTCGGGCGGGGTCACGACCAATGACGTGATCTTCCACGTCTCGATGGAGGACCTGCCCTTCGGCGGGGTTGGGCCTTCGGGGATCGGGAGCTATCACGCGGTCGAGGGCTTCCGCGAATTCAGCCATGCCCGCAGCGTCTATCACCAGCCGAAAATCGACATCGCCAAGCTCGGCGGGTTCAAGCCGCCCTATGGCAAGGGCACGCTGAAGGCCGCGCAGACGATGATGAAATGAGGCGGCTTGCGGGGCTTGCCGCGCTGGCGCTTGCGGTCGCGGCGCCGGTGGCAAGCGAACCGCCCGAATGGCGCCCGGTCGATGCCGCGACCGGCCAGGTGCGCGAGGTCGAGGCGCTCGAGGCACTCGCGCAGGCCTTCCCCGACAGCGGCAGCGTGCGACTGCGGCTGCTCCAGCCGCTGATCGCGGCGGGCGAGGGGGCGCGAGTGCTCGAAGTGCTGCACTGGCTCGAAGAGCGGGGCTATGTGTTCAGTCCTGCTGCGCGGGAGCAGATCCCGCGTCTTGTCGGCGAAAAACATGCAGATGCGGCGAAGGCGCTTTTGCTGCCTGATGTCGACCCGATCACTGCAAGCGAGGTCGTCGCCTGGGTCCCGACACAGGCGGGCCTGGTCGAAAGCGTCTTCGCCTCGCCCGACCTCTTGACCGTCACCGTCACTTCGGTCACGCGCAAGGCGCTGTGGGTCCGGGAGGATGGGAATTGGCGGAAAGTCTCGTTTCCGGGGGCGAACGACCTTTCCGGCATCGCGCAGGATACCAAGCGCAACATCGGGTGGGTCGCTTCGTGCGATATCGACGAAAGCGGCGGGGACGGGGACCTTTTCAACGGCGTTATCGGTTCGTCCCCGCTGATCGCCGAGCCGCTGCACATTGCGGCTCCTGCCGGCGTGACCCTGTCCGACATAGCGGTCGACGAGGCCGGGACGGTCTTCGCGAGCGATCCCCTCGGCGGCGGCATCTATCGCGCAGCAATCGGAGAGAGCGCGTTCTCGCCGCTCGTCGAACCGGGCACGTTCCGCTCGCCGCAGGGCCTTGCGCCGAGCGCCGACGGGGCGCGGCTCTTCGTCAGCGACTATCGCTATGGCCTTGCGATGATCCACCTTGCGTCGGGCGAAGTCTCACGCCTTGCTAGCGACGTGCCTGCGATCCTCGACGGGATCGACGGGCTTTGGCTGCATGGCGAGGAGCTTATCGCGGTGCAGAACGGCACCAGCCCGATGCGGATCAGCGCCTTAGCCCTGTCCGCGGATGGCAGCCGGATCACAGGCGTGCGCGTGCTCGAACGGGCGCACCCCAAATGGACCGAGCCGCTCGGCGGCAGCATCGCAGACGGCGCGCTGGTCTATGTTGGGACGGGCCATTGGCGCGACTACGTCGCGGGCGAGCTTGCCGAGGGGCGCGAAGCAAAGCCGACCGAGATTCGCCGTCTCCCGCTCGGCTCGGCGAGGGGGCGCTGATCGCACCAACTGTTCGAATTCGTGCAAGTGCGATGCGTCGATTTGCCCGAGTCGCGCCCTTGCGCGCGGTGTGGGACAGGCCTAGGTGGCACGTGGGATAAGCAAGCTTGGACATCGCCGTGATCGACCTCAGCCAGTATCTGCCGATACTGTTATTCATTTTCGTGGCCCTCGGGCTCTCGGTTCTTTTCGTGTTCCTGCCGATGGGCGTCTCGCGGCTGACCGGGGCGCACAATCCGGACGCGGAAAAGCTCAGCGAATATGAATGCGGCTTTCCTGCGTTCGAGGATGCGCGCAGCCAGTTCGACGTGCGGTTCTATCTGGTCGCGATCAGCTTCATCATCTTCGACCTCGAAGCCGCGTTCCTGTTTCCCTGGGCGGTGAGCCTCGGCGAGACGGGCTGGGTGGGCTGGATCGGCATGATGACCTTCCTGTTCATTCTCGCCGTCGGCCTTGCATACGAATGGAAGAAAGGAGCTCTGGACTGGGAATGAGCAAGCCTTCCGAGAGCACTGTCGTCACCCCGCCGCGCGCGCTTCCGGAAATGTCCGGATATGCGACCGCGAAGGGCGGCGAGGTGCGCCAGCCCGACCAGGATTATTTCAACGCGCTCCAGACCGAGGTCAACGACAAGGGCTTCCTCGTCACCTCGACCGAGGACGTGTTCCAGTGGGCCCGCACCGGTTCGCTGTGGTGGATGACCTTCGGCCTAGCCTGCTGCGCGGTCGAGATGATCCACGTGAACATGCCGCGCTATGACATGGAACGCTTCGGCGCCGCCCCGCGCGCGAGCCCGCGCCAGTCGGACCTGATGATCGTCGCCGGCACGCTCTGCAACAAGATGGCCCCGGCGCTGCGCAAGGTCTACGACCAGATGTCAGACCCCAAATACGTCATCTCCATGGGAAGCTGCGCCAATGGCGGCGGCTATTACCATTACAGCTATTCGGTGGTGCGCGGATGCGACCGGATCGTGCCGGTCGACATCTATGTCCCCGGCTGCCCGCCTACGGCCGAGGCGCTGCTCTATGGCGTGATGCAATTGCAGCGCAAGATCCGCCGCTCCGGCACGATCGAGCGATAGGGCAAGGCTAATGGCAGTCCTTCATTCCGCCCCGAAGATCGCCTCCCACGAAGGCGTTATCGATCGCATTGCCGAGACGATCAGCGTCTGGCTGATCGACGCGCGCGAGGCGTATGGCGAATTGATCTTCACCGTCCGCCGCGACGACATCGAGCGGGTTCTGCGCGTCCTGCGCGATGACCATGCCTACCAGCAGTTGATGGAAATCGCGGGCGCGGACTATCCCTCGCGGCCCGAACGGTTCGAAGTGGTCTACATGCTGCTTTCGCTCACGAAGAACCACCGCATCATCGTCAAGTGTTCGACCGACGAGGCGACTCCGGTCCCGACCGTCACGACGCTGTGGCCGAATGCGGGCTGGCTCGAGCGCGAAGTGTTCGACATGTTCGGCGTGACCTTTGCCGGCAATCCCGACCTTCGCCGGATCCTCACTGATTACGGGTTCGAAGGGCATCCTTTCCGCAAGGACTTCCCGATGACCGGCTATACCGAGCTTCGGTATTCCGAGGACGAGAAGCGGGTGGTCTACGAACCGGTCGATCTCGCGCAGGACATGCGGACGTTCGATTTCCTTTCCCCGTGGGAGGGCGCGGAATACCAGCTTCCGGGCGACGAGAAGGCGCAGCAGCCGCCGCTCGCCGACGAAAAGAAGCCGCCGGTGAAGGATCCCAAGGTGACCGAAAAGCCCGCCGATACCGGCGCGGGCCCGAAGGCGGACGAGAAGGCCGCCGAAGGCACGGCGGCGAATCCGCCCAAGTTGAAGGACGGCAATGGCGCGCCCGGCGCTCCGGACGCGACCGAGGACAGCCCAGACCGCGCTCCGGCCAAGAGCAACGTGCGCGATACCAAGGATGCGACCAAGCCCGAAGGCGGTGACGAATGAGCATCGAGATCGAAAAGTCGCCGACCACTGAAGGCGACGTCATCACCAATTACACGATCAATTTCGGCCCCCAGCACCCGGCCGCGCACGGCGTCTTGCGCATGGTCATGGAACTGGACGGCGAGGTGATCGAGCGGATCGACCCCCATGTCGGCCTGCTCCACCGCGGCACCGAAAAGCTGATCGAGCACAAGACCTATCTCCAGGCGCTCCCTTATTTCGACCGGCTCGACTATTGCTCGCCGCTGTGCATGGAGCACTCCTACGTCCTCGCGATCGAGAAGCTGCTCAATCTCGAAGTGCCCGAGCGTGCGCAATATCTTCGCGTCCTGTTTGCCGAGCTGACCCGCATTTCGAATCACATGCTCAACATGGGCGCACACGTGCTCGACGTGGGCGCGTTCACGCCGAACCTGTGGATCATGGACCTGCGCGAAGACTGCATGAACTTCTTCGAACGGGCGAGCGGGGCGCGGATGCACAGCGCATACTTCCGCCCCGGCGGCGTCCACCAGGACGTGCCGGAAAAGCTGCTGGTCGATATCGGCGACTGGCTCGACAACCGTTTCTTCCAGCTGTTCGACGATGCGATGAGCCTCGTGCTCGACAACCGCATCTTCAAGCAGCGCAATGTCGATATCGCCGTGGTCGGCCGCGAGGACGCGGTGGCGTGGGGCTTTTCCGGGCCGATGATCCGCGCGGCGGGCATTCCGTGGGACCTCAGAAAGAGCCAGCCCTACGATGTCTATGACCGGATGGATTTCGAAATCCCGGTCGGCACGAATTCGGACTGCTACGACCGCTTTATGGTGCGGGTGAAGGAAGTGCGCGAGAGCGCCAAAATCATCAAGCAGTGCCTCGCGCAGATGCCCGGCGGGCCGATCGCGGCGGAAAACAGCAAGGTGGTCCCGCCCAAGCGCGGCGAGATGAAGCAGTCGATGGAAAGCCTTATCCACCACTTCAAGCTCTACACCGAAGGCTTCCACGTGCCCGCGGGCGAGGTCTATGTCGCGACCGAAAGCCCCAAGGGCGAATTCGGCGTCTATCTCGTCAGCGACGGCACCAACAAGCCGTACCGCTGCAAGATTCGCCCGACGGCGTTCAGTCACCTGCAGGCGATGGACTTCATGTCCAAGGGCCACATGCTGCCCGATGCGACCGCCATTCTGGGCGCGATCGACGTGGTGTTCGGGGAGTGCGACCGGTGATGAGCTTTTTTCGGCAAATTCTCTGGGATTGCCAACCGGTTTGGGCACGACTGCTGTTTTTCCTGGTCGGCATCCCCGCATTTGTTGGCCTGCGCGCGTTTGATCCGTTGGATTATCCGTCTCTAAATCTAGGCCTTCTTCTCATTTTCGGTGCGACTGTGTCGGTTCAACTGCTCTTCATCGCACGCGCTTTCTATCGGAGTGATGTCTGATGGCTGACCGCACCCCCGCACCCGACACCCCCGAACTGCGCGCGCGCTGGGGCTCGTTCGAATGGACGCCCGAGAACCGCACAAAGGCCGACTGGCACATCGCCAAGTATCCCGAAGGCCGCCAGAAATCGGCGGTCATGCCGCTGCTCGACCTCGCCCAGCGGCAGGTCGGCGCGGAGACCGATACGCAGGGCTGGCTCCCGCTGCCGGTGATCGAATATGTCGCGGCCTACCTCGACATGCCGGTGATCCGCGTGCTCGAGGTCGCGACCTTCTATTTCATGTACAACCTGAAGCCCGTCGGCAAATTCCACGTGCAGGTCTGCGGCACGACGCCCTGCATGCTGCGCGGCTCGGACGACATCATCGCCGCCTGCAAAAGCCGAGGCATGGTGAAGGGCGAAGTTTCGGCAGACGGGCTGTGGACGCTCACCGAGGTCGAATGCATGGGCAATTGCGCGACCGCGCCTATGGTCCAGATCAACGACGACAATTACGAGGACCTGACGCCCGAACGCCTCGACGCCGTGCTCGACGCGCTCGCCGCCGGTGAGCAGCCGAAAACGGGCACGCAGGAGCCGGGGCGCCACACCTCCGAGCCGGTCGGCGGGCCGACCACGCTCAGGGAAATGGTCAGCGAAAACCACGATTACCGGGGCGAATGGTGATCCATGGAAGTGGTCTCGATCATCGGTGCGCTGGTGCTGGCCTTCATCGCCTACAAGGTGCTGATGGGGCTCGTGCGCGTCGGGGTGATCGTCGCGATCATTGGGGTTTTGTTCGTGCTGTTCCAGCAGGGAGCGATCGGATGAACGGCGGCACCTTGGCCTTCGCGCTCGGCGGGATCATCTGCTTCTTCATCGGGGCCTATCTATCGGCCACCGAACAGCTTTACCTCGGCATATTCTTCATGGGTGTGGGTCTGGTCTTCCAGGTCGCTTCGCTCGCGCGGATCAAGGCCGAGAAGAAAAGGGCCGCACAGGCGGCCAGTGAAAGGGATGGCGACAATGCTGGCCGATAAGGACCGCATCTTCACCAATGTCTTCGGCTTTCAGGACTGGAGCCTGAAGGCGGCGCAGGCACGCGGCGACTGGGACGACACCAAGGCGCTGCTCGCGCGCGGGCAGGATTCGATCATCGAGGAAATGAAGGCGTCGGGCCTGCGCGGCCGGGGCGGGGCGGGCTTTCCGACCGGGCTCAAGTGGTCGTTCATGCCGAAAGAAAGCAAGGACGGCCGGCCGAGCTTCCTCGTCATCAATGCCGACGAATCCGAACCGGGTTCGTGCAAGGATCGCGAGATCATCCGCCACGACCCGCACAAGCTGGTCGAAGGCGCGCTCATCGCCGGTTTCGCGATGCGCGCACGGGCGGCCTACATCTACATTCGCGGCGAATACATTCGCGAGGCCGAAACGCTGCAGGCCGCGATCGACGAGGCCTATGACGCCGGGCTGATCGGCAAGAACGCCTGTGGGTCGGGCTATGATTTCGACGTCTTCATGCACCGCGGCGCGGGCGCCTATATCTGCGGTGAGGAAACCGCGATGATCGAAAGCCTCGAGGGCAAGAAGGGCCAGCCGCGTCTGAAGCCCCCGTTCCCGGCGGGCGCGGGCCTCTATGGCTGCCCGACTACGGTCAACAACGTGGAATCGATCGCGGTCGTCCCGACGATCCTGCGGCGCGGCGCGTCGTGGTTCAGTTCCTTCGGACGCGAGAACAATGCCGGGACCAAGCTCTTCCAGATCTCTGGCCATGTCGAGCGCCCCTGCGTGGTCGAGGAAGCGATGAGCATTCCCTTCCGCGAGCTAATCGAAAAGCATTGCGGCGGCATTCGCGGCGGGTGGGACAACCTGCTCGCGGTGATTCCGGGCGGTTCGTCGGTCCCGCTGGTTCCGGCGGCCGAGATCATGGACGCGCCGATGGATTTCGACGGGCTGAAGGCGCTCGGCAGCGGCCTCGGCACTGCGGCGGTCATCGTCATGGACAAGTCGACCGACATCGTGCGCGCGATCAGCCGGATCAGCTATTTCTACAAGCACGAAAGCTGCGGCCAGTGCACTCCCTGCCGCGAAGGCACGGGCTGGATGTGGCGCGTGATGGAGCGCCTGCGCACGGGCGACGCGGCGATCGAGGAAATCGACATGCTGCACGACGTGACCAAGCAGGTCGAAGGCCACACGATCTGCGCGCTGGGCGATGCGGCCGCATGGCCGATCCAGGGCCTCATCCGCCATTTCCGCCCCGAGCTCGAGCGGCGGATCGCCGAACACAACGCACAATTCCAAGAGGCAGCCGAGTAATGCCCAAGGTTACCGTAGACGGTCAGGAAATCGAGGTCCCGGCGGGCGCCACCGTCCTCCAGGCGTGCGAGCTGGCGGGCAAGGAAATCCCGCGTTTCTGCTATCACGAGCGGCTCAGCATTGCGGGCAATTGCCGCATGTGCCTCGTCGAGGTGAAGCCCGGGCCGCCCAAGCCGCAGGCCTCCTGCGCTCTGCCCGCAGCGGAAAACCAGGAAATCCGCACCGACACGCCGATGGTCAAGAAGGCGCGCGAAGGGGTGATGGAGTTCCTGCTCATCAACCACCCGCTCGACTGCCCGATCTGCGACCAGGGCGGCGAGTGCGACCTGCAGGACCAGGCGATGGCCTATGGCCGAGGCGGCTCGCGCTACACGCGCGAGAACAAGCGCGCCGTGACCGAGAAATACATGGGGCCTCTGATCAAGACGATCATGACCCGCTG
>JGI12109J20283_11351471_pt1 | contig 21404 bp, 17 predicted proteins | sample ElkSlonscriptome_12_FD_20283 | JGI IMG/M metagenome (IMG submission 20283)
TATTCAACGAGCGTAAATATGCGCTTTTAATGGTTAAGTTTACAGGTTTGCTTAATCAAATTCAGCATGATCAAAAAAGTACTTAAACCTTTAATTCCCGAGGCGGTTCGCAAGCATCGACTTCAGAAAAAACATCGGGAATTGTATGACGCTTGGCTAAAGAATGGAAAGCCGGTTCCCCCTCCACATATTGTGAAGCAAATGGCTATTACCGAATATCAGGCACGCTCGAACTACCAGACTTTGGTAGAAACCGGTACATATATGGGCGACATGATCGAAGCACAAAAAGAAAATTTCAGCACCATTTATTCGATCGAGCTCTCAGAGGATCTTTTTAAAAAGGCCGTCAAACGCTTTAAACAAGATGAACACGTGGCCATCATTAAAGGCGACAGCGAGAAAATGATGCCTGAAGTGCTTAAGAAAGTCACTAAACCTGCGATCTTTTGGCTGGATGGTCATTATTCTGCAGGTCCCACCGCACGAGGCGATAAAGACTGCCCAATCTACGGCGAACTGGACGCCATCTTTGAGAATAAACAAGTCGATCACATTATCTTGATCGATGATGCACGGGATTTTAATGGAACCCACGATTATCCAAGCCTGGATGAATTGGAAGACTATTTAAAAACGAGGCGGCCAAACTATCAAATGGAAGTGAAAGATGACATCATCCGCTTAAACACCAAACCATCTCAATGAATCAATCTCTAACTTTAGCGCTCGACTGGACTCCAAATATCAATCATATCGGTTTTTTCGTCGCCAGATACCTTGGCTACTACGAAGAAAAAGGCATCGATCTCCTGATCACCGACCCGCGCGTCGATGACTATGAAACCACTCCGGTTAAAAAATTGGAACTGGGTCTGATCGACTTCGCCTTATGCCCAACAGAAAGTGTCATCAGCTATCGCACCAAAGAAAAACCCTTTGATCTTAAGGCTATTGCAGGATTGTTTAAGAAAGATCTCAGTGCCATTGCGGTCTTAGCCGATAGTGGAATACAATCTCCAAAAGAGTTGGACAACAAGATATATTGCTCCTACCACGCTCGATACGAGGACGGTATTGTAGCTGAAATGATCAAGAATGCGGGCGGGAAAGGTAAAATGAAGACCATCAGTCCCGATAGACTGGGCATATGGGAAAACTTGTTACAAGGAAAAGCTGATGCCACTTGGATTTTCATGAATTGGGAAGGGGTGGCAGCTTCTTCTAAAGGCCTAGATCTGAACTGCTTCCGCTTGAGTGAGTATGACATTCCTTACTCCTATTCACCTCTGATCGTGACCAGTCATCAAATGATCAAAGAAAAAAAAGCACTGGTCTGTGACTTTCTTGAAGCCACAAAAGCAGGATTCATGTACTGCAAAACCAAGCCAAATGAAGCTCTCGATGTCCTTATGTCGCACATCCCCAACCACGAACAAGAAATAAACCTGAGTGAGGCCTTGAAAGAGACCATCCCTTACCTCGGTGAAGAGGATAATTGGGGCAAAATTGACCTCAAGGTAATGAAACGTTTCTTGGACTGGCTTGAAGCAAAAGGATTAGCGACTCAGACTCCTTCCGCAGAAGACATGGTCTTTGAGGATTGCGTTCAATAAGCACTTAAGTCCATTGCCATTGAAGGTGCCTTTATAAAAATAAGCCGACCCTAAAATCGCTGCAATGACCTCGCAGCAAGCTTTACCCCGAGACCTTATCCAGCTTGAGCAGGATACAGGTAGATTCAATTGGGTCAAGGAGAAAGATCTCATGTTTGCTCAATACGAGGCAAATCAAATTGCAATCCTACTGCCCATCATATATAGCCTTCCGTGTCATTTGAGGCGGTCTTCGCATGCTTAAAAATGGTGGTTAATTAGTCCGGTTTAAAAACTACTTCAAAGTGTTGGTGTTAAAAATAGGTCAATTTCCCTTTTTCACCTTCTCAAATTAATCACAGCACGATGTACATAGTAGACCTTTCCGAAGTAAAGCTCAGCGACCTGGAACTGGTGGGCGGTAAAAATGCCTCTTTGGGCGAAATGATCCAAAACCTTGGAGAAAGAGGGGTTCACGTTCCCGAAGGCTTTGCCTTAACTGTGGATGCATATTGGGAATTTATCAAATTCAATAATTTCGATGCGCAAATTCGCACTTTGGCCGAAAATATTGATCACGATGATCTGGTCTCTTTAAGGCGTGTGGGATTAGAAATTCGGCAATTGATCCGGAATGGGGAATTCCCGGAACAAATGAAAAAAGAGATCAAAGAAAAGTATCTAGAACTATCCAAGAAGTACAAACAGGAAGCTACAGATGTGGCAGTGCGTTCAAGCGCTACCGCTGAAGATCTCCCAGATGCATCCTTTGCCGGTCAGCAAGAAACCTATTTGAATGTGCGCGGACCTCAACAGATCCTATCTGCAGTGAGGAATTGCTTCGCCTCACTTTTTACCGATCGGGCCATTTCTTATCGAGACAAGTTCAATTACGATCATTTTAACATTGGTCTTTCGGTCTGTGTCCAAAAGATGGTGCGGTCTGATTTGGCCTCGTCAGGAGTGGCCTTTTCACTTGATACAGAAAGTGGCTTTAAGGACGTGGTTTTGATCAACGGCTCATACGGACTTGGAGAAAGTGTGGTGCAGGGAACGGTATCTCCCGATGAATTTTTGATCTTCAAACCCACCTTAAAAGAGGGTTACGAAGCCATTATCGAAAAAAAGATGGGTAAAAAAGAGAATAAGATCATCTATTCCACTGATTCCAAACAGCTGGTGAAGACGGTACATGTTGGTAATACCCAGCAAAATCAGTTTTGCATTAGTGATGATCAAGCCTTGCAACTGGCCGGTTGGGTAAGGGAGATCGAAGACTATTATTCTAAGCTAAAAGGTCACTGGTGCCCGATGGATATTGAATGGGCAGTAGACGGCTTAAGCGGAGAGCTTTTCATTGTTCAGGCCAGACCGGAAACCATTCACTCTCGAAAAGAGGCTTCAGACCTGATCGAATACCAAATTGAAAAGCCTACAGATATTCAAATTCGCCTTGAAGGAATTGCCGTCGGAGATAAGATCGGGCAAGGAAAAGTTCAAAAAATGTACTCGCTTGATGGGAGAGATGGCAGTTTCGATGGCTCAAAATTCAAAGATGGAGATATTTTGGTGACCGAGATGACTGATCCGGATTGGGAACCGATCATGAAAAAAGCATCGGCTATCATCACTAACAAAGGCGGAAGAACCTGCCATGCCGCCATCGTAGCCAGAGAAATGGGGGTTCCCGCTATAGTGGGCACAGGAGACGGTACCGAAGTGCTGTTTAATGGGGAAGAATTTACGGTGTCTTGCGCTGAAGGGGATGTGGGCAAAGTCTACGAAGGCATTATTCCCTTTAAAGAGAATAAGGTTAGGCTCGATGATCTGCCACAAACAAAAACTCCTCTTCTTTTAAATGTGGCTTCTCCNGATCTGGCATTTAAATTTTCACGTATCCCGAATCAAGGCGTTGGTCTGGCAAGGGAAGAGTTCATCATCAATAACTTTATTCAGGCTCATCCCCTGGCCCTGCTAAAACACAAGGAACTAAACGATCCAGACTTAAGTGAAAAAATCGAAGTCCTTTGCAGAGGATATGCCGACGAAGAGACCTTTTTTGTAAAACGTCTATCCTATGGGATCGCCAAGATCGCCGCTGCATTCTATCCCAAAGAAGTGATCGTAAGACTTTCGGATTTTAAATCCAATGAATATTATAATCTACTTGGAGGTAAATACTTCGAGCCCACGGAAGAGAATCCTATGATTGGATGGAGAGGGGCTTCCAGATACTACTCGGAAGCCTACGAATATGCCTTTGGCATGGAATGCAAAGCCATCCAAAGAGTAAGAGAAAAAATGGGTCTCACTAACTTGACCATTATGATCCCATTCTGCAGAACCGTAGAAGAATTAGAAAAGGTTTATGGGGTAATGAAAAAATACGGCTTAGAAAGAGGAAAAAATGGCCTGAAGGTCTTTCTAATGGCTGAGCTACCTTCCAATATCCTTATGGCAGAAGAATTCGCCGCACAGATCGATGGCTTCTCGATTGGTTCCAATGATCTAACCCAACTGACCTTGGGCTTGGACAGAGACTCCGCTTTAGTGGCTCATATCTACAATGAGAGAAACCCTGCGGTTAAGCGATCAATCACCAAATTGATCGAAGTAGCCAAGCGCACGAATACCAAGGTGGGAATTTGCGGACAGGGACCTTCTGATTACCCTGATTTTGCGCAGTTTTTAGTAAAAGAGGGCATAGATACTATTTCTGTAACCCCGGATTCCATGCTGAAGACCATCAAGGCCATCCATCACATTGAAAAGCAACTAGGTATTTAAGCTGTTAAATTTGCGAGGCTTTGAATTTGATTGAATAAAAAAGCTAGAAAATATCGAAAAACAGCTTGGCTGGTGTCGAGAGCAACTTGATCAGTCGCTTTGGGTGTATTTACTGTCTTCGGTGATTCTATTCTGCTTGATTGGTTTGATCATGACGTTGATCGATTCTGAAACCCTTATTGCCACACTTGGTTTCTGGGATATTCTTTAATAAATAGGGCTTTGGGGGATTTTCAGGTTTCCTATTTGGATTGATCAATCGTTTTTATGCGAATTATCAGCTCAAGCGTCTAAAGAGGAAAAAGGAAGTTCTTTTATCGCAAACACACTGAATCAATCTTCCAGGATTTCTTTGCCATGGGTAAATGAGATCAAACTTCTGCTTAACCAACTGCTCTTATTTAAAAGTGTAATTAGCAAACTACTTAGCTTCGGCTTGTAAAAGGTGGTTTGCAGACTTCTGCCAACTTTCAATCGAGCGTTGAACTGTTTGCGCCATGCTTTTTTATAGCGTTGCTCAAACATCGGTCGATCCAACTTGTCCTCAAAATAGCTTTTCGCCAAACCAGACCAAATATGGGCCGCATGCAATGCCATGCTCATGCCGTTGCCACAAAGCGGCACGATCAAGCCGGCTGTGTCCCCCAACATGAAGGCATGATCTTCGATCTGCGAGCGGGAATTAAAATTGACTTGAGCGATCACTTCCGGTTTTTCATAGATTCTGGGAAGGTCGAGTAATTGATCCAAAATCGCATTTTTACGCATGTACTTTTCTTCTAAACCCTCGATCCCACCGGCCTTTTGAACGGCAGAAGCCAAGGTCAGATAGCAAAAACAGTAACGATCCTCCCCCTCTACCTTAGAAATCCCGCAATAGCCCCCATCAAAAATGTGTAAGCCGATCTGATTTGCGGCTAGGTCGGATTTTATGTGGTACTTCACGCCGGTAAAATTTCGATCTGCAGGCAATGGCTTTTGGATAAAATCTCGGTTCCATTGCTTATCCAGTCGGGAACGCTTCCCATAAGAGGCCACCAGTAATTTTGAAGAAAAGTCGCCTTTTGCACTCTTGATCCGATGCACGTCTTCCTTGCTTTGATAGCGGATTTCCTCTACCCTGCAATCCTCTAAAAGCATCACATTGGCTTCTTGTGCCAACTTTGCCAATTTGGCATCAAGGGTATATCTGGAAATTCCGAAGCCCCCTAAGGGTAATTGATGCCTGAGCAGATTACCTTTCAGATCACTCACAACCAATCTGTCGATCCTCGGCAAGTCCATTTCTTCTAGCGGCAGTCCCAGATACTTCAGATAGTTCCAGCTTTCCATCGAAATGTACTCGCCACAAACCTTATGGTAAGGGTACGCACGTTTTTCAAAAAGCACCACTCGTTTGCCCGCCTTTCCCATTTCAATAGCTGAAGCCAATCCGGCCAAACCGCCACCTACTATGGCTACATCAAAATCAGTCTGCATGGCTCAAATTTTCGACGATGAGGTGGCGGAAAGCCCACACCCAACTCAGCTCATAATTTGAATACGATGCTTCACTCAAGATCGCATGCCACTCGTTTTTTGTAAATCCTCGCCAAACTGATAAAGGTGCGTCGTGTTTAACGTAAGTAGACCTCGACAAGGTTTTGGTAAGCAGTCGGATGCTGTGGTAGGCAAAAGGGTGCCGGTGTAAATCATTGATCACCACGCCCACTTTGGCCAACTTGCGCATGCGCCTCAGAAAATTGAGCAATTGCTGATCATAGAAATGATGACATACCAGGGCACAGCAAGCGATGTCGATAGCCTTTTCTGGATTGAATTCTTCGAAATCAGCCACATAATAATTGATCGGATAACCTACCGAATTTGCCGTAGCGTAATCGATGGCTTCAGGTAAAAGGTCGAAACCACTCAATTGCAAACGATAACCTTTTTTCTTTCCCCAAAGATGAATCCGTCTTAAGGTATCTCCTCCCCCACAAGCAAAATCGACGATGTGATAGGTCTTATCTTTATCCTGGATCAACCTCTCAATTCCTTTCAATGTGGCGGTATGACCTCCCAGAAGGGCATTGATCCGGTCCAATTCATCTAAATTCCTAAAGAGGGCTTCCTTATCGATCGTCTCTTGATCGAGTAACTCTTCCTGGCGAGATCGATAGGAGAGATCAGGCATGCGATTTCCATTTAAAAAGTGCCCCATCCAAAGTGAGACCCGGACCGAAACCGCAGGCGAATAAATGGGAGTCTTCGGCGGCCTTTTCCCAAAGGGCCTTGATCACAAAAAGGATGGTAGGAGCCGAAAGGTTGCCCACTTTTCGCAGCACCTCATAGGAAGCTGATAAGGCTTCTTGATCGAGCTCAAGCTCTTGTGAGCAAACTTCAAGAATCCGCCGGCCTCCCGGATGTATGGCCCAGTGTTGGATATCTTGAGAAAGTGGACTTTGCTGTTTCAATTGATCGACCAGTTTTCCGATACCTTGATTGAGTAAATCCGGTACATAGGCGCTGAGTTTCATCAAGAAGCCGGATGAATCGATGTCCCAGGCCATATCCTGTTTTCCTTTTGGAAAATGCATTTGGGCACTACTGATCAATTCAAGGGCATGATCAGCTTGATGATCTACTGCATCCCCCTGCACCACACAAGCGGCGGAGCCATCGGCAAAAAGGGAATTGGAAAGCAGGTGATCTTCAGACTCGCTATTTTGGAAGTGAATGGTACAGATCTCTGTGGCAACGATCAGCACCTTTGATTTCGGTTCGCTTTTGCAAAAAGCTTCAGCCATTTTTAAAGCCGGAAAAAAAGCATAACAGCCCACAAAGTTGACTGCATGAGTTTGCACATTCTCGGCAAAGGGCAACATCTCCTTTAACCTCAGTTCAAGTCCGGGAGCAGTAAGACCAGTGCAACTCACGGTGATCAAGTGGGTAAACCCCTTCAATTCTTCTTCGCTCTCCAAAAGGTTCCGAATGGCGCTTACAGAAAGGTCAAAGGCCGCATCCTTGTAAATGGCCATGCGTTGCTCAACGGATGGCTCCGGAGCTCCGTGATTAAGAAAGAGTTGAGTATTATCGGCTCGAGAAGAGAAGTCGGGCAACACCGAATACCGACTTTCGATCCGTGTCATTTTGTAAAGCACTTTGAGCTTTCGCCGCATGGGTTCATCGGCCTGAAGGCGGTCGCTCATCCAATCGGCAAGTTCGTGCTGATCGTATCGGTGCTCCGGAAGTGCGGTCCCGATTTTCGTCAAATATGCAGAATGACTCATTTAAGCTTTATGATTCGTGTATCTTCGTTAAAAATTGACTAATGATTGATGCGCTCAAGTTGATGCGGATTCCCTTTTCCATTTTTCTAATGCCCGTGTTTTGGTTTTCATTGAGCAATTTAGAGGTGGTGAATGTTTTCAAAGGTCTGCATATATTTTTAATGCTCCACCTCTTCGTTTATCCCGCCAGCAATGGTTACAATTCTTATTTTGATAAAGATGAAGGCAGCATAGGCGGTTTGGAAAAACCACCTCCGGTCAACCAATTCCTATTTCCTCTAGTGGTCGCTTTTGACCTAATCGCGGTGTTCTACGCAGCTTGGATCACTCCATTGTTTGGGGTTTTAATTGGAATTTACCTTTTGGTATCTAAAGCGTATTCATACGACAAAATCAGATTGAAGAAATTTCCGATTCTAAGTACATTGATCGTAACCCTCTTTCAGGGAGCTTTTATTTTCTTATCCGTACAATACGGGATGGGGCAAGGGCTTGAAGATTGCTTAGAAATTCGTCACTGGCTTCCCGCGCTTTGCTCCACCATCTTTTTATTGGGATCTTACCCCCTGACTCAGGTTTATCAGCACGAAGAGGATGCATTGAGGGGAGATCAGACGCTGAGTTTACGCCTGGGGGTTCAAGGCACTTTCGTTTTTTCCAGGCTTTTCTTTCTCTTGGGCACGGTCTTGTTGATCGCCTTTTACTGGCTATCTGCCCAATATACCTCTATTGCGTGTTTCTTAGGTTTTGGAATCCCGATCTTGGTCTATTTTGAATTTTGGGCAAAGGCCTGCAAAAGATCAGCAAAAAACGCCAATTTCAAGCATGCCATGAGAATGAATCTACTGTCTTCCGTCTGCCTGAGTCTAGCCTTTGTAGCGATGCTGTTCAGCGACTTGTTTTAAGGCACCAAAAAGCTCGATTTCCAACCTGCCTGTTCTTTTTGGAATTGCGCTCTGATGTGGCGGTCTCCATTCAATTGCAAGACATCCATTTCCTGTGGAGCGAGCTCTAAAACCACAAAGTGACGGTCTTCCAGGCTCATATCTCGCTCAAAACCTAGGGCTTTCTCTTTGATTGGTGTACCCGGCGCCTGAATGGACAAATAATCGTTGGGATTCGATCCCTTTACTCCGGGCCAGTATTTTGCAGTGAGTTCGTCTTGATGGTGTAAGGTGGCCACCGCTTGAATCCGCAGTTGAAACTTGTGGCGATCATGATAAAAAAGCAAATTGCAATGTGGATTTGCACTTAGCTCTTCACATTTTTTACTTCTGGCGTCGGTGTAGATCAACATCTTGCCCTCATCGGTATATTTCCGAAAAACCACCCACCTGCTACTCACCTTTTCACTGCTAGCGGATGAAAGCACTGCAAAGCGGAAAGGGTGTCGTTTTGCAGTGGGGCCCTTCTTCAACTCAAGCCTGGCAATACTAAGAATCTCATTCAATCCGTCGTTTTCACTGATCAACATCCTGAAGGGCATTTTCTTTTAATGTCTTAAGCTCAATGAATTCCAGGGTTTTTTCATGGGTGGCTTCCAACCTTATTTTTGGAGCTTTCCCCGCATCCAAAGCCTCTTTCCATCTCAAGGCACACAAACACCAGAAATCCCCAGGCTTTAGACCGGGGAAGTCATAGGCCGGAATCGGAGTACTAAGGTCGTTGCCTTTGGCTTTGGTATAAGTGAGGAATTCCTCAGTTACCTGAGCACAAACCGTATGCGTGCCCCGGTCTTCAGCGCCGGTCTTACAACACCCATCTCGGTAAAAGCCGGTAAGCGGAGACAAACTACAGGCGATCAATGCGCCGCCTAATACATTTTTGATCTCATCCATTTTGGTCGATTTGATTCGATAATTTTTTCAATAAGTCTTTCTGATAGTGGCGATTTCTTCGTTTGGCTTTCTGCTTGCTGGCCCGTTTGCTCGTTCGTTTATCCCTTACCAGGAGCTCAAGATCTTCTGCCTTTTCAATTCTAGTATAATCTTCGATCTGGGTTCGCTTCATTCCTCTATCCGTGATTTCATAAAACCAACACCTGAATAAAATACTAGTTCATCTCTGAGTTCACCAACGGTGAATGCTATTAAAATTCAGTGAGAGAAATTATATTTACGGCAACCAAAACGCATGCTCCAAAAAGAATCGCAATATCGACTACTCGCTGCCTTGGCATTTTTTATAGCAGCCCTATTCTCGGTGGGTTATCATCATTTTGATGAGCATTTCCAGATCATGGAGTTCGCAGGTTTGAAGCTGGGACTTAATCAAGAATCAGCTATGCCGTGGGAATATGCGTTTCAGATCAGGCCTACCCTACAGCCTGCCATGGTAGTAATTTTTCAACGCATCACCTCCTATCTAGGTCTTAGTGATCCTTTCGTGATCACCTTTTTACTACGCTTGGTCTCAGCCGCTTTTTCGTTCTATATCCTCCAACTTATATATAGGGCATTCAAAGACAGTGTGAAGGAACCGGAGCTACAAAAATGGTATTTGATCCTGACCTACACGCTGTGGTTCACTTTTTACATTGGGGTGCGCTTTTCCTCCGAGAATTGGTCGGCTTTATGGTTTCTACTTGGTTTTGCGCTGTATTTTTTGAATAAGGATCGCAATACCCTTCACTTCTTTTTGATCGGGATTTACTTTGGCTTGGCCTTTCTCTTTCGCTTTCAGGCCGCCTTTATGATCCTTGGTTTTGGCTTTTGGCTACTGCTCATCGCCAAAGAGAAGTTCAAAGACCTCCTGACCCTTTTTGCCGGCTTCGCGCTTGTTTTTCTAATTGGCGCCTTGATCGATCGTTGGTTTTACGATGAATGGACGGTGAGCAGTTGGAATTATTTTGCGCAAAATATCATCGAAGATAAAGTTTCCGGTTTTGGTATCAGACCCTGGTACTGGTATTTCACCAAAGTGTTTGAAAGTGCAGTGCCCCCTTTGAGTCTGCTTATTCTCCTCTCCTATTTCGCTATTGTGATCTTAAGGCCTAAGAGCCCCCTGGTTTGGGTAAGCCTGCCTTTCTTACTGATCCACATTTTGATCGGGCATAAAGAGTTGAGATTCCTCTTTCCATTATACCTCCTGGTTCCTGTGATCATTGTGAAAGCAATTATCAGCGTACAGCGATTTTTTACCCTGAAAGTGGTAAGCAATTCCATTATGCGCATAACGATGAAGCTATGCTTTGTCATTAACTTCATTTTGCTTCTAGTGGTCATCTTTAAGCCGGCCGACAATCAGATTGGTCTCTACAAAAAAATCTATCGAGATTACAAGACATCCAGCACCTTATATCACATCGATAAGAACCCTTATCATCGTGTGCTTGGGGTCAATTACTACAAAAGACCGCAGCTGAAGATCGTCAAGGCGGAGACCCTCGCTCAAATTCCAAGCGCGGCGGAAACTCAGTTGGTGGTGACGGAAAATCGTTTGCCGGAATCACATCCCCGCATCAAAAGATTGGTCTACTCCAGTTTCCCGGCTTGGCTGTTGGAATACAACTACAACAATTGGCAAGATCGTACCCCCGCCTGGTACGTGTATGAGCTTAGGTGAAAGAGGAGTACTTGCCTGCCCACCGTGCTCAGACCCTTGCTTCGGCAGGCGGGAAGTACGTAGGGTTTGTATTCTTATTTCAGATCCCTTATCCCAGATTCCTGACCAAATCTATTTCACATAGGGTGCTTTTACTTTCTTCATGGCGGCTTCCAATGCTGGAATCGCTTGATCAACGATCTTGTCTAGATCAGCCTTTAGAGCTGCATGCTGTTTGATAGCAATAGCCAAACTTTCTTTGTGCATCTGACTAGGTCCGTAGGTGCTATTGCGCGTACCCATAGCGGCTACAGAAACCCTTCTTCCAATGGTTGGTCGCGACTTCTCTCCTACTTCATTCCTCAAGGGATCTCCATTGAGTTGCTTGTTCAGCTTAGCTAATTTAGTCTTGATTGCATGTAATCTTTTATCCAGTTCTCCGGGTACCGAGCGACTGCGGTCCAGAGCGATTTGCATCCGTGCCAACCTTTCCCCGGTCTGTTTCATTATCACATTCGTGGCACTTAGATCAATATTGATCTCTTCCAACTCTCTCCAAAAATTGGCCACTGCTTCCGGACTGCTACCTTCAAGAGCGCCTTCTTTCAATCGTTTGACGGTAAATTTCTGGGCCGGGCTCAATTCCGTGCTTTCTCCCCCTTCTATTTTGATCAGGGTGGCCGTGTATTCTCCGGGAGCGGCCATCAAACCTTTCGGCTGATCGGATGGATCTTCCGGAAGTTTTGTGCTTCTAATCGCATCGGTGAACGGATACCTTAAGTCCCAAGATACCCGGTGTATCCCTTTTTTTGCCGGAGCATCGACCCTCCTTATCACATTTCCGTCCAAATCTTTAATTACCACATAAACCGCTGGCTTCTGCTCCAATTTCTCATCTTCTAGCACATCCCATCCGGGGAATGGAATATCCTCATCCTGCTTCGTTTTCTCTGCCTCTTTTCTCTCTTCGGCCATGGACTTATAATCCTTTGCCAAATAATAGGTGATCATCGCCCCAAAATCCGGGTTGGGGGCTACGAATAGATCGGCACCTTGATATCCATTCCCGCTAAAACTAAGTACTGGACGAGGAATGTACCACCATGCATCTCGAATTGGAAAGAGATGAGCTTCTTTCTTAAAATTCTCTTCATTCACTTCTCTTAAAGCAGTATAATCATCCAGCACATAGAAGCTGCGTCCGAAAGATGCACCTACCAGGTCGTTTTCTCGCTTTTGAATGGCCAGATCGCGGAAAGAAATGGTGGGTAAGCCACCCTTTAGTTGGTGCCATTGATTTCCACCATTGAAGGTGGCATAGATTCCAAATTCTGTAGCCAGAAACAGCAACTCCTTCTTTTCATGATCTTGAACCATTCGCCAAACCAGGGTATTCTTTGGCAAGCCATTGGTCAACTTCTTCCATGACTTTCCTTTGTCGGTGCTTTTGTAGAAATAAGGTTTATAGTCTCCATACTTGTGATTATCTAAACTCACATAAACCGTATTGGCATCATAGAGATCCGCCTTGATGTCATTGACAAATGCAGTTTCAGGTGCTCCAAGGGCAGAAACCGGGATCTTCTTCCAGCTGCCTCCATCGTTTTCTGAAACCTGTATCAATCCATCGTCTGTACCGACATACAATAAGCCTTGCTTTATCGGAGATTCGGCCAAAGAAGTAATGGTACTGTAATTCGACATGGCGTAGATGTCCCAAGCGTTATCCCAGCTCTGCTTCTTTCCCATAATGGGAAGTTCTATTCTTTCTAGATCTTTAGTAAGATCTCCTGAAACTGACGTCCAGCTATCCCCTCTGTTGGTCGACTTCCACAGTCTCTGAGAAGCAAAATAGAGGGTTTTAGGATCGTGAGGACTCACCAAAATTGGGGCATCCCAATTGAATCGCTCTACCGGATCCCCTTCTGCCGGCTGTGGCTGTATATAAGTATGCTCCCCAGTAGTGCGATCTACTCTGGTGAGGTTACCCTGTTGCCATTCTGCATACATAATGTCTGGATTGCCCGGTTCAGTAGCCGGTTGATGGCCATCTCCAAAAAGCACCACATACCAATCAGCATTCCTGATCCCGTGGACGTTGTCCGTTCTCGAGGGGCCTCCTTGTGTGTTGTTATCTTGAGTTCCTCCGTAAATGTTGTAGAAAGGCTCTGCATCATCAACCGCAACTTTATAGAACTGAGTTAAAGGCAAATTGGCCATGAATCTCCAATTCTGCCCAAGGTCGAACGATTCGTATACTCCCCCATCACAACCAAATAACAAATAGTTAGGATCATCCTTTCTGAAGGCCATCGCATGATTGTCGCTATGCTTGTATTTATGGGGCATCCGACTAAAGGTCTTTCCTCCATCCTCGCTTACTTGGGTTCTCACATCCATCAAATAGAGGCGATCGAACTGATGCGGTGAGGCGTAGAGTTCCTGATAATAATGTGGACCGGTAGCTCCAGAAACCGTCTCAGACATTTTTTTCCAGCTTGCCCCATGATCTTCACTGCGATACACCGCTCCTTTCCTTCGATCGAGTTCAATGGCGGCGTAGAGTACATTGTTTTTTTGCGGACTGATCGCCAAACCGATCTTGCCCAGATTCCCTTCAGGTAAACCACTTTTCAATTCCGTCCATGTTTGTCCACCATCGGTACTTTTGTGCAATCCGGTTCCCGGACCGCCGCCCATATATGCAGCCACCGTACGATGACGATCCCAAGTGGCAGCATAAAGAATATTCGGATCATTAGGATCGATCACCATGTCGGTTACACCTGTCCATTCTTCATTTCCCAAGGTCTTCTTCCAATTCTTTCCTCCGTCGGTGGTCATGTAAAATCCGCGTTCACCCCCCTTAGACCATAGTGGTCCTTGCACAGCTACAAACACCACATCAGAATTCTCCGGGTGGACAATGATCTTGGAAATGTGTTCCGACTTTTTTAATCCCATGTTTTTCCAGGTCTTTCCTCCATCGGCGCTCTTGTAGACCCCATCACCCCAGCTGATGTGTCTGCCACCCACGTTTTCTCCGGTGCCCACCCAAATGGTGGAAGGTTGATTCGGATCGATGGTCACACAGCCCGTACTGTACACTTTCTGATCATCGAATAGAGGCTCCCAGGTCACTCCACTATTGAGGGTCCGCCATACCCCACCTGATCCAACAGCAATGTACCATACATTTTCGTTTTCAGGATGGATAGCGATATCGGCAATGCGGCCCGACATCAAAGCCGGACCGATGCTGCGAAATTTTAATCCGTTTAAAACGGTGTCGCTTATCACTTGGGCATTTGATTGCAGTGAAACCAGGAATGCAATCATGAGAAGGGGAATTATGCGTTTGTACATAGAAGTAATTTAAAACGATAGGATTACAAGAATAAGAAATTTGCAGGATGACCCTCCTGACGAATACTGGACTGGAGTCTAATTACCTAGGATCCACAAGGCCTGTGGTTACGGTCGCCCCGATCTTATTTAACAATTGGTATAAACCGAAATAAGTGCGATTGAAATAGATAAAATGTCTTGAACCTCTGGCGGTTAAACCACGAAGTGAGGGATCTTTTGATAAAGCCTCACCTTGGGTGAAGATCGACTGAAAATACGCGTTGTCTGAAAAATCAAAGGTTTCACTAAAGAAAGGCTTACCTACCAATTGGAACATTTGCTGAAAAGTAGACAAGATCAGCTCTTTGGCTTCAATCTGATCCTTATCGCTCAACAGATCAAGTTTGTAAAGGGCGTTGACGAAATCATCAGATTGCACATCCTTCTCACCTGACTTCAATAAATCCATGTAGGCATTGTAAAAGTCTTCCGGGAGCGACTTTACACAGCCAAAATCGATCACCCCTAATTTATTGGATTTGGTGATGATGAAATTACCCGGATGGGGATCGGCATGCATGAACTTAAGCTGATGGATCTGATGCTGGTAGAAATCCCAAAGTGATTGTCCGATTTTATTGCGCTCAGTTTGGCTGGGATCAGACTTCAACCACTCACTCAGGGGATCACCTTCCATCCAACTCATGGTGATCACCCGATCGTTTGAAAGATGCTTAAGGAATTCCGGAAAGTCGAGGTTATCGAGCTGCTTGCAGCCTTCAATGATCACTTCAGAATTTTCCAGTTCTTGTTGATAATTGGTTTCTTCCATCAGTTTGAGCTCAACTTCTTCCAGATAGGGAGCGATCTCACTCTTTTTTAAACCAAGAATTCGACTGGCCACCGGTGAAATGAGTCTCAGGTCGCTTTTTAAAGAGTCGGCTACGCCGGGATATTGGATCTTAATGGCATATGCTTGCCCGTCGATCTCACCTTGATGCACCTGGCCTATGGATGCTGCATTCACCGCCTCTTTACTAAAGCGGTCGAAGATTTCTTCAGGATATTTCTCGAAGGCCTGCTTGAACATTTTTCTGACCAAGGGATATGAAAGCGGATCAACCTGATTTTGAGCTCTTGAGAATTGATCAACAAAGGATTTGGGTAAAACCTGATCACCCATACTTAACATTTGAGCCACTTTTAAAGGGCCTCCTTTTAACGCACTAAAAGCTTCATAGATGTCTTTGGCGTTATCTTCCTCGAGCTCTTCACGCGAGGTTTCTTTAAGCAGTCGCTTGGCGTAATACTTCATGTAATTGCCACCCACTTTGGCTCCGGTGTTTACCAATTTGCCGGCACGACCTAATTTACTAACTGCTATCTTATCTTGACCCATCTTTTTAAACTACAATCTTCAAACTACACACTAAATAAGTCGATTCCTGAGCACGCCGAAATGATTTAATCGAAAGGAAGCTGAAGGACAAATTCGAACCTTAAATTTTTTACTTTTTACTTCAATTGAACATCTTACTCTTTCCCCTCGAATACATGAACTTCCCAAGGTCCAGAAAACTATGCAGCGTGCTGGTATCCGTTAATTTGAATAGAAGATCTGTGGTCTTTTCAATGTAGGCATCTGTATCCTGTTTGTCCTTGCTTTTATCTTCAATGCTAAACAGCATACAACTGATCGCATGATTGATCAACAGACTTCGCTTGGGATTGATGTTCAATTCATCAATGAAATCAGGTCGCCAGTTCTTAAGCTTGGCCCAAGACAACTCCTGTTGATTCAATCCCTTCTGCAGACGCATGAAGAAATTGGAATCACCCTGCTTCGCCCTTTTGAAAATTCTAAGAAACAGATCATCTTTAGCGATCAGCTCCATCAGAAGATAGAGGAAAGCCAGATGCTGGTCTTTTACTTCCATCTCTTTCAGCTCTTTATCTTTGTCGAGTACTTTAAGTGCATTGGCGAAATAATCTACGATCAAATGGACTTCAAGTTCCTCGAGTTCGTCAAAGAGTTCTCCAAATTGCACAAAGGGTTGCTCAGTGAAATGAAGTAAATCCTTGGTGTCGTTTGCGGTTTCACCGTATTGTAGCACATAGTCTTTATATGCTTTGAACCAATCGGTTTTGCGGTATTTTTTGGTCTTTTTTGCCATAGTGCTTAATGTAAGAAATAAACAGCCATGTAAAGGGATTTGTTGGCAAAGTGAATAAAAAAGGCAAGCTAGCCTCTCCCTTTAAGACTAAGGTAGTCGATAAAGTACAAGATTCGAATAGAGAAGTTATTGAGCTGCGGTGCGCGTAGGGTTTCTTCCAAATTTTGATAATAAGTTAGATCCAGCGGATCCCCACTTTGTAAAATGATGTTCTTCCATACCACTGAGATCTCACTACCAGGAGCGAATCGCCAATTGAATGCCAAATCGATATTGAAGGCGTTAAAGCTAATGTCGTGGATGCTTGAACCGTCGTCTCTAAAACCAGGATAATCCGTTTCCAATAACTTACCGTTGTCGGGATCCACTCTATTGAAGCGGTTGTAAACCGCTTCCGACCAATAGTGTCTGAAGATCAGATTAAGCGCCATGGTGTTGTTGAAAATGTAATTTCCCTCGATAGCGGTTTCATTCTCGATCACGTCCCTCCTACCAAAGATCACGGAATCACTTACATTATTGACAAAGCCAATGTCATTAATGCTCTGTCGGTTTTGGTAGGAGATCACAAAGAAAAGCTTGTCGTTCGGACGAAAACGGGGAGCGATCTCGTAAGAATGAAAACGCCTGCCGGGCTCATCAAAATAGCGGTTGTTGGTTCTCAAATCTAAGGCAAATACCCGACTGTAATCGGAAGAAAAGAATCCCCCGAACCAAAAATTTCGAGGATAATCATAATAGAGATCAAAGTTCCTGGTCTCAAAATAGTCATTGGTATTAATGGGCTCAAAACCGGCATTCAAACTTAGGGCGTGAAAAGACTTGAGGCGATAAACGGTAAACCAGGAGAAGCCGAGATTTAAAAAATCATTGGGTTGCTGAAGTCGCTGATAGATCAATTCAAACTCATGCCGATAAAAATTGAAGATCGAAAAGTTCTCATACTTCACCAGTTGTGCGAAGAGGGTAGAGTTTTGCACATTTCGCACCGTTTGAAAGCCAAGGTCGTTCGGATCATAATCACGTCCGATCACTTCTTGCGATAATTCGAAGGTAAAATTGCCCGAGATCTTTCCCATCGCCGCTCTCCAGCTTTCACCAGACTGCAAACTGCCATCTTCCTGCCAAAGGTGGCTCATGCTCGCAAAGCCGCTAAGGGCATATCGGTTCTTTTTGTCGGCTAATTGAAGATCAAGTCGCGCTACATTGGCGTCTCTGGCTAAACCGTCACGAAGCACATTGGTATTGGTGAAGGTGACAAATGAGTTATTGCGGAGTACTTGATCCAACACCAGCATATTGTAATTGGTGTAAGGGTTGGTCTTGACCCTTCTTCTGCTGCCCAGCTCTTCATTCTCGATCACAGCATAGCTTTCGTCATCAAAGGCATTGAAGAACCCTATTCCCAAACCGCCATCCGTGCGGCCAGAGATCTTGGTGGCGTTCAAGAGCTTCGATTGGACGGGGTTTTCAATGACTCTTTCCCCTTCATCTACTGAATTTCTCGCGCGATCATAAGCATAGGGTCTGCCTCCGATTCGTCTGGAATAAAAAATGCCTGCCTTATTGAATAATTCAACCCCTTCAGTAAAGAACTGACGATTTTCGTCAAACTGAACTTCAAAGGGGGTCAGATTAAGTACTTGATCGTCGAAACGCACCTGACCAAAATCGGGAATTAAGGTCATATCCAGGGTGAAGGCATCATTGATCCCGTATTTCACATCCATCCCTCCATTGAAGGATGAATTATCAGGAGCGCCTTCCGAAGAGTTCACTTCATAGTAAGCGGAAGCGTAGGGGAAGAAAAATAGTCTGGTTGGTGGTTTGATGTCTTTGATCCCTTTGACAATTCCCGCCTGGGTGAAAAAGCCGTCCACCGCCGGATCGATCGAGTTCCACCAATCGCGTTCCCGATTTCTTCGGATCTCCCTGCCGAAATTTATACCCCATTCTTGAATTGACTTCTCCGGAAAACGAAGCGCTGAGTAGGGAATCTTCATTTCTACCGTCCAACCAAGCTCATCAATATGGGTGGCGCTTTCCCAAACTGCATCCCAGGTAGTACTTTCCTCATTCAGCGAGTATTTGATATCGATCTGCACATTAGCCGGAGTTACGGCAAAGCCATCGCCATTGATCCCATCTTTATAGGGATTGAAAACGGCAATAAAAAAGTCGGCATTACCAAAATCATCGCGTTCCGTGAGAAAGTTATAGATGCTATCGGTATTACGCTCGTACATGCGAGCGGCAATGTAGATGGCTTCATCATCATAGATCATCCTCACCTCTGTGTTTTGGGTGCCACTTACCTTTGGGATAGGGGTGTTTTGGATGAAATTAGTGAGCACATCGGCACTTAACCAAGCTTCATCCGAAATACGGCCGTCGATCAGCGGAGCCTTAAATTCAATGCGGCTAGCTTCGAAGGTGCGTTGAGTAAGATCAAGCTCAATTGCCAGAGCTTCCTTACTTAAAATGAGGCAAATAAGGATGAATAGAAAAACGCGATACATGAAGCTGCAAAATTCCTGATTTGTAGGCTTACTTAAGTGACAAGGGGAGAAAATGTTTTTGAGTGAGGGAGTATTTGGAGTACTTAGAGTATTTGGAGTACTTAGAGTACTTGGAGTACTTAGAGTACTTACCTGCCCGCCGTGCTCAGGCCCTTGCTTCGGCAGGCGGGGAGTACAACAGTTGCCTGTTTTCTAGTTAACTTCGAACTAATCAATTTAATTACAATGCGACGATTTAGAGTTTTAATCCCAGGTATCTTGATCTCAATTCTACTCATCAACTCGAGTAACAAACCAAAGGGTGAGTACTACAAGCTACCCAAGTTGCTCAGGGATCGCTATGTGATGGTACCGCAAATACAGGGCAATACAGCAGGTGCATTTTACATGAGCAGATATGAAGTAAGTAATCTTGATTACCGTGAGTTTCTCTACTCCCTCGAGAGCCAAGGGAGAAAAGAAGACTTGGCCATTTCCAAGCTTGATACGGCCAACTGGATCCATGAATTTCCGAAAGGGTTTATGAAGCCCCTGGCGGAACAATACCATAAACACCCTGCATATAATAAGTATCCGGTGGTGAATGTGAGTTTAGAAGGTGCGCAACTGTATTGCCAATGGCTGAGCGAGATATGGAATGAGAAATTAGCGGAAGAACCCTATCAATTGAATTTCATGATACCCAAACGAGAACAATGGCTAGCCGCAGCCAATGGAGGAAGAGAAGATGCGGTCTACGGCTGGGAAGGGAAAAGCCTTAGAGACGAAGATGGTAAGTTAAAATGCAACTTCAAGAATTTAGGCGCTGAACACATTTATTATGATCGCTTAAATAAAGCTTACGGAGTTAAGACGGATATCGGTGTAAAAAGCAAGATCAAAAATGATGTCTTCTTTGAAGATAATGCGTTCATCACTTCCCCAACAGAGTCTTACGAAGCTGGCATTTCCGATATCTTCAATCTAAATGGCAACGCAGCCGAATGGGTAACCGAGGGTTTGGCTTGCGGAGGCAGCTGGAATTCTACCGGCTATGATGTGCGCAATCAAAGCGTGATCAAAGTGGACCACTCCTCTTGCCTGGTAGGCTTTAGGCCGGTCATGGTGTTTACGAAAAAAGAAAGCTAGTTGGTGGAGACTGGCCCTTCGAATACGATCAAGGAAAGAGATTAGAGACTAAATGCGAAATTCGTAATTACTTAGTCCTTCTTCCCAAATCCATAAATATTCTGTCCGATAAAGTCCTGCGGAAATTTTTCATCGCCTTCAAAACCCAAAAGGGTTTCCCCATCGTCATTAGGGACATGAGCTGTTTTGAAGAGGTAGTCCCAAAGACTCAAGCTGATCGCGTAATTAACTCCATATACCCCCTGAGGCAAATGGAACGCATGATGGTGCAGATGCATTACCGGATTATTAAAAATATACTTGAGCGGCCCATAGGTCAATTTGATATTTGCATGATTAAGATGCCCGATGGAAATGGCCACAAAATGCACGAGGTAAGCTTGTTCGGGCTCAAACCCCCCGATTAACATGACCACCAAAGTCTTTAATGGTTTGTAGAGGATGTTTTCCATCCAATGGTATCGCAAATGTGCAGCAAAGCCCATTTCCTTCACGCTGTGGTGCACCTTGTGAAATGCCCAAAACGCAGGAACTCTATGCAAGATCATGTGCGTGAACCATTGCACAAAATCGAGCATGACGAAGAAAATCACTAATTCGGCCCAAGCCGGAAGAGAGGATAAACTCAATAGACTGAGGCTGTCAAGATGGATACCTGCCGCTGAAAACCCCAATTCGGCCCATTTATAGAACCCACTGATAAAGATGGAGAAGATGAAAAAATTAAAAAACATGTAAAATCCATCCAACCAAAAATCACGTCGAATGATCTTCTGTTGCTTTCTCCATGGAAATGCGATCTCTAGTCCCCAAACCAAGAGGGAGATCACGATCAAACCCCAAAAATAATTTTGATACCATGGAACCTCGAAAATAATGGAGTTCCAGGTCCAACTTAAACTGCCACTCAAGGCATCCAGAAAAGCTCTATAAATATTGACCATATTAATCACCTTAACAAAGTTAAGCAGTAGAATGATTTGGTATGGCAACTAATGTTACCAAAGTGCTCTAGAGATTGGAAGTGCGCCAAAGTTA
>JGI12109J20283_10122231_pt1 | contig 21390 bp, 18 predicted proteins | sample ElkSlonscriptome_12_FD_20283 | JGI IMG/M metagenome (IMG submission 20283)
AGCCAGTCCCATCTGCTGCACCACCGCGATCAGGATACTGGCCAGGATCGCCGAGGTGATCACCCCGCTGATGTTGGCCCCCAGCGCCTGCGGCAGCACCACCACCCCGGGCGCCTCGGCGGCCACGCACTTCTGGGCCACCTTGGCGCAGGTGGGCACGCAGGACACCCCGGCGATACCGATCACCGGGTTGTATTTTTTCCCCGAGAAGTAGTAGAGCGCATAGCCCCCGAGAATCCCGCCGATCCCGGAGATGGTCAGCGCCGCGATGCCGAGCACCAGCAGGATCAGCACCTTCGGGTCCAGCAGAATGCTAGCGTCGCACAGCACCCCCAGCAGCAGGCCGAGGAAAAACGTGGCGGTGTAGAGAATCGGCCCGCCGATGGTCTCCGCGTAGCGGGTCAGTCCGGCCTCGCGCACCAGCACGCCGAGAAACAGCGACAGGAACAATGGCGCCGCCACCGGGAACAGCAGTGACAGCACGATGCAACTGACGATGCAGAACACGATCTTGTCGCCGGTGGTGATCTTCGAGACCGGCTCCGGCGGCAACGGCAGGGCCCTGAGGTGCGCCGGGACCATCAGGCGGATCAGGTACGGATAACCGCCGTAGGTGAGGCCGAGATACAGATAGGCCACCACCGTGATGGGCACGAACAACTCCGGCGACAGGATCAGCGAGGCGAACAGGATCATCGGCCCATCGGCGCCGCCGATGGTGGCCACCGCCGCCGCGTCGTTCAGCGGCAAGCCGAACAGCGTCGCCACCGGAAAGATCACCACCGTGCCCAGTTCCGCACAGAGGGCGATGAACATGCTCTGGAAGGGCCGCGCCATCACGAAGCCCACATCCAGCAGCACCCCCACGCCGAGCAGCACCAGACAGGCGATCAGGCCGTTACTGAAGGCCAGATTGTAGAGCGGCTGCAACCAGTCGATCTGCAACCAGCGAATGATCTCGTCGGGCTCCTCCACCAGCGGATTCAGGAACAGCGTCCCCACCTCGCCGGTTTCCCGGTCCCAGAACAGCACCGCGGCATTCACGGTGGACATGCCGAGGCCCATGGGCACCATGATCAGTGCCTCCAACACGCCCTTGCGCCCGAGATAGATCAGCACGCAGCCGAAACCCATCAATACCACCCGGAAGATGGCGATGGCCGGATCGGCCGCCATCAGGGTGGCGATGCCCTGGAACATATCCAGGCTGAACAGGGATACCTGGTCGATATTGTCCACGTTGCCTCCCGCTCACTCGATACTGAGTAGCGGCTGGCCGGCATCCACCGCATCACCCGGCTTGACGCGGACGTTGTTCACGGTGCCGGCGCGCTTGGCGGTCACCACGGTGGTCATCTTCATGGCCTCCAGGCTGAGCAGCCGGTCGCCCACCGCCACCGTCTGGCCGTCGTTCACGTCCACGGTCTGCACCACCCCGGCCAGCGGACTCACCTCGTCGCCGGGGCCGGCCTCGGGGGCGGAGCTGGCGGCGGAGGCCGGCGCGGCGGGCGGCGCCGCCGTGGTCTCGGGGATTCGCATGCTACCCGGCTCGGGGATGGTGAGATGACCCTCCTCGGTGATCTCCTCCACCGACACCACGTACTGACGATCCTCCACGGTGATTCTGAACTTGCGCTCCACGGAATTGTTCTCCTTGGCTGTTTAGCGATGGGGGCGGCGGGGTAGGTTATGAGAGGTGTGGTGCTGGGTACGGCCCTCGGCGCTCCAGCCGCGCCCGTGCATGGCCTGCACATGGACGATGCGGTGGGAGCCCACCAGCGCCGCCAGCGCGGCGCTGATGGCGGCGATATGGGCCGCCGGCACCCCCGTCTGCGGGGGCGGCGCGGCGGGCCGCGCCGGAACCCTGGGCTTCGCCGGCTCCGGCGGTCGGTAGCGCTCCTGGACCACCACGATCAGGCGGATCAGCCCGGCCACCAGAAACGATATCACGATGGCCAGCCCGTACAGGGATACGGTGAGTTGCAGTAGATCGATCATTGCCGTGCCTAGAGTGGAATGTTGCCGTGTTTCTTGGCCGGGCGAAGCTCGCGCTTGCTGAGGGTCTTCACCAGCGACAGCCCCAGCACCGAACGGGTCTCCGCCGGGTCGATGACATCGGTGACATAACCCCGGGCGGCGGACAGATACGGCGAGGCGAACTCGGCGCGATACTCCTCGGCCAGTTCCTTGCTTTTTGCCCGACGATCCTCGGCCTCCTTCAGTTCCTTGCGGTAGAGCAAATTCACCGCGCCTTCCGCGCCCATCACCGCGATCTCGGCGGTGGGCCAGGCGTAGACCATATCGGCGCCCATCTCCTGGGAGCACATGGCCAGATAGGAGCCGCCGTAGGCCTTGCGCAGCACGAAGGTGAGCTTCGGCACGGTGGCCGAGGAATAGGAATAGAGGAGCTTGGCGCCGTGGCGGATGATGCCGCCGCGCTCCTGCTCCACGCCTGGCAGAAAACCCGGCACGTCCACCAGCGTCACCAGCGGGATGTTGAACACGTTGCAGAAGCGGATGAAGCGCGCCGCCTTGTCGGAGGCGTCGATATCCAGCGCGCCGGCCCTCACCATGGGCTGGTTGGCGATCAGCCCCACCACCATGCCGTAAACCCGGGCGAGACCGACGATGATGTTCTGGGCGAAGTCCCGGTGTATCTCGAGAAATTCCCCGGTGTCCACCAGATGCTCGATGATCACCCGCATGTCCATGGGCTCGCCGGTGGTCTCGGGAATCAACTCGTAGATGCCTTCGTCGCGGGACAGCGCGATATCCCCGGCCACCCGGTGGGGCGGGTCCTCGGTGTTGTTGGGGGGCAGGTAGCTCAGCAGCCGTTTGGCCACCCGCAGGGCGTCGCGGTCGTCCTCGGCGACGAAATGCACGTTGCCCGCTACGCTGGCGTGCACGGCGGCGCTGCCCACCTCGTCCATGGTCACCGCCCGCCCGGTGACGGCCTTGATCACCTCGGGGCCGGTGATGAACATCTGGGCGTGCTGGCGGGTCATGATGATAAAATCCATCAGCGCCGGCGAGTACGACGCCCCCCCCGCGCAGGGTCCCATGATCACCGCGATCTGCGGCACCACCCCGGACAGCAGCACGTTGTTGTAGAACACCCGCCCGTAGCCGGACAGGGCATCCACCCCCTCCTGGATGCGGGCGCCGCCGGAGTCCTGCAAGGCCACCATGGGCACCCCCATGCGCATGGCCATGCGCTGGGCCTTGACGATCTTCTCGGCGTGCTGCTTGCCGAGGGTGCCGGCGGCCACCGCGAAATCCTGGCTGAAGGCGGCCACCGTGATGCCGTCCACCAGCCCATGGCCCACCACCACGCCGTCGGCGGGCATCTCCTTGCCGGCCATGCCGAAGGCCGTGGCGGTGTGGCGGATGTGCATGCCCATTTCCTGGAAAGTATCGGGGTCGAACAGCACATCCAGCCGTTCCCGCGCCGTGAGCCGACCCTCGGCATGGCGTTTATCGGCTTTCTCCCCCTTACCGGCCTCAAGAACGCGCTGCCGGCGCTCCTGTAATTCCTCTAGATGTTTCTTCGCCAGAGTCATCGCTCCACCTCGGGTGTCTGCGTACTGCAAGAAGCTAAGACCACGATCTGTACAAGTGCAAGAGACCGGCGGGGTCTGGCAACAATTAAAACTGCCGGGGGTACTACACTGGGATCGAACGATCAGCGAGAGGTGAGCATGGATACAGAGCTTCAGGTGGCGGTGGCCGGGCTCGGCGCGGTAGGCATGGCGGTGGCCGGGCGCCTGGACGCGGGCCTGCCCGGCCTCGGTCTGGTAGCGGCCTCGGCCCGGGATCTGGACGCGGCGGTGCAACGGGTGGCCGGCTTTCGCCGACCGCCGCGGATCTGCACCGCCGACAACCTGCCCTTGCAGGCCGACGTGGTGGTGGAATGCGCCCCGGCCGCGGCCTTCCGGGAGATCGCCGAGCCGGTGTTGCAGGCCGGCAAGACCCTGATCCCGGCCAGCGTGGGGGCGTTGCTGGATCACCAGGATCTCATCGAGCTGGCGCGCCGGGCGGGGGCGCGGATCATCATCCCCTCGGGGGCGCTGCTGGGTCTGGACGGGGTGCGGGCCGCCGCCCAGGGGGAGATCTACCGGGTGCATATCGAGACTCGCAAGCCGCCCCGCTCGCTGCGCGGCGCGCCGCTGGTGGTGGAACAGGGTATCGATCTGGAGGCGCTCACCGAGCCGCTGCGACTGTTCAGCGGCAACGCCCGCGAGGCGATCCGGCATTTTCCGGCCAACGTCAACGTGGCGGTGGCGCTGAGCCTGGCCGGGCGCGGGCCGGATCACACCGAGGTGGAGATCTGGGCCGATCCCGGCGTCACCCGCAACACCCACCGCATCAGCGTGGAGGCCGACAGCGCGCGGATGCAGATGGTGATCGAGAACGTGCCCTCGGAGACCAACCCGGGCAGCGGCAAGCTCACCGCGCTGAGCCTGATCAGCACCCTGCGCAACCTGGTGGAACCCCTGGCGTTCTGACGGCCATGCCCTATCTGCAACTGACCATCGCCATCTTCGCCGAGGTGGTGGCCACCACCGCGCTGAAGGCCACCGCCGGCTTCACCCGGCCCGGACCCAGCATCGTGGTGGTGGTGGGCTACGGGGTGGCGTTTTATTTTCTGGCCCGCTGTCTGGCGGTGCTGCCGGTGGGCATCGCCTACGCCATCTGGTCGGGGCTGGGGGTGGTGCTGGTGACCCTGCTGGGGGTGGTGGTCTACCGCCAGCGGCTGGACTGGCCGGCGCTGCTGGGCATGGGGCTGATCCTGGCCGGGGTGCTGGTGATCAATCTGTTCTCGCACACGGTGGGACATTCCTGAGGCGTCGCCGCGGCGGGTCCACGGCATTTGCGCCGGGCCGGTGGCTACAGCACCCCGGAGCGGCACCACCCAGCGGCTACAATTGACCGCAGCAGCCGCTGTGTCCGAGGATCCCATGTCCGCGCCGAACCCCATCCTGGTGTTGTACGCCCATCCTGCGCCCCACCGCTCCCGGGTACACCGGGCGCTGGGGGCCGCCATCCGTGAGTTGCCGGGCATCACGGTCCGCGATCTCTACGAGGAATACCCCAACTTCGACATCGACGTGGCCCGCGAGCAGGCGCTGCTGCGGCAACACGCGGTGGTGGTCTACCAGCACCCCATCTACTGGTACAGCACCCCGGCGATTATCCAGGAATGGCAGGAGGCGGTGCTGACCCGGGGCTTTGCCTACGGCCCCGGCGGCACGGCGCTACGCGGCAAGGCCCTGACCCAGGCGCTCAGTACCGGCGCGGCGCCGGAGAGCTACCGGCGCGGCGCCGAGCACGGCTTCAGCCTCAGCGAGATCCTCCGCCCGGTGGAGCAGACCGCGCGCTTCTGCGGGATGGATTATCTGGCGCCCTTCGTGGTGCAGGGCGTGGGCGGCCTGGATACGGCAACCCTGGAGCGACAGGCGCGGCGCTATCGCAGCCATCTGGAGCAACTCCGGGACGGGCCGCTGCCCGCCCCTTTCAGCAGTCAGGGGGACTGAGCATGGACCTGCACGGCTTTCTCGCCAGCACGGTGATTTTCCTGGGCGCGGCGGTGATCGGGGTACCCCTGGCCAGTCGCCTGGGGCTGGGCTCGGTGCTGGGTTATCTGCTGGCCGGGGTGGCCATCGGACCCTGGGGCTTCGGTCTGGTGGGCCATGCCGGGGACATCATGCACTTCTCGGAACTGGGTGTGGTGTTGCTGCTGTTTCTCATCGGTCTGGAACTCAACCCCGCACGGCTCTGGGCGCTGCGCCGACCCATCCTCGGCATGGGCGGGGTGCAGGTGCTGGCGAGTCTGGCGCTCATCGCCGGTATCGGCGTGGTGCTGGGAATGGACCCGCGGGTGGCGCTGGTGGCGGGCATGGGACTGTCGCTGTCGTCCACCGCCATCGCCCTGCAGATCATGAACGAGAAAAATCTCCTGGCCACGCCGCCGGGCAGTGCCGCGTTCTCGGTGCTGCTGTTCCAGGATCTGGCGGTGATTCCCATGCTGGCGGTGGTGCCGCTGCTGGGCCGGGGCGGCGCCGAGGCGCGGGCGCCGGATCTGGTGGGCATGGTGCTGGCGCTGGGCGTGGTGCTGGGGATCGTGGTGGCGGGGCGGTTTCTGATCCGCCCGCTGTTCCGGATCATCGCCCTCACCGACAACCGGGATCTGTTCACGGCGTTCTCGCTACTGCTGGTGGTGGGAGCGGCGCTACTGATGGATTCGGTGGGAATGTCCATGGCGTTGGGCACCTTCCTGGGCGGGGTGGTGCTGGCCGAGAGCGAGTACCGCCACGAACTGGAGATCGACATCGGCCCTTTCAAGGGACTGCTGATGGGGCTTTTTTTCATCTCGGTGGGAATGTCGGTGGACTTCGGGGTGCTGGCCACGGCGCCGCTGCTGATCCCCGGTCTCGCCGTGGGGGTGGTGACCCTGAAACTGGCGGTGCTGGCGGTGCTGGCCCGGGTATTCGGTTTCTGCGGCACGGATAACGCCCTGTTCAGCGTGTTGCTATCCCAGGGCGGCGAATTCGGCTTCGTGCTGTTCGGCGCCGCCGCCGCCGCCGGGGTGCTGGACGCCGATACCGCCGCGGTGTTGATCGTAATGGTGGCCCTGTCCATGGTGAGCACGCCCCTGTTGATGATCGTCCACGCGCGGTGGCTGGCGCCGCACCTGACCCACACCCCGGCGCGGGCCGCCGATACCATCGACGACGACCACAACCCGGTGATCATCGCCGGCTTCGGGCGCTTCGGGCAGATCGTCGCGCGGCTGCTACACGCCAAGCGGATCAGGACCACGGTGCTGGATCACGACCCCAACCAGATCGAGCTGCTGCGCCGCTTCGGCTACAAGGCCTTCTACGGCGACACCACCCGGCTGGAGCTGCTGGAGGCCGCCGGCATCGGCCATGCCCGGGTGCTGGTGCTGGCCATCGACGACACCGACCAGGCACTGGCCATCGCCCGCCAGGTGCGGGAGCGCTGGCCGGCGCTTCACATCCTCGCCCGGGTGCGCAACCGCCAGGAGGTCTACCAGTTCATGAAGCTCGGCCTGCCCATGGAGGGAATCGCCCGGGAGACCTTCGGCTCGGCACTGGATCTGGGCCAGGCGGTGCTACGCGCCCTGGGTTACGGCGCCTACCGCAGCCACCGCATCGCCCGGCGTTTCCGGCGCCACGATTTCGAGACCATCCAGGCACTGTTCCCCTTCCACCAGGACGAGTTGTCGTTGATCTCCAAGGGTAAGGAGGCGCGCCTGGACCTGGAACGCCTGATGAACGACGACGAGGAGCACGTGGAACCGGAGGACGAGAGCCCGTGGAACTGACAGACAGCGCAAACCCGGCCCCCGGCGGCTCACTGCCCCAGTTCCAGCCAGCGCAGATCCGGATACTCCCGCCGCAGCGCCGATTCCACCGCCGGATTCTGGCGCACCCCGAACTCGCCGTCCACCAGCCCATAGACCAGTTGCACGCCGCTCACCGTGGTGGGCCGGCGCACCGCGAAATAGGGCTCCAGCGCCGGCTCCAGCGCCGCCCGTTCGTTCAGCGCCTGGGCCAGCGCGGCGAAGCGGGTCTCCATGGTGGGGCTGCGGGAACTGGCCAGCAGCAGGATGGCGGAGCCGCTGTCGGGATTCACCTCCGCCGCGGTGGATATCTCGGCCGGGGGCGCGGTGGCGCAGCCGCCGATCAGCACCAGGCTCATCAGCACCGGGAGTATCATCTGGGGCAAGCATCTGGCGGGATGGGACATGGGCAGTCTCCGTGGTCGGGGGAATCGGGTAGCCGGTTGCAGGCGCGACCCGCCCGGCGCTATAGAGCATAGATCGTCACCGGCGCGGTTTCAGGTGGCGCGCATCGCTTCTGTACCGATTATTTTATAACAGCCCCGCCAGAATCCCCCAACTCCGGGAGAACCACCATGACCGTCACCCTGGCCCACGTGCAGGCCGCCGCCCGCGCCATCGCCGACGATATCCGACCCACCCCCACGGTGGATTCCCCGGGCCTGTCGGCGTTGCTGGACGCCCAGGTGGTGCTGAAACTGGAGAACCGCCAGTTCACCGGCGCCTTCAAGGAGCGCGGCGCGCTGAACCGCCTGCTGGCCCTGGACGAGACCGAGCGCCGTCGCGGGGTGGTGGCGGTGTCGGCGGGCAACCATGCCCAGGGGGTGGCCTACCATGCCCGGCGCCTGGGAATTCCCGCCAGCATCGTGATGCCCGCCACCACCCCACTGGTGAAGGTGCGCCGCACCGAGCGCTTCGGCGCCCGGGTGGTGCTGGCCGGCGACTCGCTGGGGGCAGCCCATGAACATGCCCGACGACTGGAGGCCCAGGAGGATCGGGTCTTCGTACACCCCTATGCCGATCCGCTGGTGATCGCCGGCCAGGGCACGGTGGCCCTGGAGATGCTCGCCGCCGATCCGGATCTACAGGTGCTGGTGGTGCCCATCGGCGGCGGCGGCCTGATCAGCGGGGTGGCCACCGCCGCCAAGGGGCTGAATCCGGCCATCCGGGTGGTGGGGGTGCAGGCCGAACTGTACCCGGCCATCCACGCCGCGCTGCGCGGCGAGCAGCCGACCATGGGCGGCCACAGCATCGCCGAGGGGATCGCCGTGAAGGAGGCCCACCCCATGACCCTGGCGCTGATCCGGGAGCGGGTGGACGAGGTGCTGCTGGTCTGCGAGGAGGCCATCGAACGGGCCATCTGCCTGTTGCTGGAGGTGGAGAAGAATCTGGCCGAGGGGGCCGGGGCCGCGGGCCTGGCGGCGCTTCTCAGTCATCCGCAGCGGTTCCGCGGCCAGCGGGTGGGGCTGATCGTCTGCGGCGGCAATATCGACCAGCGTCTGCTGGCCTCGGTGCTGATGCGCGACCTGGTACGCCAGGGGCGCATCGCCCGGCTGCGGGTGCCGTTGCTGGACAACGTGGGGGAACTGGCCACGGTGGCCCGGCTGATCGCCGACAGCGGCGGCAATATCGTCGAGGTGATCCACCAGCGGCTACTGCCCCACCTGCCCGCCAAGGATGCGGCGCTGGAGGTGGCGGTGGAGGTGCGCGACGCCCCCCAGTTGGAGATCATCCGCGAGCGCCTGGGCGCGGCCGGTTACACGGTGGAGAAACTCGGCGACTGAAGGGCCGCGCTAGCCCCGGAACGCCCCCGGGGCGTCCAGATAGGCCTGTTCCTCGGCACGGGTCTCCCGCCCGAGGACGGCGTTACGGTGGGGAAAGCGCCCGAAGCGCTGGATGATCTCCCGGTGCTGCTCGGCGTGGGCAATGTTGTCGTCGAGCCCCGCCGCCCGGAACAGGGCCACCGCGCGCCGCTGATCGGCCAGTTGCTCGCTGTGCATGAAGGGCATGTAGAGAAACGCCCGCTCTTGCGGCGCCAGGCTCCCATCGAAGCCCCGATCCACCGCCCCGGCGGCGATCCTGAGGGCCATGGCGTCGCTGGCAAAGGCCTCGGGGCTGCCCCGGAACAGATTGCGGGGAAACTGATCCAGCAGGATAACCAGCGCCAGCGCCCCCCGGGGGGTGGCCTCCCAGGCCGCCAGCCGACCGTCCCGGGCGGCCCGGTGGGTGGCCAGGAAGCGCTCGCGGATGCGATCATCCAGTGCCGGATTGCGGCGAAACCAGTAGGGCTCGGCCTCGGGTCCGAACCAGAATTCCAGAATGGCATCGGGATCGTTTATCATGCAACCTCGGTCTCGTTTAGATCATCGTTAAAACAACCGGTGACGGGGCCGGCTTCTGGCCGGCCCCGCCCGGGGTCGTCGCGCATCGTCCCGCCATTGCCGCCCACCCTCCGATCAGGGAGCTTCCATGAGCACCGCGGATCTGCAGAGCCTGTCACGGTTCGCCCATCAACTGGCCGACACCGCCAGGCCCATCGCCCTCAGTTATTTTCGCCGGTCCGTGCCGGTGGAGCACAAGGCCGACGCCTCGCCGGTGACGGTGGCCGACCGGGAAACCGAGGCGACGCTGCGGGATATGATAACCCGGCGCTTCCCGGAACACGGCATCTACGGCGAGGAGCACGGCAGTCTCCACCCCGGGCGCCCCTACACCTGGGTGATCGACCCCATCGACGGCACCCGCGCCTTCATCAGCGGCATGCCCCTGTTCGGCACCCTGATCGGGCTGCTGGAACACGGCCAGCCGCTGCTCGGCATCCTGGAGGTGCCGGCCCTCGGCGAGCGCTGGGAGGGCGTACGCGGTCATCCCAGCCTCATGAACGGCCAGCCCTGCCAGGTCAGCCACTGCCAGAGCCTGGAACGGGCGATCCTCTACAGCACCGCCCCGGAGATGTTCCGGGGCGAGGATCTGGGACGCTACCAGCGGCTGGTCGACGCGGTGCATCTGCGCCGCTTCGGCGGCGATTGCTACAGCTACGGCCTGCTAGCCAGCGGTCATGTGGATCTGGTGGTGGAGGCCGATCTCGCGCCCTACGATATCCTGGCGCTGGTGCCGGTGATCGAGAGCGCCGGCGGCGTGGTCAGCGACTGGCGGGGACGCCCCCTGGGGCTGGATGGCGATGGGCGGGTGATCGCCGCCGCCACCCCGGCCCTGCACCGCCAGGCACTGGCCATCCTCGGGGCCTAGCCCCACTCACGGGTCTGTGCCATCCTTTGCCCGCGATGGTCCGCGATGCCCATGATCCCCTTCCATCCGGATTCCCGGCTTAGTTTTTCCTAACCAGATCAGCACTCGAGCAGCACATCATGATCCTCAGCCGATTCTTCAAGCCCAAGTGGCAACACGCCGATCCCGAGGCCCGACAACGGGCGGTGCAACAACTCGATCGCCACGACCCGGCCCTGGCCGCGCTGGTCCGCGCGGACCACGATCCCGCAGTGCGCCGGACGGCCCTGCAGCAACTGATCGATCTGGACCTGCTGGCCGAGCGGATGCGCGCCGATGACGACCCCGCCACCCGCGACGCAGCGCAGGATCGTTACCGGGCGCTGCTGGCCGGCGAGGTGGCCGACGGTCCCCCGCTGGCGGTGCGACTGACCCGGCTGGAGGGTGAGTTGCGGTCGGAGGATTTGCTGTTTCTGCTGCGCCATGCCCGGGAGGCGGCGTTGCGCTTGCAACTGTTGGGGCGGGTCCGGGATCCGGCGCTGCTGGTGGAACTGGCGACGGGCGACCCGGCCTTCGAGGTGCAGGCGGCGGCGCTGGCCCGGCTCCACGAGCCCGACCAGCTGGAGCAGGTGGCCCGGCTCAGCCGCAACCGTAACAAGCGGATCTATCGCCAGGCCCAGGAGCGCCTGGACAACTATCGTGAAACCGCCCGACGGCTGGCCGAGGCTACCGCCCTATGCGAGGCGCTGGAGGTGATCGCCAACGACCCCGAGGCCAGTCCCCGGAACACCCGCTACCAGACCCTGCTGCGCCAGTGGGAGGCGCTGGACGATCCCGATGCCGCGCTGGCCGAACGGGTGGCCCGCGCCCGCGAGCGGGTGCAGGCCCGCCACCAGGCGATCAGCGCCGAACAGGCCGAGCGCCGGCAACTGCACGATGCCCTGGTACATGCCCTGGATCGGCTGAACCAGAAACTGGATCTGGACCCGGAGGCCGGGCAGATCCTCGACGGGGTGCGGGCGCGCCTGGCGCAGGACCCGGCGGATCAGACACCCGCCGCCGAGCGCGAGACACGGGCGCGGCTCGTTCAGCAACTGGAGGAACGCGAACGGCTGCTCAGGCGCAACCGCGAGCGGGTGGTACGCCTGCAAAAGCTGCTGGCCGAGGCCGAACGGCAACTCACCGGCAAGCGCCCCGTGCAGGAGGCCGGCCTGGAGAAGCTGCGCCGCCGCTGGAGTGCCCTGGAACAACCCGAATCGGCGGTGCTGGCCGAGACCCTGCAACAGCAGTGGGCGGATCTGGCCGGGCGCTGGCAGCGCCGCCTGGAGACCCAGGCCGCGCAGCGCGAGCAGAACCTCGTGGAACTCCAGCAACTGCTGGAAACCCTGGAGCGGGAGGTGGCCGAGGGCGAGGTGAAGCAGGCCAGCGAGCACCAAGCACGGCTGCGCGCGCTGTTTCGTGACGATCAACTGCCGCCCGGCGCCCGCCGTGGCCTGGAGAGCCGGGTGCAGGCCCTCAACAAAACCCTCGGAGAACTGCGCGACTGGCGCCGCTGGGGCACCCACCAGGCCCGCGACCACCTCTGCGAGGCCGCCGAGGCGCTGGCCACCGAGGAGACCCTGGAGCCGCCCGAGCGGGCCCGCCGGGTGCAGGCCCTCAGGGCCAACTGGCAGCGCCTGGACCGCAACGAGGGCGCCGCCTCCAGGGCCGCCTGGGAGCACTTCAACGCCGCCTGCGAGCGCGCCTACCAGCCCTGTATCGAGTATTTCGAGGCCCAGGCCCGGGAGCGCGCGGTGAATCTCCAGCAACGTGAGACTCTGTGCGCCGAACTGGAGCAACTGCACGCCGACACCGACTGGGAGGCGGTGCCGGACTGGCGGGCGGTGGATCGCTTCGTCCACGATCGCCAGCAGCGCTGGCGGCAACTGGGACCGGTGGACCGGGCCGCCCGCAAGGCCATCGACAAGCGCTTCAATGCCATCCGCAAACAGCTGGACCCGATCCTGGACCGGCAGCGGGATCAGGATCTGCGCCGCCGCCGGGCGCTGATCCAGCGGGTGGAGGCGCTGGTGGAACATCCGGACCTGCGCGAGGCCATCGACCAGGCCAAGCAGGCCCAGGCCGAGTGGAGCCCGACGATTCTAGCCTCGCGTCGTGAAGAACAGACTCTATGGAAGACCTTCCGGGGCGCCTGCGACGCGATCTTCGCCCGTCGCCAGGCCGAGCAACAGGCCCAGGACCAAGAGCGCCAGACCAATCTCGCCGCCAAGGAGGCGCTGATCCAGGAGGTGGAGGGCCTCAGTGCCGCCGCCGAGGATCTGGCCCGCTCCCGGGGCCGGCTCCAGGAAATCCGGGGCGAGTGGGGGCGAATCGGCCCGGTGCCCTCGTCGGCCTATCCGGCCATCGACCGGCGCCTGGAGCGGGTCCAGGAGGGCTTCGAGGAACGCCAGCGTATGATTGCCCGGGAACGGGATCAGCAGGCCCTCCGGAGTCTCTGGCAGCGCCATCGACTGTGCGCCGAGCTGGAGGCGCTACTGGAGCAGCCGCAGGCCGAAGCCACGCCCCGGATCAGCGCCGCGCGCCAGGAATGGGGCACCCTGGAGCGGGTCAAGCCGAGCCTCGGCGAGGCCATCCGACGCCGCTTCCAGCGGGTCTGCCAGGCCCTGGAGGGAGAGGCCGAGGGGGAAACACTGGTTGCCGAACTGCGGGCGAATCTCGACCCCAGGCAGGAACTCTGCCTGCGCATGGAAATCCTCGCCGGCGCCGAGACCCCGCCCGAGTTCGCCCAGGCGCGGATGGCCTACCAGGTACAACGGCTATCGGCCTCGCTGGGCGGCGGCGAGGCTGCCCGCCAGCGTCCCGAGGAGGAGAGCGAGCAGGTCCAGGAGCAATGGTGCCTGCTGGGATTGCTGCCCGTGGAGGCGCACCAGCGCCTGGAGAGCCGCTTCCAGGCGGCGCTGGCGGTGCAGCGCCAGCACCGACCGGCCAGCGAGACCGCCGCCGGCTAGAGCTTATCTGGCACATCGGCCGCTGGGGTCTACACTTGACGTTGCGTGGTCGTCGTAGCGGAAACGGCGACCCTTGCCGCGAACTTATCCGCCAACCCCAAAGCGAGGTCCATCATGTCCACACTCCATCGTAGCCTGCTGTCGGTCACGGCGTTCTGCCTGCCGCTGCTGCTCTCCACCGCCAGCGCCCAGGACCGCGAAGGCTGGCCGGAGAGCTTCACCGTGGGGACCGCCAGTCAGGGCGGCACCTATTTCGTTTACGGCTCCGGCTGGGCCAACCTGGTGGCCGAGCAACTGGGGCTGAGCGCCGGTGGCGAGGTCACCGGCGGCCCGGTACAGAACGCCGCGCTGGTGCAGACCGGGGATCTGGAATTCGGCATGGTCACCATGGGACCGGCCTACGATGCCTGGATCGGCGAGAGCGAGCTGGCGCCGGGCATGAAGCACGATCAACTGCGCGCCATGTTCCCCATGTACCAGACCGCCTTCTCGGTGATCGCCCTGGAGGGCTCGGGCATCGACTCGGTATCGGATCTGGACGGCAAGACCGTGGGCGTGGGTCCGGCGGGCGGTACCCCCGGCACCTACTGGCCGCGATTTTTCGAGGGCCTGGGTATCGACGTCACGGTGCGTAACGGCGGCGCCGCCGATCTCGCCGGACAGCTCCAAGACGGCCTGATCGATGCCTTCGCCTTCGCCGCCGGCCTGCCGTTCCCGGCTTTCAGCCAGCTGGAGGCCCAGACCGACGTGAACATCTTCGGCTTCAGCCAGGAAAACGCCGAGAAGCTCGCCGCCGATTTCCCGGTGTCGGTGTTCACCATCCCCGCCGAGACCTACACCAGCGTGGAAGAGCCCATCACCACGGTGTCCATGTGGAATTTCGCGGTGACCAACACCTCCATGCCGGACACCCTGGTCTACGAGATCGTCAAGACGGTCATGGAGAACAACGACCGGATGATGGAGATCCATCAGGCCGCCAAGGAGACCCTGCCGGAGAACTTCGACAAGAACACCTTCCTGCCCTTCCATGAGGGCGCGGTGCGCTGGTTCGAGGAGAACGGCTACGAGATCCCGGACGATCTCGAGGGTTAAGGAACTCAGGCTCTCCCGGGCTCCCTGCCCCCGGCACCGGGGTCGGGGAGCTTGTTGTTTCCGCCGATGGGGATCATAACTATGACCGACTCCACCGACACCATTCAGCTCAATCTCGAGGGTGTGGACGAGGAACCGGTTGCGGGTAACCAGCGCCAGTTCGTGGGCTGGCAAGCGCATCTGTTTTTCTGGTTGGGGGTGGCCTTCACCACCCTGCATCTGCTGAGCCTGAACGTCTACCCCCTGGAGACCTGGGCCTACCGCATCCTGCACATTGCCGGCGCGCTGGTGCTGGGCTTTGGCCTGATGGCGCCGTTCACCTTCCGCGAGACCGCCCGCTCCCAACTGTCGCCGGTGGCCAGGGCCATGGCCACGGTGGCCGGATTGGCGGTGGCCTGGCCGTTGTTCTGCGTGGCCTACGCCTGGACCATGTTCTATTTCACCGGTCAACAGAAACCCCCCGATTGGGTGTTCGCCTACTATGGCTGGCCGCTGGCGCTGGGCACCGGGCTCGGCCTGCTGGGCGGTTATCTGTTCCGGGGAGATAATCAGCGAGTCAGCTGGAGCGACTGGATCTTGCTGCTATCGAGCATCGCGGTGGCCGGTTTCATCGTCTTCAGCCTGGACAACCTGGCCCTCAGGATGCGGGCCGGCACGCCGTTCGCCGATATCCAGAACTTCTGGGCGGCGCTGGTGGGCGCGGTGCTGATCCTGGAACTGACCCGCCGGGTGGCGGGGCTGGCGCTGGTGATCATCGCGCTGGTGTTCGTGGCCTATTCGTTCCTGGGTCCTTTCCTGCCGGGCTTTCTCACCCACACGGGTTATCCGGCGCCGCGGTTTTTCACCTATCTGTACACGGATAACGGGATTCTCGGCCCCACCACGGCGGTATCCAGCACCTACATCATCCTGTTCATCACCTTCGCGGCATTCTTACAGGCGTCGCGGGTGGGGGAATACTTCGTGAGTTTTGCGTTCGCGGCGGCCGGCCGGGCGCGGGGTGGGCCTGCCAAGGTGGCGGTGTTCGCCTCGGGCCTGATGGGTATGATCAACGGCACCTCGGCGGGCAACGTGGTGGCCACCGGCAGTCTCACCATCCCGCTCATGAAGAAAGTGGGCTACCGCCCCAAGAGCGCGGCGGCCATCGAGGCGGCGGCCTCCACGGGGGGGCAGATCATGCCGCCCATCATGGGGGCGGGCGCCTTCATCATGGCCGAGATCACCGGTATTCCCTACACCGAACTGGTGATCTCGGCGCTGATCCCGGCGATCCTCTATTTCGCCTCGATCTACTTCATGGTGGATCTGGAGGCCACCAAGATGGGCATGCGCGGCATGCGCCCGGACGAGCTGCCGGTGTTCGCCGAGTTGATCAAGCGGGTGTATCTGTTCCTCCCCATCGTGATCCTCATCGGCGCCCTGTTCATGGGTTACTCGGTGATCCGGGCGGGGACCCTGGCCACCGTGGCGGCGGTGGTGGTGAGCTGGCTGTCGCCCCACAAGATGGGGCCGAAGTCCATCATCACCGCGCTGGAACTGGCCGCCCGCATGTCCATCCAGATCGTCGCGGTGTGCGCCTGCGCGGGCATCATCGTCGGCGTGATCTCGCTCACCGGGGTGGGGGCGCGGTTCTCGGCGCTGCTCCTCGGGGTGGCCGGGAGCTCTCTGGTGCCCCCGGATCTGGGCATGCTGCTGGCCATGTTCTTCGCCATGTGCATCGCCATCATCCTCGGCATGGGCATGCCCACCACGGCGGCCTACGCGGTGGCGGCGGCGGTGGTGGCGCCGGGTCTGGTGCAACTGGGCATCCAGCCGTTGGTGGCGCACTTCTTCGTGTTCTACTTCGCGGTGGTGTCGGCCATCACCCCACCGGTGGCGCTGGCCGCCTACGCGGGCGCGGCCATCGCCGGCTCCAACCCCATGGCCACCTCGGCGGAGTCCTTCAAGATCGGGCTGGCGGCGTTCATCGTGCCGTTCATCTTCTTCTATAGCCCGGCGATGCTGATGGAGGGCTCGTGGCTGCGGATCATCCACGTGTTCATCACCGCCTCGGTGGGCATCTACCTGCTGGCGGCGGCGGTGCAGGGCTGGTTCTTCGGGCGCATGAACGGGTTGTTCCGGGCGCTTCTGCTGGCGGGCGCGTTGATGATGATCAAGGGCGGCTGGATCACCGATGTGGCGGGCATCGGCATCGGCGTGGTGCTGTTCATGGTACAGCGTAGCCTCGCCTCCCGGGCACCGGTGGCGAGTAGCGGCTAAAAAAAACCGGACCCCGCGAGGGGTCCGGTTTTGCTGGCCTCGGCAGTCCTGGCGTTTGGGCTGAATCTCCGAATCTTTCAGCCCAAGCGACGGGATTGTCGGACCACTAGCTCCAGGTGCGCACCGGACCGGTATCCATGTGGATGAACCGGGACCGCGGATAATAGCCGAGCCCGCCGGCTTTCATGTTCAGGGCGGCCTGGTACATATCCCGGGTGCTCTGACCGGGTATGCGGATGTCGGCGGCGCGACCCCGGATGTGGTAGCTGTTCTTGGCCACGCCGCGGCTGCGGCGACGCAGTCGGGCGTTGGTACCCGGGGAGCGATAACCACACAACACATGCATGGGCTCGTTGGCCTGGAGCTGCATCTGCATGGCGTAGAGTTGATCCACCAGCTTCGGATCGATGGGCTTGATGGAATCGTTGTGGTGATCGCGCATGAAATGGCTGATCTGATCGATGGAATCCTGGATATAACCCTCGTCGGGCACCCAGTAGACCGTGCGGATCATCTCGCCGGTGTTGGGACTGTAGGCCGTGAAGATCCGATCCTTGGTCATGGCGGCCTTGGCCAGATGGGGACCGAACATGGCTCCTGCCGCCACCAGAGAGGCGGCCTTGAGAAAACCACGTCGGGACAGGCAGGGGTATTCTTCGGCAGACCACGAGGAGAGGCGCTGCGCCTCTGACGCTTGATCTGTTTTCATTGTGAGTTTTCCTCTAGCAGACATCAAACTCTTTCATTGTCCCCCAATTTAACGGTTTTTTGCAAACCTTGGGTTGTCATCGCCAGTTTAGCAGCGATCGGAGTAAGCATGGTCAAAACTCGCCATCCTGTCACCCCCGCCGTTCGACAACTTCGCGCAGCGGGCGTGGCGCTCACCCATCACCTGTACGACTATGAGCCCGGCGGCGGCGCCACGCAGGGCGCCCGCGCCCTCGGCGTGGACCCGCACCGGGTGATCAAGACCCTGATCATGGAGGACAACCCTGCGATCCCACCGTCGCCAGCCGCCACAGCGGCTATCAGGTGGGCGGCACCTCGCCCTTCGGCACCCGCAAGGCCATGCTCGTGTATCTGGTTGCTCACCCAGGCCGAGGGCACCCTGGATATCGAGGAACGCAAGGTCATCATGGCCGAGATCGAGAAGATCATGCAGCAGGACGGCCCCATCACCCAGCCGGTATGGCGCTCCATCGTCACCGGCATGAACGAGAAGGTGAAGGGTTACACCATGCACCCCCAGCGCTGGTTCTACGGCCACGAACTGGCCATCGAGAGCCAGAACCTTCCGGGTGGATCGGCGAGATCCACCCGCGCTTCACTGCACCCGGCTCAGCGTCACCCGCTGATCCACCCCCAGATGCCGCCCCACTTCCTGGATCAGCGGCATCTGCGCCGGGTCCACTTCCACGAACACACAGCCGATACACTGGAACTGCGGGTTGATATTGGGCTTCATCCAGCGCACCGCCACCTGGCAGTCGATGTTCTGCCCGGAAAATCGGGACGCCACGCCCTCGTCGTGGAGCAGCGCCGCCTGCTCGTCTTCCAGGGTGATGCGTAGCCGGATAAGATCTCCCACCGTCCAGCACCGGCGGCTGAGAAACATCAGGCCACCGCCGGAGATATCGCCCAGATAGCCGATGTGCCCGCCACCGTCGCGATCCAGCACATCCAGATATTCCAGCAGTTGAATACGGGGGGTATTTCGATTGTTCATGTGCCGATCTCCCAGTGGCGGATTTATACTTTTGAAAATCATGAGAGATTAATATCGTGACTTGCATGGTACTGCCGGACCCGGATCCGAGTCCATCACCGTGAAGCCCCTGGACTACGGGCTGTGCCTGCTGGTGATGCTGATCTGGGGCCTGAACTTCGTGATCGCCAAGCTGGGAATCCAGGAACTACCGCCGATTTTCCTGATCGGGTTGCGCTTTGCGCTGGTGGCGGCGCTGCTGCTGCCCTTCGTGGCGGTGCCGGTGAAGCTGCTACCGAAGATTCTACTGCTTTCCCTGACCCTGGGGGGGCTGCATTTCAGTCTGATGTTCACCGCCCTGCAACGCCTGGACGCCAGCACCGCCTCGGTGGCCATCCAGCTCCAGGTGCCGTTCGCCGCCCTGCTGTCGCGGCTGGTGCTGGGTGAGCGGCTGGGACCGCGCCGGCTGGCGGGCATGGTGCTGGCCTTCACCGGTATCGTGATCATGGCCGGGGAGCCGCGTATCGGTCGGGATCTGCTGGCGCTGGGTCTGGCGCTGGCGGCGGCGCTGGTGTGGGCGGCGGCCAATATCCAGATCAAGTTCCTGGGTCGGATCGACGGCTTCAGCCTGAACGCCTGGATGTCGCTGCTGGCCGCGCCGCAGTTGCTGCTCTTCTCCTGGTGGTTCGAGGACGGACAGTGGCAGGCCCTCGCCACGGCGGGCTGGCGCGGCTGGGGGGCGGTGCTGTACATGGCGCTGGGGGTGACCATCGTCGGCTATGGGCTCTGGTACCGGCTGCTGGCCCGCCATCCGGTGAGCGTACTGGTGCCCTTCACCCTGCTGGTGCCGGTGATCGGGGTGATCACCGGGGTCGGCCTGCTGGACGAGCCCTGGAGCGAGCGGATCGCCCTGGGCAGTGCGGTGACGGTCCTCGGGGTGGGGATTATCGTGATACCCTGGCGCCACTGGCGCAGCCGCTGAAGGCTGCTTGAGTTTCACGTTTTTCAGGAGTTTTCCATGCGACGTTTGCTGGTTTACCTACTGGCCCTGCTGAGCCTGTCGGCGCCGGCCTGGGCCGATCCCGTGGCCGACGAGGCCGCCGCCCGCGAGGCCGCCGCCGCCGGGCGCTTTCGCGAGGCCGTCGACCTCTACAGCCGGGCGCTGGCCGCCGATGAAATGTCCGCCGACAACCGCTCCATCACCCATTACAACCGGGGACTGGCCCACGCCGCGCTGGGGGATATGGAGGCCGCCATCAACGACTACAGCCGGGCCCTGGAGTACAGCGACCAGAACACCATCGCCCTGTTCAGCCGCGGCGTCGCCCATCTGGAGCGGGGCGACTTTGCCCGGGCGGTGGCCGACCTCAGCGCCTTTCTGGAGATCTACCCCGACCACGACAACGCCTATGTGAGCCGCGCCTATGCCCATACCCGGCTGGGGGAACTGGACAAGGCCGTGGAGGACTACAGCGCCGCCATCCGCAACAGCCCCACGGTGGCCAGCCTCTACACCAGCCGCGGCACGGTGTACTCGCTGATGGGGCGTCTGGACGACGCCATCGCCGATTTCGACACCGCGATTGATCTCGACCCCGACAACGCCTCGGCCTACTACAACCGGGGCGTGGCCTACGAGGAGAAGGGCGACCCCATCACCGCCTACCCCAACTTCCAGCAGGCCTACAAACTCGCCCCCGACAACCCCACCATCCGCCAGAAGATGATCGACACCCCTTACGTGCCGCCGTCGGCAGCCCAGGGCGTGCGCTGACGGTAGCGCCACAGGCGCCGCGCCAGCGGCGCCAGCCACACCAGCAGGGTGATCACCCCGAGGGTGGCGGCCAGCGGCCGGTGGAAGAACGCCGTGAGGTCGCCATCGGCCTTGATCATGGAGGTCATGAAGTTCTGCTCCAGCATGGGGCCGAGGACGATGCCAAGGATCGTCGGTGCCACCGGAAAGCCGTTCTCCTGCATCAGAAACGCCACCACCCCCAGCACCAGCATGATCACCACCCCGAACACGGTGTTGTTGATGGCGAACGCCCCGACGATGCAGAACATCAGGATAATCGGCTGCAGCAGCCCCCGCGGCACCCTGAGGATCTGCCGGCACAGGCGGATGGCGAGAAAACCCAGGGGCAACATCAATAGATTGGCCAGAAAAAACGTGATGAACACCGCGTAGATCAACTGCGGCTGGTGCAAGAACACCGTGGGGCCGGGGTTCATGCCCTTCATGTACAGCACGCCCACCACGATGGCGGTGATGGAATCCCCGGGAATGCCGAACACCAGCGCCGGCACCCAGGCGCCGCCGATGCCGGCGTTATTGGCCGAGCCGCAGTCCACGATCCCCTCCACATGGCCGTGACCGAAGCGCTCCGGCTCCCGGGAAAAGCGCTTGGCGGTGGCGTAGGCGATCCAGGCGGCGATGTCGGCGCCGGCCCCCGGCAGCACCCCCACCGCGGTGCCGATGACGCTGCCCCGGGCCAGATTGAACTTGTAGCGGTAGAGTAGCGGTCCCAGCCCCCGCAGCGGATTGCCGAGTTTTACCTGGGGCGGTTGCGGCGGCGGACGCAGCGCCACCACCCCCCGCAGCACCTCGGCCACCGCGAACATGCCGATCATCGCCGGGATGAAGCTCACCCCCCCCATCAGTTCCACCTCGCCGAAGGTGAAGCGGGGAAAGCCGGCGGTGGGGTCGATGCCCACGGTGGCGATCCACA
>JGI12109J20283_10250161_pt1 | contig 21377 bp, 8 predicted proteins | sample ElkSlonscriptome_12_FD_20283 | JGI IMG/M metagenome (IMG submission 20283)
GGAGGCCCCGTTCAGTACCGTTGTTAATTCCGCAAAGGTCGAGCTGAGGAAATAGTGAAATGAGCTTATGCTTCGTGAACGGGGAGTCGGACAGAACCATACGCGCTGATCCACCTTCTGGCCAAGGCTTATTCCGCTGCGCGGAAACCGCCATGGCCTCAGGCAGGCGCTAGTGAAGATACAGGCGAACAATATGGGCAAGATAAACCTTGTTGATAGCGGAGTCTGAGGAGCGAAGGATTCTGGCTAAGAGGAAGATTGGACAGGCCGCTGTGACTTCGACTCTGAGCGAAGGACAAACAGAATCGGGATTGTTCAGTCTGCGCAAGGCCGCCAGACGGGTTTACTCCGTCTCAACGCTGAGGCGTTTGACTCGAAGCAGGAACCGGATGCATTAGCAGCGCACGTCCGGACCTGTGCGGGGGGTGCCGGGCAACCGGCATTCCTACCGCGACTATTCTTGTGAAGTTATCTCTTAATTCATCGGAGCCAGAGTGCAGCTGAATAAATCAAATCTATCGGAAAAGTGGTTGACCCTGGGGAGGCATCCATATACGCCTCGTATGTCCGCCCGCAATAAACGCTGTCGGGCCCGTACAGACTTATTCAGAGATTCCCTGGTTTTGAAATATTTGTTCTGAAACTTTTTCAACTATATCCAAAGTAGATGGAGATCTGAATGGCTGATTCAATTGCTTGAGTTGAGTAACTATGTATTCCGGGTTTTCAAGGAAGTGACTTGTTCCCGGCAGCACGCAAAGGTTTGCATTGGGAATCAGCTCGAACAATTCGAGCGTATGTTCAATTCGTACGGCATCACGATCACCCACCATGAGAGTTGTGGGGACGGAAATTGCTTCAATCTTTGAATCGGGTATCGGGTTTTGTTCTGCCATCAGTCTTACCTGTATCCGCATATCGGGAATAGCAATTTCGTCGTACCTGTTTATCATCCCAACAATCTCGGGTAATAAAGCTGAAGAATCGAGGCGAGAATTGGCGCCTGATACGAGCAGGCGATCAATTTTTTCCGGTATCGTATAGCCCAGCATTAAAGCTACAATTCCGCCATCGCTATGCCCCCAGATTTTTATCTTTTCATAGCCGAGCTCGTCGATGAAATCGACCATCTCCTCCGCAATGAATTCAAAACTCAACAAGCTTTCATTGCAGGAACTCTGGCCATGGCATGGACTGTCAATTGCTATTACTTCATATTCTGAAATCAGATCAGGAAGCAATCTGTAAATGCTTCTAGTGGACCCTCCATTGCCATGAAGAATCAGTAGAGGGGTGCCTGATCCGTATCGCTCGTAATGCAAGGTGGAGTGGTCTGTTGTAAATTCAAATACTTCGCCTTCGACGTTATTGCTGCTTATTGCATTTTGCGCGGACGCTTGGGCTGCGAGTAAGATAGTTAGAAACACTGAAAAGAATTGTTTCATAAGTCCGATTTATCCCTGAAAGAGAAGTGGACATCACAAGATTCCATGCAAACCCAAGGGTCCATTCAAACCGAACAATGCACGCATGAATGGTAAGTGCCCGACCACTTGTACGACATAAGGCTCGAACTAATCAATGCCCAAGCATTCGCCGCAAAACCCAAGCCCAAACCAAAAAATAGTTCGGACTAGCGCAGTATTTACTGATATCCAAAAACTGGGAATCGTTTTTGATTCAGCACGCAATCTCTTTGATGTGACTCATATCTTATTTGCTTATCCAATCGATTAATTGTAAATGTCGGACATTTTGAACCCCATTGAGATAAGCCCACAGGATCCGGCTGTGGCCTCACATATTGATCGATACCAGTTCTACCATTTCAAGAAACCGGCCTACCTGAAAACCGTACCTAACGGGAAATTTGATGCCTATTATGTTTCTCAAGGGAGCTTTTGCCTTTTGAACCAGGACGGCGAAGCCTTCGAGGAGGTTCCTGAGACTGGCCTGTTCCGTGCTAGCAATGATTCTTCTTTGCTTCGAATCGAGGCGGGAATGAAATGCATCAACATCAAACTTAAAATCTCAACGCTGGCTCATCCTGATTTCAAGATTCCAGTCACCGAAAAGCCGCTAATTCCCTTTTCGTTCCCTTATACCAATGAAATCAAACTTGCGATTGATAATCGCTTTTCTAAAAAACAGCCTGAATTGGAAGCCGAGTGGGCGGATGAACTCTTCAGGGAAGTCCTGGCACCTCTCCCCGCCGATGCCAGGATCACTGAGGTGCTCGAAGAATTCACCAACCTGAACAACGAAGATGTGATTTCTATAGCCAAGTCTCTTCACATGACGCCCAAAGCGCTCTACCGGTTCGTGAAAAAAACACTTTTCTCTGTCCCCGAAACAGCTCAAGGATGTGATCCGATTTGACCAGGCAACCTCTTATCTCAAGAAGAACCCTTCAATGAATCTAGTCGAAGCTTTGTCGTTTGGCTACTACGATCAGTCCCATTTCGTAAAAGAATGCCGGAAAATCACCGGGCTTTCCCCCAGAAAGCTTTTTTCGGAGATGCGTTTTACTACGAACGATTTAATACGGAAAAGAAAACAGAGATAGAACTCTTCGAGATCTTTCTTTGGCATTTCTCCTGATACAGAAATTGGCTTTCGTGGCCTCTACTTCTGAACCTAGTGAAGCTCTGAATAACTATGCTCGGAGCTTCCCTAATTAAGCCTGTGGAAATGGTATTCCCCCCGCAACAAGGGCATCGGTGAAGGGTCTTGGTGCCGGTTCGGGCCGCGGATACGCCGACCTGAGGCGAAAGGTTGGAGATCCTGCGCCTGAAATTTACGAACGAATCAAGAAGCACAGGACCTGCGTAGCAATCAATTTGACAGCGACGCCGAATAGACCGTGGCCTGACCGCGTCCTTCGTGCTTCGATTGATACAACGCGATGTCGGCCTGGCGCAGCAGGGTTTCGGCCGACAGGCCTGCATCGTCGACCACGCGCACCCCGATGCTGCAACCGACACTCACCAGCGTGCCGTCCTCAAGCTGGATCGGCTCCTCGACACCGACAATCAGTTTGCGAGTGACCACGTCGACGTTTTCGCTGGTGATAACTCCCATCTGGATGATCGCGAATTCGTCGCCACCCAGGCGAGCGACCGTATCGGTATCTCGCATCAGCGCCTGCATCCGTGCGGCCGTTTGGCGGAGAACCTCGTCGCCGGCCAGGTGGCCGAGAGTGTCATTGCATTCCTTGAATCGATCCAGGTCGATCAGGTGCAGCGCGAACGGCGCACTGCCGCGACGCAGGACCTGGCGGGCTAATTCCAAACACTCCGTGAACCGCACCCGATTTGCCAGGTCGGTCAGGGGATCGTGCAAGGCCTGATGGATGATCGCCGCCTGTTGCTCGCGCTCTGCCGTCACATCGACGCTGCTTCCAACGACTCGCAAGGCGGCATCATCCTCCCCACGCACGATCGAGGCCCGTGTGACCACCTCGATATAGTGCCCGTCCTTGTGACGCAACCGGCACTCCAGTTCAAAGTTATCTTCAGTGCCGGACAACTGCGCTTTCGCACTGTCGTCGACGGCCTCGACCTCAGCCGGATCGACCAGAGCCCACCAGGTGTCGATCGATTCATCCAGCTCGTCCTCTGCGTAGCCCAGCATCCGCTTCCAGCCCGCAGAGAAGAACGCTGTTCCGGTGCTGACATCCCAATCGAACAGGCCTTCGCTGGTCGCCCGCATGGCCAACCGGAAGCGCTCTTCAGAGGACTGCAGGGACGCGTTGACATTTTCCAGCTCCCCTTTGGCCAGAGTCAGCTGACGAGTGCGGGACTCGACCTGCTGTTCCAGTGTGGCCAGCAATCGCGCCTTTTCGATCGCGACAATCGACTGCGCGGCGAGAATCTCGACGATTCGTGTGCTGGCGGCCGGGAATGCCCCGGTGGTCTGCCTATGCTCGAGGAAGACCAGTCCTATCAAGACGTTACTGTGCAGGAGCGGAACACACAGCACCGAACGCACCCCGTGCGCAAGAACATATGGTTCAGTGACGATGTGGCCCGAGTCGGCCGCGTCGTCCAGAACCAGGCTCCTCCGTTGCCGGATGACGTGCGCAAACACGGCATGCGGCAGATCCAGATCGTTGTGTACCAAGGAGTTGATGCTGCGAGCTCCGTCGGCATCGAATTCTGCAGACAGAACCCAGTCATGGCTGTTCTGGATCAGCAACAATCCGTGTTGCGCGCCGGCGCTTTTCGCGAGGATCTGCAGCAAGCGCCGCTCCAGCGTCTCAGCTTCAGTTTCATTAGCAATCGCAAGCGACGCACGCAGCGCTGACTGAACGTCGAAGTTCACCTTCGCCAGGTCGTGGGACGACCCCGAAAATTCGTCTCCGGCGGTCAGGCTCTGCAGTGCGTAGGCATATCGCCTGCGCAGTTGCTTGGTCTTTTCATGAGCCTGCCACCGATGATAGAGATCCGCAGCCTCGCGAATCAGACTGCCACCGAGCAGCTGCCGACCCTGGTCCAGCATGGACTCACCATAGAGCTCGGTGGCGAGCGCCTGGTCGTTTAAGTAGTAGGTTTCCCGCGCGCCCTCGATTGCCTGTTCGTAAAGTTGGGCGGATCGTTGCGGAGACGATGAGCGGCGCACGCGCTCGGCTTCGACCAGCAACCACTTGTGCCGGAAGTTCATCGGCGCATGCCGGGCCCAGTCTTCGAGCTGTCGTTGGTTTCGCACCACTTGTCGAAGTCGACGGCGATTGCCGAGTGCGTCGCCCGGCTCCAGCGTCGCCAGCAGGCTCAGGGAATGGAAGAAATTATGCTCTGCGATTTCGGCCATGCCCGACACGAAATTGGAAAACGGTGTGGCGGCATCGGCCGCCCGTAAGGCGTCCTCGTGACGACCGAGCAAGTAGGCCAGCATTGTTTGTGTGCAGTAGATGTTGAAAACCAGGAAATTGCTGGACTGCTCAATCAGTTGAGGAATGAGCGCTTCGGCATCGTAATTATCGCTGACCAGCCGGTGTGGGTCTTCAGCACGACCGCTGAGGTTAACCGCCAGTTGACGCCAGATCCGTGCGAAATCCAGGTGGTATCCCATCTTCAACCGTTCGATCACCCGAATGTATGCGTTCTGCTGATCCAGCACCTCGTCAAGCGGACAGCCACAGATCACCTGGTGCTTGCCGTGCTGGATCGCGTTGTAGCTACCGTATTCGAAATCACCGTAATCGATGCCGCTCTGAAGCCCTTGAGGGAGCTCTTCCAGCGAGTTGCGCAGGTGTTCTTTCCAGTGGCGCACAAACACGTCGAAGAGATTGACGATCTTGGCGCGCAGCGGCTCGGCGCTGTAGTGCTCCAACAGCTGTGTGGACAGCTGGCCAAAGGCGTAGCCTTGTTCGATATTGCGGTAGACGCCCGCGAGCAGCACACCATAGAAGCCGTAGCCGAACGCAGCCAGCGGTGAATTGCCGTACTTCAGAGTGATCCGCATGATCTGCAAGGTCAGCACTTCCCACAACGCCGGCCGCATCACGTAGGCGGCGCCCGACGCAGAGACCATGATTCTCATTGCGGCCGCTGGCTCGGGATCAGACATGTCCTCCAGATTGATCAGCGTCCCGACCTCCTCGGCGGGCAGATGGACTTCGCCGCGCAACTGTTCCGCCTGGCTGGCCAGGCCTTTCGCATCATCGGCAAAACGAATCCCCAGAAGCTCCAACGCCTTCAGAGCCAGATCGATCGCGGCGTTCTGGTCGTTTTGTGCAATGGCGAACTGGCACTCCAGTTCATACAGGGTCACACGGTCCAGGGTCGTTCCCGCATGGCGCTCGGCCACCTCGATCATCGAGGCAACGCGTTCGTGCTGAGCGTTGGTGAATTCGCTCTGGATTGTTTCAAGATAGAGCCGCCAGTGCTGTTCGGGGTCGTGCTGCCAGGCCATGTCCCCAGCGAGTTCCAGCGCCAGACGGAAATTTCGAAGGGCGACGTCATGCGCACTGGCGGCGCGAGCATTGCGGGCTGCGATGACGGCCAGTTCGCACACTTGTCTGCGTTCTTCGACATCGACCAGCAACGAACGACCCTGTTCGAAATGCGCGACGATATCGAACAGCCATTGTCCGTCGTCCGCGTCGCTTCGCGCGTTCAGCAGCCGGCGGCCAATCGCCAGATGCAAGCCGGGACGGTCGCTTTCGGCGGTCAGGCGATACGCCGTCTGCTGAACGCGGTCATGAACGAAACTGAAGGTCTGGGCGCCGCGTCTCAGAAGTCCTTCGGTCAGTGCATCGTGGAGCACGTGCTCGACATGCCGCGGGGAGCACTTCGCGACCGTAGCCAGAACATCTGATTCGAACCGGCTGCCGATGCAAGCGCCCAGTTGGAGCAATTGCTGGGTCGATTCGGGCAGTTCCCGCAGTCGTTCGAGCAGCAGGTCAACCACGTGTTCAGCCAGCGGGAGCTCAGCGAGCCGATCGGCATCCCAGGACCAGCCCGAGCGTGCCTCGTCGAAGTGAAGAATTCGGAGGTCGGCCATGCGCTTGAGGAACTGATGACTGGCAAACGGATTGCCGCCGGCCTTGGCGTGGATGACCGTCGCAAGCTCCTGGGCAGCATCCCTGGCCATATTGAGGTTCGCTGCAAACATGTCGGCGAGGTCCGTCACCGAGAGCGCGCCGAGCGTCGTGGCTCGCAACGCATCGGGCGCTTCCTTGCGGATTGCCTTCAGCGTATGCGTGACCGGGTGAGCGTCGTCTACTTCGTTGTCGCGGTAAGTGCCAACCAGAAGAACCTGGCGGATTTTGCGAGCCTGCGCTATGGCCTGAAGCAGATTGAGTGATGCGGTATCCATCCACTGCAGATCATCGAGAAAAATGACCAGCGGCGGCAATTCTGCAGCCAAACAAGCAAGGAAATCCACGAATACATAGGCGAGCCGATTGCGGCCTTCCTGCACGCCCAGTTCACTGACCGCAGCCTGAGTCCCGATCAGGGTCTCCAGCGACGGCACGATCCCGGTCAGCAGGCCGCCATTGGCACCAACTGCATCAACCAATCGCTTGCGAATCGCCAGACGCTGGCTCTTCGGTCTTCTCAGAATCTGGGCGACGATCGACTCCAACGCTCGCGCCAAAGCCGAGTACGGCTGCAGGCGCTGATACTGATCGCACTTGCCTTCGGCGTAAATTCCGCCGGCCAGCAGTGTCGGTTCGCGGACCTGGTGGGCCAGCGCGGTTTTACCAATACCCGAATACCCCGCGATCATGTACAACAGTCCTCGACCATGGCGTGCATCGTCCAACGCGCGCAACAGATCGGAACGCTCGATATCGCGTCCGAAAAGTTCCGAACTCGGGCGATAGCGATCGGGAACGTCGTGCGAGCCGAGCTCGAATCCTGCAGTCCAGCCCGATTCACCGTGCAGCTCACTCACCTGACCGAGATCGAACGCCAGCCCTCGCGAACTCTGGTATCGCTGTCCCGGCGACTTTTCGAGCAGCTTGGCGACAATTGCGGAGGCCATCAAGGAAACATCCTCGCGCAGCAGGTGCGCCGCCACCGGCGCCTGGGTCATGTGTTGATGCACCAGCTCCAGTGGGTCGCTCGCCTTGAACGGACGTTCGCCGACAAGCACCTCGTAGAGTGTGATCCCCAGCGAATACAGATCGCTGCGTTCGTCTTCTCCAACGCTCATCCGGCCGGCCGATTCCGGCGAACGATACGGCAAGGAATCGCCAAGCGCCTGAGGATCGAGCGGGTGCGCCGCTGCTTCGACCAATGCCACCGAATGGTCGAAGTCGATCATTGCGACTTCTCCTGTCGATGCGCTCCAGAGCAGATTTCCAGGATGGATATCGCGGTGCAGAATGCCGCGTGCATGCAAAGCTTCTAACTGCCTGCTGGCACCGTGCGCGATACGAAGCCAAGTCGCGACAGAAACCGGCTCGGGCGCTTCAATCAGATTACGCAGCGTGACCGCGCCGGTATCGGGCGACACCAGCATCGGCAGACCCATATGCCGATCCAGGTGAACGCCATCTTGCCCCAAGTCGTTACGTAGCCGCGCTTCACGGGCATAGTTCGCTTCGACGACACTGCCTCGTTGCGCCGGATGCGGCACCTTGAGCAGAACCGCGCTGCTGTCATCGCGCCGCCGCGCCGAAACGACAAGAGTCCGAGCGCTGGCATGAAGCTGCGCCACGATCTCGTAGTCTTTAAACCGTTGGTGCATCCGGCGGCATCCGTCGTTCCCCTTTAAAAAAAGTATACTTCACGCGCTTAGGGATTCAAAGGCACGAGAAGCTGGCCGCCGCGGCCTGATAGGCGTTCGGGGAAATGTCACGCTTTCCTCAATGTATTTCTCAGTACAGTGTCCCTAGTTGTGCAGTCTCAGCAGGTTGTGCACGGTCAGCCCTAGACGACTGATGGGCACTTTTCCACCGATGCCACCATGGCGTCGATGCCAGCTCACTGTTATGACAACGAGCCGGATTCTACCGAGTCGATTTCAGTCGCCGTTCTCTTAAACCGGTCTTTTCGGCTGACACCGCTTCAAGCCGTGTCTGCCAATTGCTCAATTCGCTGGTAGCTGCCAGAATGTCGCCGTCATCTATCGGCGGAATTCGACGTATGAGCAATCTCACTCCGGTACTCCCATGCCGTCATGCTGGGCGACCGCACTCCATGCTGTCGAATCGAAGTTCAGTCCGAAGCGGATTAGCAACTCGCCATGACCTCTAGATTGGCTGGACCTCTAAGTATCAGCACACTGCTGCTCAGCACGGCGATTCTGTTTGTTGGCGGCGGATTGAACAATCTCCTTGTTCCGGTCCGCGCGGCGCTTGAAGGCTTTTCCACGCTGCAGATCGGTTTGTTGGGAACGGGTGCGGCAATTGGTACGGTCATTGGCTGCATGCTGTCGCCTGGCTTGATTCGACAGGTCGGGCATATCCGCGCCTTCGCCGTTCTGGCGGCCTCAGCGGCGATCGTTGCGATGGTTCAAGGCCTGATTATCGATCCCTGGCTGTGGGTCCTGCTTCGAGTGCCCACAGGCATCGCTTTCGCCGGGCTGGCCACCGTCATTGAAAGCTGGCTTAACGCCAGCACGAGCAACGAGGCGCGGGGTCGGACCATGGCGGTCTACATGACCATCCAGCTGGCGATGCAGACGGCCGGGCAATTGCTTCTGATGCTGGCCGATCCGATGCTCGTCACCCTTTTTATGCTGGTCGCGCTGGCGATTACCGCCTCGTTGATTCCGGTCGGCCTGACTCGCACCATCGTGCCTGGACAGGTGGCCGATGTGCGGCTGCACCTAAGACGGATCTATGAACAATCACCCAGCGGCGTGGTTGGCGCTGTCGCAATCGGCCTGGCCAACGGATCGTTCTGGGCGCTGGCACCATTATTTACCGCCGATCGCGGGTTCGGCTCTGACCAGATCGCAGTCTTCATGAGTCTCGCTGTGATCGGCGGTGCGCTGCTGCAATATCCTCTTGGCCGCTGGTCGGATCGTATCGATCGTCGCCGCGTGATTCTGATAACGGCGACCGCCGCCAGCCTGATCGGGCTTGGCCTGGTACTCCTTCCGTCCATCGGTACGGCCCTTTTGCTGGCGCTCGCCGCGCCCCTGGGCGCGGTCTTGTTTGCGCTTTATCCCCTGTGCGTAGCCCATGTCAATGATCATGTCGATGAAGGCGAATTCGTCGAGGCTTGCAGTAGCATGCTTCTCTTGTATGGCGGCGGCGCTGTGATTGGACCGATCCTCGCGGCCAAGCTGATGGATTGGATCGGCAGCAGCGCCCTGTTCATTTTTATTGCATCGATCTATGGACTGTACGTGATCTTCGTCCTGACCCGGCTGCGCGTCAGCCCCCGACCGCCAGCAGCCGAACGTGGGGACTTCGTTGCGATGCCATCCAGCCCCACCCGCGGCCTGGATCTGGATCCCAGAGTCGACGAGCAGACAGATCCAGAGACAATCCAAGAAGCGCCCGGCCAAGATCCGATTCCGGCTTCGGAGGGGATGTCAGACAAGCAGTGAAGTTGATGCGAGAAAACCATCTGACCTCATTTCAGTCGCCCTGGAATAAATACAGTAAATAGAGACCGGACATCCGGTGCGCCGGCCGACGCCGGAATGCCCGTTCAGTGCTGTTGGTCGTACATGGCTCCCTAGATAAATAGCGAAAGAAGCTCAGCATTGAGAGCGGGCTGCCGGGTAACTGACTTTCCTATTGCGTCAAATCTGGCCTTGAGAATCGACGCTAGGCCTAGAAACTCGATCATTAGATCCTTCTTATGCCATAGTATTGAGGTTCGCTACCTGCTTAATATAAGAGTCTACTGACCGTTTGTCGGGTTTTTAAGGAGGGGCACCGCTTGATTTCTTTCCTCAGATTTTAGAAGGCGGAGCAATGCTTGGTTGCAGACTGTTTCGCTTGAGAGAACGGTAGGCAGACGAATTCACCAATTTTTAATTGACAAAAACTCATGAGCACAATTGACGTTATTGACACCGGTTATTTGGGCCGATCGCAGTTTGCGGCGGCGTATTTGTTGGTAGAGGGAGATCGGGCGGCGTTTGTTGATAACAACACCAATGCGGCGATTCCCACGCTGTTGGCAGCACTCGATGCGCGGGGGCTCAAGCCCGAGCAGGTCGAGTATTTGATCATTACGCATGTGCACCTGGACCATGCCGGCGGCACCTCACAGCTGGCAAGTGTTTGTCCAAATGCGATCGTTCTCGCTCATCCACGGGCTGCGCCGCACATTATTGACCCATCGAAACTGGTCGCCAGTGCCAGTGCGGTCTACGGCGAGACAGAGTTCGAGCGTCTCTACGGTACGATCAATCCGGTAGCGAGCGCACGCGTGCGCGTGATGGATGATGAGGAGACGTTGAGTTTTGGCAGCCGTGAGCTACGTTTCCTGCACACTCGAGGCCACGCTAATCATCATGTCTGCATTGCCGATAGCGCCAGTGGCGCGATTTTTACCGGTGATGCCTTCGGGCTGGTTTATCCGGCCCTCCAAAGCGAGGGGACATTTGCGATTCCTTCAACCAGTCCGACTGACTTTGAACCGGAGCTGGCGCGCGAGTCTGTTCTTCGTTTAGTGGCTGAAAAGCCCAGCTGTCTGTATCCGACTCACTTTGGCGCGGTGACTGACATTGAAACGGCGGCCGGGCAGCTGCTGCGGCATATTGATTTTGCTCACGCGCTGCGCGATCAGGCCCAGGCCAGTGATCAGCCGGACGAGGCGCTCGAAGCGTTTTGTGAACCGCGCGTTCGTTCCTATTTTTCTGGACTATTGGATGCGCGCGGCACGCTCGGGCAACAATCGCCGACATGGGAGTTGCTTGATCTTGATATCAAGCTTAACGCGCAGGGCATTGCATTTGCTGCGAACAAACGTCGTCGAAAAGCACGTCAGAGCAGTGCTTGAGTACGTTTCGCCCGAACGCTGGAAACCAGAGAAATTCCAATCGAACGACACGAATCAGTTTAATGACAGCCCGCAGTAACTCTCAAATCAAGGAGCAGTAAGCATGGCAGCTAACCTCGACCGCATGAGCTGGGGACAGCTTGATAATCAAGAGGCCGAGCAACAACAACGGGAGGCGGCGCTGGCCGATCCCGGTCGCTTCCACGGCACCATCGCTGCAACTGAATTGCACTGGTTTGACCCGGACAGCAGCTGCTGGCTCAATCGTGAGCCTGAGGCGGGTCACTGGGTTGGCTTCAACGCGAACGATGGATCACCCGCTGAGCGCAAGGGCGAGGGCTGGACGCCGTGGGAGCGCGCGTTCGACGACTCCGATGCGCCGTTTTACCGCTGGTTCGTTGGTGGTCAAACCAATGCCTGTTTTAACGAAGTTGACCGTCACGTGCTGGCGGGTCGTGGCAGCCATGATGCCTTCTGCTTTGAAAGTGACCGCTGGGACCCGTCGCGCAATGACGGTCGTGGTGGTCCCGTTTCAGAGGCGGCTATCAGCTATCGCAAGCTGCTACTCGAAACCGTACTGCGGGCCGAGGTGCTGAGCGCTTTGGGCCTCAAGCGCGGTGATCGAGTTGCGTTCAACTTACCGAATATTCCCGAACAGCTCTACTACACCGAGGCGGCCAAGCGCTTAGGCATTATCTACACGCCGGTGTTTGGCGGCTTTTCGGCCAAAACCCTGTCGGACCGAATTTATGACGCCGGGGCCAAAGTGGTCGTGACCGCCGACGGCGGATACCGCAACGCCGAAACCGTGCCCTATAAAGCCGCCTATGCCGACCCGGCGCTGGATAACTTCATCCCGCGTGTCTCCGCACTGGCCGCGCTCGACGAGGTGCTGGCCGAGCTTGATCTTGGCCCGTTGGCCGAAAAACTAAAGAAGGCCGTGGCCGATGGACTGGCCGGTGAAATCACGCTTGAGCGCAGTGACTTGATGCGCGAACTTGGCCATGCGCTGGCCGAACAGACCGATTTAGCCCCGGAGCGCACGGCCGCCATCCGAACCACCGTCGCGCGCCGCTTGGCCGAAGTTGGCCACACGGTCGAACAGGTGGTGGTGGTGCGCTATACGGGGCAGGAAATTGTCGAACAGCCGCGCGATCGCTGGTCGCACGAGCTGCTGAAATCAGCCACTGAGCGCGTTCTGGAGCGCGCCCGCAGCGCAGGTTTTTCCGTTGACACTGTTGATGGGCTGCTGGCGCTGGATGATCTGGATCTCTGGCGCGCGCTGTCGGCCAGTCATGCAGCGGTACCGGTAGCGGCCGACTGGCCGCTGTTTGTAATCTACACCTCGGGCTCCACCGGCAAGCCTAAAGGTGTCGTGCACACCCACGGCGGCTGGTTGGCCGGTATCAGCCACACCATGCGCACGGTGTTTGGTGCGACCCAGGATGATCGTTTGTATGTCATCGCTGATCCCGGCTGGATTACCGGCCAGTCGTATTTAATCGGCGCGCCACTTGCCTTGGGTATCACGTCCATCGTCCACGAAGGCTCGCCGCTGTTCCCGCACGCGGGGCGTTTCTCTTCAATTATCGAGCGTCACGGAGCGACCTTGTTCAAGGCCGGATCAACCTTTTTGAAAGCGGTCATGACCGACCCGGCCAGCACCGATGACATGGCAGCGTTCGACATGTCCAAGCTCAAAGCCGCGACCTTTTGCGCCGAGCCGGTCTCACCCGCGGTCCAGCAGTTCGCCATGGACCGCGTTTGCGACCACTACATCAATTCCTATTGGGCGACGGAGCACGGCGGCATTGTATTTTCTTGCCCTTGGGGTGACTTCAAACCGCTGGCGGCCGATGCCAAAACCTGGCCTCTGCCGTGGATTGATGCCGAGGTGCGCATTGTCGAACAAAGCAATGCCAGCGGCCAGGCCACGCGCTGGCGACCGGCCGAGGAAGGCGAAAAGGGCGAGCTGGTTATCAAACAGCCCTATCCCTATCTCGCCCGCACCATCTGGGGCGATGCTGAAAACCTGGATTCGCCGGACTGGCGCGGTGATATTGATCGCTTCAAGTCGGTGTATTTTGATCGCTGGGCCGACGGCCTGGCCTACACTCAGGGTGACTACGCCCGCGCTCATCCAGACGGAGCGTTTACGTTGCACGGGCGCTCGGATGATGTGATCAACGTGTCGGGCCATCGGATTGGCACTGAAGAAATCGAAGGCGCGATTTTGCGCGATAAAGTACTCCGACCCGACTCGCCGCTGGGCAATGCGGTGGTGGTCGGCGCGCCGCACGACGAGAAAGGCGAGACGCCCGTGGCCTTCGTCATTCCCGCGCCTGAGCAAAAGCTTCAGGACGAAGACCTGGCCCGACTCAAAGGCCTGGTCAAGAGCGAAAAAGGCGTGACCGCCGTACCGTCGGATTTTCTGGTCGTGACCGGCTTTCCCGAGACTCGCTCAGGCAAATACATGCGCCGCACTCTGCGCGCGATCCTGCTTGATGAGCCGCTCGGCGATACCTCAACGCTGCGCAACCCTGAGATTGTTGATGAGATTCGCCAGACCGTGGCTGACTGGCGCGCGTTTGGTCGCCTGGCTGATGCGCGCGATATTGTCCAGTCGTATCGTTATCTGCGCCTGGAAAATCATCGCATCGCGCCGGGCAAAACCGTGGCGCTGCTAACGATCGACTCGCCACCGGTGAATTCGCTCAACGAGCGCTCGCTCGATGAACTGCACACCGTGCTCCATCACATTCAGCAGCGCGAAGACACGGTGGCCGTGATCGTGACCGGTGCGCGAAGCGCGTTTGTGGCTGGGGCCAACGTTAAGGAGCTGCTCGAAATTGGCGAGGAGGGTGATCAAGACAGTGCGCAAACGCCGCCGAACGCCGCCCACGCTGCCTTTTCTACCCTTGAAAATATTGGCAAGCCGGTTATTGCTGCGGTCAACGGTCCGGCGCTGGGTGGTGGCAGTGAATTCGTCTTGGGTTGCGCCTATGTCATTGCTGATGTCCAGGCACAGTTCGGCCAGCCCGAGATCAATTTGAACCTGCTGCCGGGTTACGGCGGCACTCAACGGCTGCCGCGCAAGCTGTACGCGCGACGCGGCACTGACGGACTGATTGATGCCGCCCGTCTTGTGATCGGCGGTCGCGCGCTGGATGCCGACGAGGCGCTGGCCATGGGCCTTGCCGATGAAGTAGTGGGTCATGACGCGACCGGCCCGGTCGCCGCCGCCCTGCAGCGCGTGCGTGACTACATCAACAACGAAGGCCCGCTGGTCGCGGTCATGGCGGAGCGCGAAAACTATCTTGCAGCGCGCGAACAACCGCTGCCGTGGACCGCTGAGCTGCTGGACCATCCCCGGCTGGCACCGACGGTTGCCCAGATTGAGGCCAGCGGCCGCAGCAAGCCTCTGGCGCGCATTGTTGACGCATTGTCGGTGGGGGCTGAGCGGGGTCAGGCTGCAGGTCTCAAGCACGAGGCGAAATTATTTGCCGAAGCAGTTTGTGACCCCGAATGTGGCCCGCCCGGTATTCGAGCGTTTCTCGAAAAGCGCAGCGCGCCGCTGCCGCTTAAATATGTCGACGTCGCACCGCTGGCCGACCAAGGCACACGTCGTCAACTTGAAGACAACGGTCGCTTGCTGCCGCTGGACGCCGCGTTCTACCCTGGCGTTACCGCAATTCCTGAGTATCAATACGGGATGGGCGTGTGCAAAGATCCCGAAACCGCCTTACCGGCCCATGGCGACCCGGAAGATGCTGAACAGCTGCTGGTGTTCCCGACCCCGAAACCGGGTCCGAACGAAGCGCTGGTCTACATTCTGGCCTCCGAGGTCAACTTCAATGATATTTGGGCGATTACCGGCATTCCGGTCTCGCCCTTTGATGCGCGCGATGCTGATCTGCAGGTCACCGGCTCCGGTGGCGTGGCGCTGATTGCCCAGCTCGGACAAGAGCTGGTCCGCGAGGGTCGTCTCTCTGTTGGTCAGCTGGTCACTATTTATTCTGGCCAGAGCGAGCTGCTGTCGCCGGACCAGGGCCTCGATCCGATGGCCGCGAATTTCCACATTCAGGGCTATGAAATCAATGACGGCTCGCACGCTCAGTTTCTGGTCGTGCAGGGGCCACAACTACATGCCAAGCTGCCTGGTCTGACCATTGAAGAAGCGGCTGCCAGTGGCCTGACCCAGGGTACGATTCATCGAGCCTTGTTCCGCACTTTGAATATTCAGCCCAACCGCCGCTTGTTTGTCGAAGGTGCATCAACCGGCACGGGCCTGGAGTGCTTGCGCGCCGCGCGCCGCTCGGGGCTGTCGGTTGTTGGCATGGTCTCCAGCGAGGAGCGTGCCGAGCGCGTGCGCAATTTTGGCGGTGGTTCGGTCAACCGAAAAGATCCGCGCTGGGCCGATATTTTCACTCCGGTGCCGGATGAACCCGAGGCCTGGAATGAGTGGGAGCGGGCCGGTGAAAAGTATCTGGCCGAGGTTCACGAACAGGCTGGTGGTCCGATTGACTACGTGGTTTCGCACGCGGGCGAGCGCGCCTTCTCGCGCGCTTTCCAGCTGCTAGGTGACGGCGGCGTGCTGACCTTTTTCGGTGCGACATCGGGTTACCGGTTCAGCTTTATGGGCAAGCCCGGCGCTGAAAAGGCTGACGTCATGCTGGCTCGCGCGGGACTGCGGGCCGGCAAATCGCTGCTGGTAATCTATGGGCCAGGTGCGGAAGACGGCATTGTTGACCACGCCGCGATTGAGGCGATTGAAGTCGGCTGCGCGCGCGGTGCAAGAGTGGCTGTGCTTGCCGATACCGTGCCGCAGCGCGAGTTTGTTACGTCACTGGGCTTTGGCGCCAACCTGGCGGGCGTGGTCAGCATTGAAGAGATTAAGCGCCGCTTAGGTCAGGATTTTGATCCACCGGGCCCGTTTGCGCCGCTGCCGAATGCCTTTACCGATTCGGCCGATTTCAAAGAAGCTGTGCGTCGCTTTTCGGACCGCACGCTCAAACCCATCGGCTCAGCGATCGGCCCGTTGTTGCGCAACACGCTGGATCCGCGCGGCCTGCCGGACGTGGTCTTTGAGCGTCGTGATCGCGACGGGCTTGCGCTCTCGACCTCGCTGGTCAAGCCGAACGTCGGGGTGGTGTGCTATGCCGAAAACCTTGAAGGTCGGCGCTTTAGTTTCTACGCGCCGCAGGTCTGGATGCGTCAGCGTCGAATTCTGATGCCAACGGCTGAAATTCGCGGCACCCACCTCAACACGGCGCGTGAATATTCCGAAGTGCAAGAACGAATTGCGGCCGGCATGATTGACGTGGTCGAGCCGACGCCAGTGCCATTGCTTGAGCTGCCGAAGGCTCACCAGGCCATGTGGGACAACCAACACGCGGGCGCGACCTACGTGGCCATGCACGGGCTGCCACGGCCGGGCCTGAAAACTCGCGATGAACTTTACCGTGCCTGGGCGCTGCGAGAAGCAGAAGCCGAGGGCGTCGATTTACGCCGGGTTGATACCGGCTCAGCAGGGAGTCTTCGATGAACGATTCTGATCCATCAAATAACAGCGCACGACTAGCCGGTCGCACGGTAATCCTGACCGGTGCGGCTGGCAATATCGGCCAGCACATCACGCGCTTGTTTTTGCGCCAGGGTGCCAATCTGGTCATGACCGGGCGCACCGCTAGCACGCTTGAGTCCTTGGTCGACGAGCTGGCCGCTGAAGGTTTTGATCGCGACGCCATGCTGACCGTGACCGGTGATTCGGCCGACCCCGAAGCCTGCCGACACATTGTTGCTCAGACCATGCAGCGTTTCGGGCGCCTTGATGTACTGGTCAACAATGCCGGTGGCGCAGGCCCTAAGCAAACTCTGCAAAAAATCCCCTTCAGTGAATCCGATGCCCGCGCATCGGGCGACAATGAAACCATGTTCCAGGCCGCCATGAATTTGCTCGGCGGGCCGTGGAATATGGCCCGCGCAGCGGTCCCGCATCTGGCCCAAGGCGGTTCGATTGTCAACGTCTCGACCATCTTCTCGCGCACCGAATATTTCGGTCGCATTCCCTACGTGGTGCCGAAATCCGGTTTGAACGCCCTCAGTCAGGGGCTTGCGCTGGAGCTGGGTGCTGGTGACCGCGGCATTCGGGTCAACACGGTTTTCCCGGGGCCGATTGAGTCTGACCGTATTGACAACGTTTTCGCGGCCATGGATTCACTCCAGGCGCTGCCGGATGGCAGCACGTCCGAGCGCTTCAAGGGCCTGATGACCAATCGTCGCAAAGGTGATGACGGCAAGATGGACTACCGGTATCCGCGTCCGGATGATGTCGCCAACACGATTCTCTGGCTCAGCACTAAGGAGACGGATGCGATTTCGGGCCACTCGATTGAAGTCACTAACGGCATGCAGGTGCCGACCCAGAGTCGATCAAAACTGGTGTCCTGGCCCGATAATCGCCTGGTTGATTTGCGCGACCAGGTGGTGCTGGTGCTGGGTGGGGCAGACATCGATGAAGCGCTGGCCTTCGCCGAATGCAACCGCAGCGGTGGCGCGGACGTGGTGCTCGCTTTCCGCTCGCTGGAGCATGTTGGCCAGGCCCGGGCACGGGTCCAGGCGCTGAATGATCAGCGCGTACAGCTGACCCATCTCGATCCGCTGCGCCAGGAATCGGTAGACCGTGCCTTTCAGTTCATCAACGACCAATACGGTCGCCTCGATGGCGTCATCATGCTGCCGAAAACGCCCAACGGTGAGCACGGCCATTCCTTGAGTACCGCCGAAGATCGTGATGTCGAGGGCTTTGTTGAAAACGAGGTCGTCGCACCGGTTGCCTTTGCCGCCGCCATCGCCCGCAGCCTGTCCAAACACATGCAGCTTGAGCAGGCTCCGGCAGTCACCTTCGTCACCAACCCGGACGATGGCCACGACAATCGTCTTAATGACATCAAGCGCGCGGCGGTCGAAGAGCTGATTCGTGTTTGGCGCTATGAAGAGCAGCACGCTGTCGAGCAAGGCGAGCGCAAATGGAGCTCGCTGCCCAATCAAATTGTGCGCTTCGACAACAGCGAGTCGGATAACCTGAAATTCGCTGCCGACTGGACGGCAACGCTTAACAATCGCGTTCGCAAGATGGACCCGATCAACCTGTGGGTGCCCAAGAGCATTCGTCGCGCGACCGGCAAATCGGCCATGCCGCAGTCGATCCAGCGCGTGCTGCCCGGTCTGCACAGCGGCAAGACGGCAGTTATCACTGGCGGTAGTTTGGGGATCGGACTGCAACTTGGCCGCTACCTGGCCATGGCTGGCGCGCGCGTGTTGCTGTCGGCTCGCAGCGAAGGCAAGCTGGTCGAGGCCCGTGACTCCATTCTTGAAGAGCTGGCCGCAATTGGTTACCCCAACGTCGAAGAGCGCGTGCTGATTCTGGCCGGCATAGACGTCGGCGACGAAGCACAGCTTCAACACTTGTTCGAGCATTCGATTGAAGTTTTCGGCCAGGTTGATTACCTGATCAACAACGCCGGGATTTCCGGCGCCGAAGAAATGGTCGTCGACATGAGCCTGGGCGCCTGGAATTGGACCATGGAGGCCAACTTGACCTCCAACTGGTCGCTGATCCGCAAATACGCACCGCTGATGAAAGCCCAGGGCTCGGGCCGCATTCTTAATGTATCGAGCTACTTCGGTGGCGAGAAATACTTAGCAGTTGCCTATCCGAACCGAGCCGACTACGCCGTTTCGAAAGCCGGGCAGCGCGCCCTGGCAGAGATTCTCTCGCGTCACCTTGGGCCTGAAATCCAAATCAACGCCATGGCACCGGGGCCCGTTGACGGTGCACGACTGCGCGGGCTTGGCGGCGCACCGGGTCTGTTCGAGCGTCGCGGTCGGCTGATTCTGGAAAACAAACGCCTTAACCGCGTCCACGCGGCACTGCTCGCTACGATTGAGCGATCGGATTCAGCCGATTTGCTGACTCGCCTGGCCGGCAACAAAATCGATGCCTTGCAGGTCTGGGACACCGCGCCCGAACCGCTGCGCAGGCTGGTTGCCCAGGTCGCTGAAGGTCGTCCAGAAGCTGTTGCGACGCGCTATCTTCTGTCGCAGCCACTGGCCGAAAAGCTCATGCATCGCATGGTCTTCGGCGGCGTGCTGCCGCAGGATGAGGCTGATCGTTTTCTCGAAGCCTTTGTGCCAACCGAGGCCGATGACTTTTTCGATCAGCGCGATATTGAGCGCACGGCTGAAAAAATCGAGGCCGGCATCATCAATCGCCTCCATCTGCATAAAATGCCAACCGACGAACAGGTCGCGCTCTCCACCATCTTCAGCCTGGCCGATGACATTATCAGCGGCGAGGCCTTTCATCCCTCAGGCGGCCTGAAGTTTGATCGTTCGGTGACCGAAGGCGAGATGATGCTCCGACCCGGTGCTGAAGACCTGGCTCAGCTCAAAGACAAACACGTGGTCTTGATTGGTGAAGCCTTGCGCGATGAGCTGGTCGCCACCGCCCAGGGCTTTATCAAACAAAAGGTCGCCAGCCTGACCGTGCTGACCCGAAGTGAGGAGCTGGCCGAATCACTGCGCCATCAAATCGATGCGCCCGATGAAGTCACGGTCTCAACGCGCGCCGTGGGCAAAGACCTGGAAGCTGGCCTGGATACCGTACTGACTGAAAAACAGCAGATCGATGCCGTCGTCAGCACCCCATTCGCGCGCCTGCCGCTCAACCCGTTGGCTGCCGATGCCAACGCCTCCTGGGACCGCGTGCTCTCGCGTGACGACTTCGCCCAACTGCTCGACGAACAGCTCACGCAGCACTTCCGAGTCGCGCGCAAATGCGCCCTGATCCCGCGCTGCCAGATCGTCCTGGTCACCCCCGACACCTCCAGCGCATCAACCCGTGAAGAGTTTGCGCTCGCGCTATTCATCAAGAATTCCCTGCACGCCTTCACCGTCACCCTTGGCGTGGAATCCGAACGTCTGCCAACCGAGCCAGCCGTTAACCAGGTCCAACTCACCCGCCGCGCCCGCGCCGAAGAACCCAGCAATGACCAGGAACTGGCCGAAGAACTCGAACGTATGGTTTACGCAGTTTTGCTATGCGCCGTGCCAGCACCAAGCCCGAGCGAGAGCCGGTACCTGGCACGGATCTTCAGGGGTAATGCGGTGACGGTTTGAACAGAGGTGTTGAGCTAGACCAAAGGGCCCGAAGACAAGCCAGCCATCTCAGAAAGGCTAAAGGCCATCGTAGCGAGGCCGCCCGAGATGCCTTTTAGTCACGCAGCGATCAATCCGGAAGGTAAGCGCGTCGTTTGGACTCATGGGCGAAGTGCGGCCTTTGGGTCTTGCCGCCCCAGGACACGGACGATTAAAACGCCATCATCGTCCGGGAGGTAATGGATCGAGTAGACGCCAAATACGCTTCGTCGATAGCCTTGTTTGATGTAATCCACTGCGCTGTAAAGCAAAGGCTGTTCGGCCAGCTCTTGAAACCGAACTTAGAGCTGTGCCCGAAAGCGATTGGAGGCCTCGGTACCGAAAGTCTCATCACCATACAGAGCGATTTTGATCAGGTCAGCTTTGGCGGCCTGTGTCAGACGATAGTCTTTCGGAGTTCCTTTGGCCATCGTCCCGAGGTCAACGATCTCTCGCCTCCTCCCAGATTTGATCTAGCCGTTGATCCGTCACACCGCTCCTTTCGCCTTCGATCAACGCCTGTCGAATGGACTCGACGCCATTCTCCAGTTCACGGGCGCGCCGCAAGGCATCGTTCACGGCTTCGGTTTGCGTCGCGAACTCACCGCTTTCAACACGCTGTTTTACCCATCGGTAATTGGGTTCGGAAAAAGTAATGGTCTGGCGTGGCATGTCAGAGGCTCCAAATAGGTCGAATTTGATGCCAATATACACCAGCCTTTCGTTGAGGACACTGAATAGATCTCGAGATAGGCTTTGATT
>JGI12109J20283_10353770_pt1 | contig 21370 bp, 20 predicted proteins | sample ElkSlonscriptome_12_FD_20283 | JGI IMG/M metagenome (IMG submission 20283)
CGAGCGCGATGTCCTGAGCCTGTCGAAGGAGAGTCGAGACCAGTTTAAAAGGATTGGCTGCGCCCATCTTGATAACGTCCTAGGCGCCGTGCTGAGCATCCCGAAGCATCAAAATGCATCCCTATGCCCTGCTACCGCAGTGCGGGCTCTTTTTTATTTTCACTTCGCGCTCAAGATTTATATACGATTGTCAGGTCAAGCGCGATGTCCTGAGCCTGTCGAAGGAGAGTCGAGACCAGTTTAAAAGGATTGGCTACGCCCATCCTTAGGAGCTCCGAGGTTAAAATGCATCCCCAAGCCCTGCTACCGCAGTGCGGGCTCTTTTTTATTTTCACTTCGCGCTCAAGATTTATATACGATTGTCAGGTCAAGCGCGATGTCCTGAGCCTGTCGAAGGAGAGTCGAGACCAGTTTAAAAGGATTGGCTGCGCCCATCCTTTTGAGTTCCTAGGTCTAAATAAAAGCCTGCGCAGCTTCGCTGCTTTTGCTTTTTTATTCTCACTTCGGCCCTTGAGCGAGCTCAGGCCTTGCTCAAATAAAAAAGCCTGTTGCAATCTTGCAACAGGCTTTTATTCTCTTGTGACCTCGACAGGATTCAAACCTGTAACCTTCTGAGCCGTAATCAGATGCGCTATTCAGTTGCGCCACGAGGCCATTTGAAAGACCAAAATTAGGCATTTATGCCATATAACTCCCTAAAGCTTATAGTTTTTAGATTGTCACTTTAGATTATTGAAAATGGATTCTCAAAGCTCAAAAAGGTAGACAAGAAATAGTTTTTCTGCTATCCACTTCTCATTCCATTCAATCTTTAATTGCATTCCAGCTCACTCAGTAATGCGCTTCAAGTATTTCTGTAACTCTAATTACTCAAAACTCTCAACTCGAACTTTAAGTACTCCAAGTACTTCAAGTACTCAGAACTTCCCTCTATCTTTGCCGGATGCAAATCCGCTACCTGCTAATTTTGTCAATGCTGCTAAGCTCTGTTTTGCTCAGGGCTCAAAGTGAAGATGAAGAAGAGGATTTTGACTTGGATAGCTTAATGGTCTTAAGCGCAAGAGCTGATGGTCACTTTTTAGACTTTGATTCCACCGAATTGCAGCCGGTTAACTTTCTTCAATTATATAGACCCTTGCCCTCGCCTAGATTGCCGTTAGCAAGATCCTCAAACATTGGCTTGCCCATTCATTCTCTTCAGGTCCAGCCTCAACGTTGGGACATCCACTTCTTGCAAGGAGGCTATCGTCCTTATGTGTTGGGAGAGCAGAATCTGAACTATTATAAAGTGAATCGGCCGATCACGCTATTGAATTACAACAATGGGGCAGAGTCAGAGCAGTATTTTGAGGCTTTCCACTCCCAAAATCTTGGGGAAGGACTGAACATCAGTTTTCAGTATGATCGGATCGCTTCAGAAGGTTTCTTCAGCCGCCAGCTCACCAATCACACCAGATTTCGCACGACCTTCAACCTGCAGAGTCGCAATCGCCGGTTCTTGTCGCAGGGCTATTACGCGATCAGCAATTTTGAAGCGCAAGAGAATGGGGGAATATTCATTGATTCGGTCAATCAGGAAAGCGAGAATACCGCCTTGTTGGGGATCAACCTTTTCAATGCGCAAAGCCGATCCCGAGGCAGGGAGTTTGGCTTGCAAAACCTCTATAAGGTGTTTGAATTTTCCAGAGATTCCTCCGAACGGAAAGTGGATTACTTGGGAGTTTATCATCAGGCCAAATGGAATCGATCGTGGAGGAATTTCGAGCACCGCATAGATGATCAGAATCGTTTCTTTGATAACTTTTTCCTTGATTCTACCCAAACGTCGGATTCCTCGATGGTCAATTTGTTCCGTAATGAAGTCGGTCTCCAATGGAACGAGGAGGTATTTATGGGCCTGAGACAAAGCAATTATCGCTATTTCCAAAACGCACTCACCGACACCAGCTTCAATTCGCAGCATTTGGTAGTAGGCTGGTCTGATTCTCTGCTGGCGCATCAATGGACGGCCTTGTTCGAAAAGGGTTTGGCCGGATTCGAGGCTAGTGAATTACTTTTGAAAGCAAGTGTTTCCGGGCGCATCAAGCGTATACATTATACCTTATTTACAGAAATCCGCACGGATGAGAGTGACTATTTCACGCGCAGGCAACGCACTAATCAGCGCCTAGAAGATAATCGATTCACGAATACTACTTTTCAATCGCTGGGAGCTCGATTCTCAGAAGCGAAAAGTGCCATCAGCTTATCGCTAAGCCTGCAGAATTTTGGAAATTATATCTACTTCGATCAAAATGCGCGCTTGCAACAAAGCGAAGAGGATATCCAAGTGGTCGCGATAAACTTGGAGAAGCGATTTCGATTTTTAAAGCATTTTCAATTGTACAATCTTTTGAACCTTCAGTTGATCAGTGAACAAGAGTTGATTCCGCTGCCGGCTTTCAGCTCTTACCACTCACTCTTCTACACCAATAAATTCTTCAAAGGGGCTTTGGAAATGCAGTTGGGAGCTGACCTTTGGTTAATTTCAGATTACGAAGGTTATGCCTATTCGGCGGAAAATGGCCAGTTTTTCCTTAATCCTTCAGCGCGAAGTTTGGGCATGATACAGCAAGTCGACCTCTTCGTCAATTTCGGCATTACCGAGAATGGCAGATTCTTCGTAAAAATGGAGAATGTCCTGCAGGACAGTTATGATCCCAACTCTGAGCGGATCTTTCAATCTCCCATTCCGGGTAGGGCCCTTAAGTTTGGATTAAGCTGGAGAATGATCAATTGAATTTAGGAAAGCCTTGTATGTAAGATGGGTTTACCTCAGTTTACCTGTAACTGCTTTTTTTATGGAATTCTTGTCGCCCCGATTCTTCTATCAACTTCTATTGGACCCTTATGGGATTTTGCAAACTATGCTCGATCTGATATCAGATACCTTCAACAAGCTCGTCTAGTCTAGACTCTCATGTCCAAATGAGCTTAAATTTCGCCTAGGTCTTTTGTTTCTTCTTTTTAGCTGCCGGAAAAAGCACATTATTGAGGATCAGACGGTATCCCGGACTGTTTGGGTGAAGGTTGAGGTCGGTCGGCGGATCACCCACATAGTGCTGATAGTCCTCCGGATCGTGACCGCCATAGAAGGTCCAGGTGCCTTTGCCAAATTTTCCGTGAATATACCTTGCGGTGCCTAGCGATTTGTTCTCTCCCATCACCAGCACGTCAGATTTGATGAAGCGTTTGTCGTAATCGGTCGTTTGACCCATGAATCCGTCGATAATCTGGGTATGGTTCTGACACAGCATAGTAGGCACTGGATCCCATTTTGCGGAGAATTCAAAGAGGGTGAACTTATCTCGATTCTCGGGAATCCTGGCATGCACGTGAGTGGCGTCAATGTTAGAGAACTCATACTCCATGGGGTTGGTCTTCAAACTGAAGTTCTCAAAGGCAAAACTGTGTTTGTAATTTAGTTTGTTGTTGTAATCCGGGGTGCTGCCATCCCCATCAAACATCTTTTCACAAATGTCAACTTCAGATGCGGCAAGCGCGATATCGTAGGAATCGGTTCCGGAGCACATGGCGAAGAGAAATCCTCCACCAGCAGTGAACTCTTTGATCTTTTCGGCTACACCGAGTTTGAGCTCAGCGACTTTTGGAAAGCCCAATTGATTGGCCATTGCTTCATTCTCTCTCACTTGTTCGCGATACCAGGAATGATTCCTGTAGTTGGCATAAAAGCGGCCGTATTGACCGGTAAAGTCTTCATGGTGTAGATGTAGCCAGTCGTAAAGTGGCAATTTGCCCTCGATCACTTCTTTGTCGTACACCACATCATAAGGGATCTCGGCATAGGTGAGCACCAAGGTTACGGCATCGTCCCAAGGTTGTTTGCCTTTGGGAGAGTAGACCACCATTTTCGGGGCTTTTTGCAGTTTAACTACATCCGTATTCATTTCAGGATTGCTGATCTCTGTGAGAATTGCCGAAGATCGGGCATCGGGAATCACCTGGTAAGAAACCCCTCGGATCAGCATCTCTTCTTCGATCTGCTTGGCATACTTCATCATGAAGCTCCCTCCACGGTAATTCAAAAGCCAATCTACCTCTACCTCTGAATCCAACACCCAATAAGCAATCCCATAGGCTTTTAGATGATTTTTCTGACTCTCATCCATGGGGATCAAGAGATAGGATGCAGAAAGACTACTGAAGAGCAGCAATTGAAGACAAAAACTTAGCAAATACCTCATAGACCAATAAAATTAGCCATAATGAAGCGAAAATCAGTGAGAAATATTGTGTTTAAAAGGGAACATCTTCCCCGTCGCCGCTATATTCTTCGTCGTCCATTTTTGAAGGACGAGTAATGCTATTTCCCGAATCAAATTCGTCATTCGGACCAATGCTGCTCAATCCGCTGTCCATTGAGGCAAATTCGTTACTGGACATGTCAGAGAATTTGGCGAGTTCTGAAGTAAACTTGAGTTGCACATCGCCCACTGCGCCATTTCGGTGTTTCGCAATGATGATGTTTGCCACTCCTAAAGTCGAATTTCCTTGTTCATCCTCGTCAAGGCCATAATATTCCGGACGGTTAATGAACATGACCATATCGGCATCCTGCTCGATCGAACCGGACTCCCGAAGGTCTGAAAGCTGGGGTCTACGTTCCCCACCCCTGGATTCAACCGCTCTGCTTAATTGAGAAAGCGCGATCACCGGAATGTTAAGCTCCTTGGCAATGCTCTTCAAAGATCGAGAAATGGTACTGATCTCTTGCTCCCGGTTACCGGTCTTGCTGCCTTCACCTCCGGCAGTCATAAGCTGAAGGTAATCCACCACCAGCAACTGGATATCGTGTTGTGATTTTAAGCGGCGTGCTTTAGCTCTTAACTCGAAGACAGAAATTGCCGGCGTATCGTCGATAAAGATCGGGGCCTCTGCCAATCCACTGATCTTCGCATGGATCTGTTCGATCTCGTCGTTTCGTAAGTTTCCAGACCTTAACTTCCCTGAAGACAACTCAGACTCTGAAGAGATCAATCGGGTTACCAATTGCAAGGAAGACATTTCCAGGGAGAACACTGCCACCGGCTTTTCAAAATCGACCGCTGCATTTCGCGCTAGGGTCAAAGCAAATGCAGTCTTACCCATCGCTGGACGAGCGGCCAGGATGACTAGGTCAGAGGATTGCCAGCCGTTGGTCATGCGATCCAGATCCGTAAAGCCGGAAGGAATTCCGATCACGTTGCCTTCGTGATCTTTGGCTTGTTCGATCTGCTTGATCGCAGAGCGGATCAAGGTCGACATCGAATCGTAATTTTTCCGAATGTTGCCCTCGGTCACTTCAAATAAACCGCTCTCGGCCCGATCCAAAAGGGTAAATACATCGGTAGTATCGTCGTAAGCATCCGTAATGATTTCGGTGCTGATGCGGATAAGCTCGCGCTGGATGTATTTTTGAGCAATGATCCGCGCGTGAAACTCGACATTAGCAGCCGAAGCCACTCGATTGGTCAATTGCGTGATGTAATAAGGTCCACCAATCACCTCAAGTTCACCTTTTTGTTTTAACGCATTGGTAATTGTTAATATATCAATGGGTTCAGATTTCTGAAAGAGATCCTGAATGGTGGAAAAGATCTTTTGATGACTGTCTTTGTAAAAACTGCGAGGCTGAAGAATGTCGATTGCGGTATTCACTGCATCCCGTTCCAACATCATGGCTCCCAGTACAGCCTCCTCCAGGTCGACGGCCTGCGGTTGTATTCTACCGTGCTCTAAACCAGCAAGTTGTATGGTGTTGCTCGTGCTGAGTTTACGTACCTTTTCTGTCTTGTTCGATGGGTTATTCATGGATTCAAATGTATGACTTTTGCTTTCCTGTAGGCTGTGAACAACATTTTAATACGGCATTTTTTTTATAGGGGTTCAATGGTTGGCTTGGCGTGAAAACCGAATTCTTTTTAAAAATAATTCACACTGTTTCAACAATCAATTAACAGGATATCAATAGCTTTTCCACATTTAGATGTAGCAACAGATTTCATTTTTTATTCTTTGCTTAACTTTAATTTAATGCGTCGTGCGAACCGTCTCTTCTTCATTTTTATTGCGCTTTTTCTTGCCTGTCAGGAAGAGAAGGATGAAGTATTGCCGGAGGTAGCAGTGCTCTTACCTACCGAAAACAGTGTTTTTAAGGTGCTCGACACCGTGCTTATCCAGGCCACCGTGAGAGATAACGAGAAGATCGAACAGGTTTTGGTGCAGCTGGAAGAGCTTGGTAGTGGGAGAAAAGTAGGTAAAACGCTCACCTTTAACCCAAGCGGTAGAAGCTTTGATCTGAATACGTTGTATGTGATCGAAGATAGCCTATTAAACTCGGGCGATTATTTTTTCAGGGTGCAAGCCAGTGATGGGGAAAACCAAAATGCAGCCTTCGCCACCATACGCCTTCAGGGCATCGCGAAGAGAACCTTGGGGGTATACCTTTTACTTGATGAAGGAAACCGCCGTGAAATCGCTGAACTGGACCAGAATAATCAATTCAGCACCTTATTTCCGGCAGGTCAAAGCAGGGAGTTGGTGTTCAACTCTCGTGCCCAACTCCTTTGGTGGGCAGACCGAAATACGCAGCAAATGCAGGCCTTTCAGGTGAAGGACCAACAACTTTTTTCCCCTTTTTTTCCCAATGGAGGTAATGTAGCAGATCCCATTCAATTGATACGTGGTGTGGGTGATCTTACTTACGTTGCTACTGCCAATGGATTCATGCAAGCCTATAATGGTACGTTGGCTGATGTGTTTACTTATCAATCCCCTTCAAATTTTAAAGTCGACCGGATCTATCCTTTAGGCAATCGGATCATGATCCAAGAAAGTGACCGCCTGGACCAGAATCAACGATTCCTTTACCTCTTCTCTAACGGCGCCATCGAATCCCGCTCCTCATCCAATCAGGAGGTCATAGGATTTGGAACAGCTCAACAAGCAGGATCTGCTTTTCAATTCATAAAAGAAGGCAGTCAGATGCAGGTCAGAGCTTATGATCTTAATCTTGGAAACAGCAGCTTCTTTTTGCAAAAAATGAACTTCGATTATCAGCGTTTGATCCAGATCGACGCCTTCAATTACCTTTTTTACAACCAATCAGAAGTAGTTACTTACAACCTTTCCACTAACTTTCGAAATACCTTAGCTTCCGGGCTTACTGATCCGGTTGTAGCATATAATCCGGCAGACCGCACCGTATATGTGGGAAGTGGAACCGAACTAAGCGTCTTCGATCAGGTTCAAGGTAATTTGATCAGCACCATAAGCGTTCCCTATCCGATCGTGGATATCGCGATCAGGTATAATAAATAGGGCCTCAAATGCATAGGAACACAAAGCGATTTTTGGGCTATCCTAGATCATGGCTCTGGAAGGAAATCATGCATAGCATCCCTATCCATTTGAAATCCAAGAGTCTTTTAAATGATTAGGCTTTCTTTTTCCCCTCTTCAAATACCCCCATATTGGAGAATTTCCGTATCCGGTTGGCAATCCGTTTTTCGGCATCTAGCGTCAACAAGGTCTTCAATTGCTTGGTGATCTCTTTTTTCACCAGCTGAAAGGCTTCTTCGTGATTGGCATGTGCGCCACCAACCGGTTCTTTGATGATCCCATCGATCAATTTGTTGGCAAGCATATCTTCTGCGGTCAGTTTCAGTGCTTCTGCAGCCTGCTCTTTGTAGTCCCAGCTTCTCCAGAGGATGGATGAACAGCTTTCAGGCGAGATCACTGAATACCAGGTATTTTCCATCATCATTACCTTGTCTCCGATCCCTATCCCCAAGGCACCCCCAGAGGCGCCTTCACCAATCACAATACAGATGATCGGCACTTTGAGGGTAGTCATTTCCATCAGGTTTTTAGCAATGGCTTCTCCCTGTCCCCGTTCTTCAGCCTCCAAGCCGGGGTAGGCTCCTGGAGTATCTATGAACGTGACCACCGGAATGTTGAATTTCTCGGCCAGTTTCATCAGCCTTAAGGCTTTGCGATACCCTTCGGGATTTGCCATGCCAAAATTGCGGTATTGTCGCATCTTGGTATTGATCCCCTTTTGTTGTCCAATGAACATCACCGACTGCCCATCTACGGTTCCTAAACCGCCCACCATGGCTTTGTCGTCCTTTACATTGCGGTCGCCATGTAATTCGATGAAATCTCCACCCGTGAGGGCCTCAATATAGCCTAGGGTGTAAGGGCGGTCGGGGTGGCGACTTACTTGAACTCTCTGCCACGCACTTAAGTTTGAATAGACCTCCTTTCGGGTGTCTTTGAGTTTTTTCTCAAGGGCTTTGTAAGTTTTGGATACGTCAACCTTACTCTTGTCTTCAAGATCTTTTGCTTGCTCTAGCTGCTCGATGATCTCTTTGATCGGCTCTTCGAATTCTAGGTAATTCGCCATATTTTGACTTTAAAAGAAGGGTCAAAAGTACAAAATCTTGGCGCTTAAGCAAGTCGGTTTCCCGCCTTCGACTATCTTTGAAGCCATGCAATTCAAAGCGAACGCAAAGATCAATCTCGGACTATTTATAAGTTCTAAAAGGTCAGACGGTTATCACAACATTGAAAGCCTATTTCTACCCATCCCCTGGTATGATGAAATTCAATTCAAAAGGTCCGACTCTTTTTCTTTCAGCGCATCAGGCATAGAAATTCCGGAAGATCCCAAGGGAAATTTGATTTGCAGGGCCTATGAACTTCTGCGGGCCGACTTTGATCTGCCTCCGATTCAAATTCAGCTGCGCAAGCACATACCGATCGGAGCGGGATTAGGAGGCGGCTCTTCTGACGGTGCCATGATGTTAAAGGCTTTGAACACGGACTTTGATCTGGGATTGAGCGAAACTGCGCTTTGTGATTACGCCTTTCAGTTGGGTAGTGATTGTCCTTTCTTTATCGCCAATCAAGCTGCCATAGCAAGGGGCAGGGGAGAAGCGCTCGAGCTGGTTCAAGTTCCTCAGCTTCCTGAAAAGCTTCTCTTGGTGGTGCCTCCTTTGCACATCGCTACCCAAAAAGCATACAGTTTGGTTCAGCCAAAGTCACCCGTCCGTCCTATCGCTGAGATCTTGCGCATGCCATTTGAGCAATGGTCGGCGCATTTGATCAATGATTTTGAACATGCCTTGGCTGCGGAGTATCCTATTTTGGCTGAGATCAAGGAGAAGCTCCAGGCGAGTGGGTCAGAATTTGTGAGCATGAGCGGCAGCGGTTCTGCTTTTTATGCCTTTTATTCCAGCCGGGAGATTATCCCTGATTTTCCGAAAGATTTTCAGACGAAAGTGATTGACTTGACCTAATTATTTGGGTGCCTTTTTAAGCAGGTAGACGGCCAGAAGGCTGTAAACAAAGTTCGGGATCCAGTTGGCGATCATGGGATGCATACCCCCATTGGTGGCAAAAGTTTGAGAGACCTTCATGAACATGATGTAGGTAAAACTGATGCCCAAACCTATGCCTAAATGGAGGCCTATGCCTCCTCTTACTTTGCGACTAGCGAGGGCTACGCCAATAAAGGTCAGAATGATGCTGGCAAAAGGAAATGCATAGCGTTTGTACTTCTCGATCTCATAGAAAACCACTTTTCTCGAGCCCTTGAACTTTTCTTTTTCAATCTCTCGGTTCAACTCATGGTAGTCTAACATCTCTACATCGGCATCCCTTCTTTTGAAGTCTGCCGGTTTCATATTGATGAGGGTGTCTTTATTAAGTCCACGTTGGATGCGTTCTTCCATTCCATCGATATGCCGCTCATAATAATTTTGCAGCCTCCACTGCAGTTTGGTGGTGTCCCATTTGATAAAATCCGATTGAAGCTTGTACCTCAGTTTTCCTTCTTCATCGAATTGCTCTAAACTAAATTGTACGCCCACATCCGTGATGGTCGAGTAGCTTTCTAAATAGGCGTAGTTGTTCGGACTGAGCTGCAAATGAATGTCTCTTTCCTTGTTCTTGTAAGGATCATCTACGTAGGTGTAGTAAAAATCAAGTCGGGCTTTATTGGAGCTTGGAATCAGGAAATTATTCAGATAAAAGGATAACAATCCGAGTAAAATAGCGCAGAAAAGATAGGGCATAAGCATCCTTCTGAAGGAAATTCCACTTGCTAGAATGGCGATGATCTCGGTGTTGGAGGCCATTTTAGAGGTAAAAAAGATCACCGAAATGAAGATGAAAAGCGGACTGAATAAATTGGCGAAATAGGGAACGAAATTGAGGTAGTAGTCGAATACGATCGCTTCAGTGGGGGCATTCTTTTCTAGAAATTCGTCGACATTCTCAGAAAAGTCGAATACGATGGCAATGGATATGATCAGGGCGATGGAAAAGAAAAAGGTGCCCAAAAATTTCTTGACGATGTATAGGTCTAACTTTCTGATCATAGCCTTTCACTCAGCTGTACCACCATTTTATTCTTCCATTCCCGATAATCTCCCGCGATGATGTGTGCTCTTGCCTCCTTCACTAACCAGAGGTAAAAGGCTAAATTGTGAAGACTGGCAATTTGGGCGCCGAGAATCTCTTTAGAGATGATCAGATGCCTTACATAAGCTTTAGGGTAAAGGGTATCCACAAAACTATCCCCTTCCTCGTCCAAAGGCGAAAGGTCATCTTTCCACTTCTCATTGCGCATGTTGATGATCCCGCGCTTGGTGAATAACATGCCATTCCTCGCATTTCGGGTAGGCATCACGCAATCGAACATATCGACTCCCAAGGCGATATTTTCAAGGATATTGGCAGGCGTACCAACCCCCATCAGGTAGCGCGGTTTGTCTTCCGGTAAAATGTCGCAAACTACCTCACTCATGGCGTACATTTCCTCGGCCGGTTCTCCTACCGACAAGCCACCAATGGCATTACCTTCCCTTTCTTGGGAAGCCACAAATTCAGCTGATTGAATCCGAAGGTCTTTATACACGCTGCCTTGTACAATGGGGAAAAGACTTTGTTGGTAGCCATATTTTGCCTCCGTGGAATCAAAGCGGTCAATGCATCGCTTGAGCCAGCGGTGCGTCATTTCCATGGATTTGTGGGCGTAGCTATACTCGCAGGGGTATGGGGTACACTCATCGAAAGCCATGATGATGTCTGCACCGATGCGGCGTTGAATGTCCATCACATACTCTGGCGAAAAGAATTGCTTGCTGCCATCGATATGAGACGCAAACTCTACCCCCTCTTCACTGATCTTTCTTCGGTCAGCTAATGAGTATACCTGATAGCCCCCACTATCTGTCAAGATCGGCCCGTCCCAGCTGTTGAATTTATGCAAGCCGCCTGCTTTTTCAAGGATATCCAAACCGGGTCTCAAGTACAAATGATAGGTGTTGCCTAAGATTATTTGAGCCCCGATGTCTTGCTTAAGCTCCGTTTGATGAACAGCCTTTACGGTTCCGGCGGTGCCCACGGGCATGAAGATGGGTGTTTCGATCTCTCCATGGTCGGTTTTGACGATCCCGGCCCTTGCCTTGCTACCGGCATCCTTGTGTAATAAACGAAACTCCTTCATTTTGCTGCGGTCAAAGTTAAGTAAAGCCAAACAAAAGAAATTTACCTTTACCTGCTTTATGAAAAAGGCCAATGGTGGAAATCTTTCAACATACCGACCAGCTTTTGTACGTGCTTAGCGGCCTGCTTCTTGGTGGCTATTACGCCTATTATCTGTGGCCGATTCGGAGGTCGATTAAGCCTGAAGTTACTATCCCTTCCGCAACACCGTTGTCTTTGATCATTGCCTACAAGAACGAGGAGCATAACCTTAAGGCTCATTTACCGCTTTGGCTGGCACAAGACCATCACGATTTTGAGATCGTCTTGGTGAATGATCATTCTGACGACCGGGGTCCGGAATTTCTGGCCAAACAGCCTGATCAGCGGCTCAAGCTTATCGAGCTCGAAAACGACCATGGGAAAAAGGCGGCTATTCAGCTGGGAATCTCTAAAGCGAGTAATTCTTGCTTGCTCTTTACGGATGCCGACTGTAAACCTTTAAGTCGCAAATGGTTTGAAAAGATGACAGCTCCCCTAGCTAATGGAAAGGGGATTGTGGTTGGTTACAGTGGGTTTTACGCGAAATCGACTTTGCTGAATGCGATTCAGCGTTACGAGAATTGCACCAATACCCTTCAGAACGAAGCCTTGATTGCTAAAGGCCGGGCCTACATGGCAGTAGGCAGAAACCTGGCCTATCGTAAAGAACTCCTCAGGAAGCCTTTGGCCCCCGAATCGAATGCGATTCTTTCGGGCGACGATGATCTGCTGGTCAATCAATTGAGCCGTAATGGGAATACTGTCTTTGTGGGAGGGCCGGCAGCTCATACCATATCTTCAGCGGCAAGTAGCTGGAGCACCTATTTTTTTCAACGAAGACGGCAGTTAGAGGCAGGTAAGTTTTACAAAAGATCTGATCGATTAAAATTGGGTGCTTTGGGGACCGCTCAACTTGTCTTCAACCTCTTGTTCATAAAGCTATTGTTCGACAAAGATTTTCAATCTTATATTTTGGCAATCTTTGTGTTAAAGGTTTCCTTGCAGTGTTTGGTTTATTTTGGACCGCTAAAAAGACTTGGGGAAATTCAACTGTGCTGGCTTTCTCCTTTATTGGAAATCATTTATTTGCCAATAATCAGTTTTGTAGGGATAAGTCAATACCTTTACAAGGTAGATCGATGGAAGTAAATAAAAATTTATCAGATAAGGCTAAAAAGGATCTTGAGCTCGTAGAGAAAGCCAAAAAAGGAGATCAAGCGGCTTTTACTGCTATCATGGGCAGGTACCGTGAACCGATCTACTATCTCTGCCTAAAAATGATCCGAAACGAAAGTGATGCTGAAGACCTTTCGATCGAGGCATTCGAGAAGGCATTTAAAAAGCTGAAGCAATATACCCCGCAATACGCCTTTAGTACCTGGCTATTCAGGATTGCCACCAACCACTGTATTGATTTTATTCGGAAAAAGAAACTGAAGACCACTTCGATTGATGAAGCCATCGGAGACGACAAAGGCGGTAGTTATAAGATCCAAGTGGAGGGAAAAAGCAAAGACCCCGAAGAAAAGTTCATCGAAAAGCAGAAGATCAAATTGATGAGGGAGATCGTAACCAAGCTAGATGATCCTTATCGTACTTTGGTAGAAATGCGATACTTTAAAGAACTTTCTTACGATGAGATCGCCACTGAAAGAGACATTCCGCTAGGCACCGTGAAAGCGCAATTATTCAGAGCCAGAGCCTTATTGTCAGACCTGATCCGAAAGAGCAAGTCATCAATCTGAATTGGAGATTCTCAATACATACTTTCCCGAACTAAGCCAAGAGCAACAAAAGAAGCTTGCCGGATTAAAAGCACTTTACTTGGATTGGAACCAAAAGGTCAATGTGATCTCCAGAAAAGATACGGTCTCATTTGATGAACATCATCTTTTGCACTCATTGGGTATAGCCAAAGTGGTCCATTTTCAGAAGGGAAGCAAGGTATTGGATGTGGGCACCGGTGGAGGATTCCCGGGGATACCCCTGGCCATTTATTTTCCTGAGGTGGAGTTTCATTTGATCGATTCGATTGGGAAAAAGATCAAAGTGGTTCAGGCGGTGGCCGAAGCACTCGAATTGAAGAATGTAAGCGCTGAGCAGGTCAGAGCGGAGGATCATCATCAGCAATATCATTTTATCGTCAGTAGGGCGGTAACTCGCCTCAATCGATTTCTTCCCTGGGTAGAGAAAAAGTTGCTCCCTCACGATCGAGATCTTACCAAGGGAGGGATGTACTTTTTGAAAGGGGGCGATCTGGATGAGGAGATCGCTGAGGTAAAACTTCGCGTTGAAGAGCATAATCTCAGCGCTTTTTTTGAGGAAGATTTCTTTCTTACCAAAAAAGTACTCGCATTATCACCCTTTGTCAAGAACTAAACCACCTCGTCTAGGTTTCCTTTGCTATGTTTGCAAAAATTAAAACTGAAACCATGAACAAGAAAATGATTTTCGGCGGATTGTTGCTCGCTTTTTTGAGTCCAGCCGTCTTTGCCCAAGAATTGCCTGTACCTTCACCTTATGCTGAAGTAGAACAACGAATAGGTCTTACCGACGTAGAGATCGAATATTCCCGTCCGGGAGTCAAAGGACGCGAGGTATTCGGAAAATTGGTGTCCTTTGGAAAAGTATGGAGAACCGGAGCTAATGCGCCAACTACCATTGAACTTTCTACAGACGCCACCCTCGGCGGAAAAGCAGTTAAGGCAGGAACGTATTCTATTTTTACTATTCCCGGTGAGACTGCCTGGAAATTCATGTTAAACTCAGATGAAGAGGCATACGAATCCTCTTACAAGGCTGAGAACAATGTGCTCGAAATTGAAGTGACTCCTAATGAAATCGAAAAGCGCGAAAGTCTACTTTTTTACTTCGACAACATCAAAGATGAAAGTGCAGACCTGATCCTGGAGTGGGATAATATGCAAGTGGTGGTTCCAATGACTGTTAAAGCCGACGAGCAAGCAATTTCAAATATCAAAGAGAAGATCGCCGAGCTGGAAGAGAATTTTAGAGCCTACAATAGTGCGGCTAGATATTATCTGGACCATGATAAAGATCTTGAGCAGGCGTTGGCTTGGTCAATGAAATCGGTTGAGATCGATGCAAAGTTTTGGAATGTGTATACTTTAAGTTTGATCCAACATAAAATGGGGAAAACAAAAGAGGCTATCAAAACTGCTGAGCGCTCTTTGGAGCTAGCCAAGCAGGACGAATACGAGCCATACATCAAGAGAAACGAAGCAAATATCGCCGAGTGGAGCAAAAAATAGTTTACACCAGCATATTTTTGAGAAAGGGAAGTTTTGCTTCCCTTTTTTCTTTTCAAACAATGCCAATTAAAAGCTGTTTCTTAATCATATTGTTAAAGACATGATCCATTTACTTTCACCAGCGAAGTCACTAGATTTTGATTCCAAGTTGCCCACTGAAAAGTACAGTTTGCCGCAATTCTTACCGGATTCTGAGAGGTTGATCGAAAAGCTGCGCAAGAACTCAAAAAAGAAGCTTCGAGAATTGATGTCGATCAGCGAAGATCTTGCACAACTCAATGCCGATCGCTATCAAAATTGGGAAGGCAAGCAAAAGATCACGGACGACTGTCGACAAGCAATTTTTGCCTTCAAGGGCGACGTGTACCAAGGCTTAAATGCCTTAGCTGAATTGAGCCCAACAGATGTGGAATATGCCCAATCTCACCTTTTGATCTTATCCGGTTTGTATGGGATATTGAAACCCAAAGACCTCATTGAGCCGTATCGTTTAGAGATGGGTACTAAATTGAAGATGGGACGCAAAGATGATCTGTATGCTTATTGGGGAGATAAACTCACAGATGAGATCAACCAGTCCTTGAAGCAACACGAAGAAAAAGTAGTGATCAACCTTGCTTCAAACGAATATTTTAAGGCAGTAAATCCTGAAAAGGTAGATGGCAGAATCGTTCATCCGGAATTCAAAGACGCGAAGAACGGCAAGTACAAATTCATTACCTTTTACGGAAAGAAAGCCAGAGGGCTGATGAGCAGGTATTTGATACAGAATAGGATCACTAATTTGGAAGATATCAAAGGATTTGATCTGGAAGGTTATCGCTATAATGCCGAGTTGAGCAGCGAAGATCATCCAGTATTTACCCGAGAGGAGAATCAAGCAGGATAAGAATATGAGTGAAAAGGAAAAAGACTGGCAAAATCCCATAGATAAGGATAAGATCACGGAAAATCCTCATAATTTGCCATATGCGCACAATGTGAGTAGTGCAGTGATCTTTCCGGATGACAAAGAGAAGATCAAGAATAAAGCCATGATGGCGATGGTGGATCAAACCAACCGGCAAATGAAGCAGATCCATGATCAGCTAGAACTGTTGGTAGACCAAGCCAATGAACTTAAAGAAAGGGTGATGATCTCAGAGCAGATCTACGGCGCAGAAATGGGTTTTAAACCCTTAACGGGGCATATTTATCATTTGTATGAGCAAGAAAATGGTAAAAACATCCTGTCGATGATCGCACCCAATGAGTGGGCCGGTAAGTGCAAATACGAGCGTTTTGTCGCTACGGCAAAGCTGCTAGGTGATCATACCTGGGAAGTGCTTGAGCAAGGAGACGAGAGTGAAGAAGCCGATCACGACATAAGCGACAAACAATAGTTGATGAAGACCTCACCTGCTGTTTTTTGGCTAGGTCTTTTTGCCATCCTTCTTTTTTCTTGCCGGGCTGACAAGAGCAGTGCGCAAGAAGAATTGATTATCCAAGGTCAGGCACAAGGAACTACCTACACGGTTAAATACCTTGGGGAGCGAATAGAAGAATTACCCGCAAGGCTAGACAGCTTATTGGAACAAATCGATCATTCATTATCTACTTATGACACTTCATCTCTGATTACTGACCTCAATAGAGGCGATACCGTTCTTTACGAGCAAAAGTTGTGGGAAATGATTGAACTCTCTCATACCCTTTCAGAAGAGACCTCAGGAGCCTTCGACCCTACGATAGGGCCATTGATAAGGGCGTGGGGCTGGGACCTTTCCGATGCAGAGCCAATGGATAGCGTAAAGGTCGACAGCTTACTTCAACTCAAGGGATTCAAGCAATTGGCGATCAATCCGAAATTTAGCCATTGGAAAGTCACCGGGCCGTATTTGAACTTCAATGCGATCGCGCAGGGATATGCGGTTGACTTAATGGCTGAACTACTGGAAGCACATCAAATTCAACGATACTACGTGGAGTTAGGCGGAGAGCTGAAAGTAAAGGGGAAGAGTGCCTCTGATCAGGCTTGGAAAATTGGCATTGATAGGCCTTTGTTTAAAGAAGAAAAAAGAGAGTTGATCGCCATTGTAGAACTCATGGATGCCGCCATGGCTACTTCGGGGAATTACCGGAAGTATTACGAAATTGATGGTAAAAAATATTCACATACCATTGATCCTATGAATGGCTACCCGGTGCAGCATAATTTATTAAGCGCAACGGTGATCAGTGAGCACTGTTATCGGGCAGATGCCTTAGCTACTGCTTTTATGGTAATGGGAAGGATAGCGGCCGAAGAGTTTCTTGCAGGGACGTCTGATCTGGCTTATTTGATCTATGCGAAGGAAGATGGAAGTTACGGTGATTATATCAGTCCCGGACTTCAGAAAAAACTAAAAGTGCTTGCTGCAGATTCCGTGAATTAGTTCAAAGCGATCTTGGAATCATTAAAACGGGAATCTTGGAATGGTGTAGCATTTTCTTGGATAGGCTGCCGAAAATAAATTTCTCCAACATGCTTTTCTCAGAAACGATCATGGCGAAAAGGTCTGTCTCGTGGTCATTCAAATAGGTTTGAATGGCTTTGATATGATCGTCTCCTTCAGCTAAGTCGAGGGAGAGGTCTGCATACCCTTTTTGTTTTAGCGTTGATCTGATCGCCTCAATTGAAAATGCTTGGGCGCTACTTTCCGGCACGTATACCAAATCCAGTTCTGCATCAATACCAGCTGCGAGTTTACTCAGAAAGTCAATGGAGCCAAAATTAAAATCAGATCGACCTAGATCAGTGGCCAATAACATCCGGCTGCTCATTTTATGGGATTTTAGGTCAGGAATAGCAAGTACTGGAATATGGGCACTTTGCACCACCGCGTAGGTTGTACTGCCGAAGATGGAATTGCTCCACGTTCCCGCTCCGGTGGTTCCCATCACGATCATCATGGTTTCAGTTTCTTCACAAAGCTTGGGAAGGCATTGTGTTAGATCACCTTGGTAGATCCTTGCCTTACTCGCAATGCCCTTTTTCGCCGCTGAATCACCGAGTGTAGAAATCTTCTGGCGTGCTTCTTCTTTGATTTCGTTGCTTCTGCTTAACAGACTGCGTCCTGATTGATCGTACCCGGCAAGTTTATTGAGGTCAATAGCATGAACCAACATGAGTTCTGCATTCAATTCTAAGCATAGCGATTCTGCATAGTGCTGCGCAGATCTTGCACAATCAGAAAAGTCGGTGGGATGGACAATCACATTCGGCATACCGATTTCAATTTTTGGAAACGACAACGAGATTAAGGCGTTGTCACTTATTCATTCAGATTCTGAAACAGGGTCTGATATTCTTTGAATTCTGTCAATAGCTCCAAGCCGTCGCCTTTTCTGATGCCATATTCTGACTCCTGATCCCTTTTTAATTCATGGATCATCTCCCCATCATGGAAATAGTACATTTTATCAATTGACGATTTTTCTTTTCCCCGCTCCGGGCCTCCTTGATCTTCAATAACTACTAAGACTAGCTCATCGTCTTTCACGTAAAACTCTTCCGTTCGTTTACTGATCTCAGGGTAGGGGTAGGTTTTGATCCGCTGAAGTCCACCCTGATCGGCATAAAAGTGAATTTTTTCCCATTTCTGCTTGATCTTGGCTCTTAAGCTATCTGTTTTAAGCTCAATGGCCGTCGGCAAATCCTCTTCCAAGGAATTTCTGTAGCCATCGATCGATTCGACTAATGAGTCTATATTTAGACTTGCTTCGGCTTGCACATCAGCCGATTCTTCAATTGCGGGGCGTTCCGCTTTTTTTTCTTCCACACCTGCACAAGCGGTTAAAAAAAGAGCAACGATGAGCAGGCTGTAGCCGATTTTTGATTTCATGGGAATTGATTTGGGTTGCTTAAAAGTATTGTGGTAATTGAATCACTTTTTTGAAGAGTGAGTGAAAAAATTTTATTTCTACGGACTAACTAAGTTGAGGCTGATGTTGAAGAAGAGCGGGTTGTCGATCTCGTTTTCCATCACATAGTCCTGGTCTCCGAAAAACCCTCTGAAAAAGTCCTCTCCTCCGGGAACCCGATCTACGTTGAAGGAATAATTGTAACGATAACCTACTTTGGCAGATACCCATAAGAATCCGGTGATCTGTCTTTCGTATCTGAACCGAAAGCGCAATTCTGATCGCCGAATTTCCAAGTCGTTAAAAGGAGCTTCCAGGTCGCCTTCATTTCCGATCCTCGTGCTGGCCCCTTCAAGATCAAAGCCGAAGAACAACATGCTTCGCGGACTAAAATTATATCGCACATCACCATAAGCCGGGAACAAAGTCTCTACGCCCCACTTGCGGTTGGTACCCGTCCAATTGTACAAGACAACCGGAATGTAATTTAACTCTCCCGCACGATAGGTTCTCGAAAGTCCAAGACCCCACTGCAAATTGTCTTTTGGCTTTTTTCCCCAAACCCCGGCGGCTACGTATTGATTGTATTTTAAGGCCTGTAGGTCTCCCAATTGATAATCTCCGGCCATATTCCCGGCTACCCTTGCCAATAAGAAGGTTGTTTCATTGATGGGTTTATAGACATTCAATTGCAAGGTGATCACATTAAGCCCATTTTCGCTTAGGGTGCGATGAAGGGGGTGGCTTAGCTGATCATCCGGAGTCTCAAAGTCGTACTGAAAGTTCCAGTAACTGATCCCTGCTTGAACAATGATGCTATTCTTAGAAACCAAAGGCACATTGGCGTCGAATCGAAAACCTGAAGTGGAATTTACTCGTTCCGTTGCCCCTTCAAAATCACTAAATCCAGCTGCGTTGATGTCGTAAGCTCCCTGATAGTCGTAACCGATGGAGATCAGTTTATCCGGACTTTTACCACTTACTTTCACGTTTGCAAAACGCTTGGTTCCCTCATCGACAAAATCCAAGTCGTCGTAGATACTAAAATCCTCAAAGTCGGTAGTATCAGTTTGGGCGAGTAAAATACCTGGTGAGAAGCTGCCGATAAGCAGAGTGACCAGGAACTTGTGCAGGAAAGATTTCATGAATTACTTTTTACGTGGGGGCATTTTTAATCGCTTCCAAATGTCCGTTCTTCCAAAGGTTGAAATGCCAATGTAGCCTCTTATATCCAGGGTGTTCTCATCGGTCATTTTGATGATGCAATTGTAAGTATTGCCGTTCTCGGGGTCATAGATGGTTCCATCGCTCCATTCATCCTCCCCTTGGTAAGTAAAGTCCTTCAAAATACGGTAACCTAAGAGGGGCGTACTTCTTAATTTCTCATCCGGGTTATTCTTGTCGACTTTCGGTTTGTTAGTCTCAGGATCGATCTTTTCTCTCAACCACACAATCCTACCATAGTACTTGTCATTGATCTTATCCACCTTGATCTTGGCTTTACCGTGCGACGGCTCCCATACACCTACCAGGCGATCTGCTTCATTAGAATCTTGTGCGCTAAGGGATAACACGGAAAATGCGCTCAATAGAAATGCAAATAGGGTCTTTTTCATTTTATTGTTTTTTATAGTGTACGTTCAGCTTAATATCAATAGTCGCGCCAAGATCATTCAAGAATAGATCTTGATTGAGTCCCATGTCCAATACCAGGCTGTAATTTCCTGCCTTAAAGTAATCTACCAATTCGGCTTCTTCACTTGCCTGCAAAAGAATGTTTTGCCCTTTACTATCAATAGGATTGAGGGTTGCGATCGACATCATCTCGATGTCGTTACCCACAATTGAAAGTGAGGCGTCATCAAAATACGAGAAATCAATACTGTCGATGGCCCTAAGCGATACTGATACTTCCTCCAATTTTACACTTTCCAGTTGCTGGGCGGATAGGTTCTGACCGACGATCAATTGTTCAAAGTCTACTGTTTGTTCGGCGATCAGTGAGTTTGGTCCACTGAAGAATGGCCCGCTGGCGACTGCTATCGCTTTTACATTGGTTTCAGCCTCCTGAGGGGGAGCACATGCATTCAGGATCAGGGCCAAGGTAACAGCTGCCAAGGTAAAGACGCTGCTTTGTTTAAAATTGATGGTTTGCATAAGGCTTAGTTTCAAAGTGAGTAAATATAATCAGGCTTAAGATATCTTTTACAAAACCGAAAGCTAATTTTTACATCTCCTGGCTCAGTCTTTTCGTATCGCGGTCGTTTTTACGATCAAACCATCTTCTACTTCATACATGAAGATCATCTCGAAAGCTTGGTTGCTTCCGTTCGAACCGGTGATGTATTCATGGTCGATCACCTTGTTGTCGAACACCATACGCTTTTTGATCTCCGAATGCAATTCAGGCGAGCTTTTGAAGTAATTGGCGTAACGTTCCCTTACCATTTCTTTGCCTTGCAGGTAGGCTTCACATTCTCCCAGATTATACATGGTGATGTCATCTGCCATATAGCTCATAAAGGTTTCAATATCTCTATTGTTGTAGGCTTCAAGGTTGGCTTGTACGATCTCTTCAGCGCTTTGAGCAAATAATTGAATTACGGTAAAGCATAGGGCTAATGAACTTAAAACGGTCTTCT